>Ga0214917_10000901_pt1 | contig 38751 bp, 58 predicted proteins | sample LL_1208_BB_MetaG_FD_177983 | JGI IMG/M metagenome (GOLD analysis project Ga0214917, IMG submission 177983) | Freshwater microbial communities from Lake Lanier, Atlanta, Georgia, United States - LL_1208_BB | ecosystem: Environmental > Aquatic > Freshwater > Lake | place: USA: Georgia | collected... | reverse complement strand
TAACTTGTAATGCCTGTGGGTTAAGTAATGAGCTTGCAGCTGCAAAAGCACCAGCTGGAGCCGCAGCAGTTGTTGTTAAATCAACATATACGTTACCCTCAGACTTTACAATCATAATCCATTTAGGATAGTTATCAGGTACAGTAATGCTTTGTGCAACCCCTGTTGCAAGTAAGCCGTTAAATACATCGGCACTAGGTTGCAAGCCAAAGCCATTAATGCCAGCAACAGTTCCATTTATATCTCTTATAACATTATATTTTGTTGACATGTTGATTCCTTAATTTTGTATACCGTAACGTGCATCTGCAACCCATTGATAAGACATCGTTGAAGATATTGCTGTGCCAGAAGAATTCCAATTAAAATAATAAGAATTTTCTGAAGTAAAAACAGCTGTTACCGGTCTGTCTGTGCCCGCTCCATCAAGAATTACCCCACTAACTCCATTAGAGGTATAAATTGAAAAATTATCAGTACTTAAACCAGTTGTGCTGCTTGGAGCTTTTCTTTTAGGAGTTTTAAAAACACTTCCAATCCCAGCGGCTGGATTTGCTTGGTAAGTATTTACAAAAGTTACAATCCCAGATGTGCTAACAGCGCCCGGCAAAGTTGCTACGTCATAACTTTTTTCATAATACTGCTGTAAGCCAGTTAATGTTTCACCAAAACTCATTGCAGCGGGCGCAGTAGCAATATAGCCTTTTTGCAAGCTTATATGCTCAATTTCAATGTTTGAGCTAACCGGCACTTGTGCAAAACTTACTACAATTGCAAAGAACTTAGCATTACTTATGCCTGCAACGGCCGATTCATTCCAACCTGCAAAGCTGTTATTAGACATTGTTGTAGAAAGGGTGAAGTTTGCAGCACCTAACGTGTCTCTAGTAACTTCAATCCATGTGCCGTAGTTACCACCGCCGCCAACTGTTGGTGCGCCAGTTGTATTATCTACAGCGGACACTAATGTATATCCACCAGTTGCTGGATTAGCCGCCATAACCGGCAAAGTCGCATCGACTGTTGTATAATACAAATGTATTTGCCCTCTAAGGGTTCCTGTGCTTACTTTAGCTCTTATCTGAGAACAAACAGGGTTATTCAGTAACTCTTGCGCTTCCCTTGGCCCTAGATATTGTATAAGTGCTAATGAGCTAGCATTTGTTGCTACTGCTAATTTAATTGCGCGGTTATCAACTTGTGAAACAGTGGTGGTATTTACAGTGCTTTGAAACAAAAGAGTTTGGTCAGCAACATAAACCGATTTTCCTGGGCTTGCTGGATTATATAACACGCCCGCAATGCCCTGTGCTTGAAATGGGTTCATTGCAAAATCCCAGCCTAATGTATAGCTTGGAATTGGCTTATAAGCTAATTGGTCTTTGTAATACCAGAAAGTAGCATTGGTTTGTTGTGCGTTTGTCTGTTGCACGTTAGTTACTAATGATGAAGCATTTTGTACTGTAACACCAAAAAAGCTTGTAAATGTTGTGATTCTTGCTAATGGGACCTCTAATGTAAAATCAACGTAACCTGTTAATGGTGAATCAGTATTACCTGTTTGTGTAATAAATACAGGAGCACCGCCAAAGCCTGCCAATAACTTAAATTGTTGGTTTGTCGTTGTAACACCATTTAATACTTCATAGCTTACGGCATTGCTTGATACATAATTGATTTTTATAGTGTCTGCTGTACCGCTATTACTTTTAACAAAAGCTGCAACGCTTAAATATCTTTCATCAAACACTCTTGGGGATTGGTATAATCTTTGCGTAAGTTTTACGTTAGTTACACCCGCCGCAACATCAATTTTTAATGCATATGATGGATTAGTTTGTATCAAAGAAGCATCAACAATTGATTCTTGTGTAAGTTTTATTGTGCCAGCACCTGACCAACTTAACATCCAGCCTGGTGCAATCTCCATTGACCCAACGCCTGCGGCTGTGATTGTAAAGAATGTTTGTCCAGAGTCAGGAACAAAGTTAACTATTGAAAACTCTGGGTTGGTAAATAAGTTTTGTGAGCTTTCAAATACATCGGTAGGGCTAGAGCTTTGTACTAAATTAGGTGGCCACGCTGCTCTTGTAAATTGCAAAACAGAGCCTTGTGTATTTGGCACTCCGCTCCATACACGTATCCAATATAATTGAACCGCTCCTGGAGACTCCGGTGTTCCAGTATAAGGAAATAAAAATGGAATTATGTCATTACTGTTATTGTCTTGAAATGTCCCAACCCCAGATAATTGCAACACAGAGCCAAGGCTTGTGTAAGTATATGTTTCTGTAGGGGCTGCAATATAAGATTGTTGGTAAACATTTTTAGGTACAGTAAACGCAGGGTCACTAAAGAACTCAACATAACCATTAGCTAATGGAAAGCCGGTATCCTTATTAACAAAATACTCTTGCAGTGGGAAGCAAGCAATATACAACGGATTAGGTAATGCCATTTTTAGTCCTTTTTTAATACAACATTATGCTATTAGTTCATCAACAATACAATTTACTTGCTGCTAATTTATTTAAATAAAGTTAGTTTGGCTGCAACTGCTGCAAGTATTCCTTTAGATGTATTTACTATTTTTTTATATTTTTGCTTGTGTTGCTCATATTCTAGTCTGGCTTTTTTTATTTGTATTTTTAAATCTTTGGTATCGTAGCCAGCTTTTTCTGCATTCTTTTCTGCCTCTAATAAATTATTTTTATAGGCCTCGTATTTTTCTATATCTTTTTCTAACTGCTGTATATCTTTTCCAACTTTTACTAATTCTTCAGTTTTAATCTTATAGCCTTCTTGTTTTTTTAAAGTGAGTTTTTTTATTTGTTCAAATTTTTCTGATAAATTTTTAGCCAAGTTAGTGTTAAATTCATTTTTTGCTTTTAGTAACTGTTGTACTGTCTTAGAAATTTCTTGCGCCATTGGTTTTTCTAATTTTTCAGCGCCACTTAATTTATTTTTTATATCTTCAAACTTTTGCAAAGTCCCGTGTATTTGTCCTACATGTGGGTCTGTTTGCACAAAATCAGAATATTCTTCAAAATTACCTTCTTTAGTAAGTTTATCTAAATTTCTAGCAAAAAGTTTACCAAGAACAGCGCTTCGATATCCTTCATTGGTTTTTATTAAGTTTCTTAAAAACGCTGCTTCAGGTACATTTTTAGCAGCATGAGTATCACGCAAAATATCAGTAGTTATTCTTCCCTTTTTTTGCGCCTGCCAATGCTCTGGTCTTCCATAAAAAGGAGCCTTATTTTTTGCAAAATATGTATCAGCGTCAGAAAGTTTTTCAAGAATACTTGGACTAACTTCATTTAAAACATCGCGCAATTTATTAGTTAGTAAGCTGTATTTTTCTGATGCGTTGTCTAAATTTTTACGTTGCGTTTCTGTCAAACCATTTGCTTCTTGCCATGCTTTGCTTGAAAGTTTATATGCAATTTGTTTAGATGTTTTGTAAAAAGATAATAATTTGTCTGTGGGTATAGCCCTTAAATTTTGCGTATTTTGTAGCTCAGGCACTAATTCCTGTTCTTCTGGGCTTAATACTTCTACATTATCCGGAAACAACTTCTGTAGTGGCGCAATTTCTTCCCCAACACTTTTAGCAACTTGCTGAAATTTTCTATAACCTCTGTTCGTTGCGGGTATGCTTTCAGGCTCTTCTTCTAGAACATCATTATATTTTTCTCTAACTTGCTCAGATATGTTGTCATAGATTTTATTGTGTTCTTCTGCTGCTAATTTATTGTAATCAACATTAGGGTCAAAACTCTTTGCAGCATCATCAAGAAATTGTTGTTTGTTTCGTTCCACAATTTCTGATTTAGCTGATTTAGGTAATTCTAATTTTTCTATTTTTGATAAGTCCACTGGTTTAGGGCCTTTTTCATCAAAAACAATTCCCTGAAAAGGCTCATCTTTTGCTATGGATGCCTGCAGTTCCTGTTGTTTTGCCTTTAATTGTTGCAATGCTTCAGATGAACTAAGTAGTTTTTTTTCTATTCCTCTTGATGTTCTTTCTAATTCAACAGGAATATTTCTTTTGGTTTCAGCCAAAGTAGTTTCAGCGCCTAATTTTTGTTCTTCAAGTTTAGGTAAATCTGTTTCGAGTAATTTTAAACCTTTAGCTAATTCACGGCCATATTTAATTTCTTTGCCTGCTGTTTTTAAAGCCCCTGGCAATGCTTCAGTAACCGCGCTTAATGCCCTGCTGCCACTTACTCTAGGCCCTGGCTGTTTTAAATAACCAGCTACAAAAGGTGCTGCAATACCTCCGACAACAGCGCCAGCTGGCCCAAGCCTACTACCAAGCCTTGCTCCTAATAAAGATTCCGCAAGACCTTCTCCTGCTCTTGTTAATGCTCCGCCAGCATATCTTTGAGCTTGGCTTAACGCATCTTTTGGTAAATCAGCTTCTAATGGCATACTAGGTTTGCCTGTAATAAATTCTTGTAATCCACCAAGCGACTCACGCAACTTTCTTTTTATGCCATAACCAAATTCATTAGAGGGCATAATATCTTTTTCATATTTACCAGTAACTTTTGGCGCGCCTCTTAATTGTGTAGATGCTTTAGCAGGTTGTTTTTGTTGACTTAAAGCTCGTCTAACATCAAGCTCGCTATATCCTTCAGGCACTTCATATGATTGGCCATCTATGTTATGAGTAATTGTTTTAGCCATTATCTACAACCTCCAATATACCGTTTGCATTAGGCATCATCTTAATAGGTTTAGATTTCTGTTGTTTTTTAACAACATCAGCGCCTTGTTTGATTTGCTGGCCTAAATTTATAGTTTTTCTCGAAGGCACAAATTCTCTTTCTCGCTCTGCCGCGTCACGAGCTTCTTGTATTTTACTTGCAACTATTTTACTAATTTTGCCAAAATCATCTTGTGCTTGATTTTTAATTGCTTGATTTATGCGTTTTTCATAAACTTTGTAATTTTTGGCCTTTTCAAAAAATGTTTCCAATGGGAAATCAGTGCCGCCTAAGGCATCTTTTAAACCAGACCAAACATTTTTAACTTTTGGCGCATCTAGCATTTTAATTTCACGAGCAGAAGCGCTGGTCAAAAGGTTTTTTGCCAACATAAACCTATATAATCTATCTGCTGCTCCTTGGTCGACATCTTGATTCTTTAAATCATTTTCTATAGCAGCATTAACTTCCGAAATAGTTCCTTGATATGGTTTTACGCCTTCCGATACATAAGGATATAAAATGTTAAATCCAACTGGGCTTACTCTTGATTCTATTTGCTCTTTAGATAAAGGTTTTTCATAGCCTACTAAATTATTGTTTTCATCGTAAACCATAGTTGAGCCAGCAGGAGGCCTTGGTTCGTTTCTTATTAAACTTCCACGGTTAAGTGCTTCAATTCTAGCTCTATAATCTTTTGCTTTTTGAGAATCTGGGCCAAATTCTTCAACAGCATTTTCCCATTCTTTATAAGACTTGTCGTATTCTGTTTGTGATTTTTTATCTCTGTTCAACAAGTTATCAATATATTTTTTAGCGCCCTCTGCACCTTGTAAATCACCTATGTTCATATAATGTTGAAAATCTTCATAAGCTTTACTGTAAGGGCCTTGTGATTTATATGTTGCTTCACCAGCACCCTCTGCTCCGCCTAATGACCTTATGGTCGTCTTAGTTGCGCCACTTGGTAAAGTCATAGTGGTAATTTGTCGGTTACGTGGGAAATCATTGTAAGTTTTAATACCTGTTCCCGGTGACATTTCTTCTAGTATTTTTCTGTGCAATGGGCTTTTCATGTAAAGCTCATCTGCTTCAGAATAGCCAGGTTTTACATTGTCAGTGTTAAATCCTGCTTGTTGCAATTGTTGCGCATAAGATACTGGTTGTTCTTGTGCTTGTTGAGGAGCAGGCATTCTTGCCGGCATGCCTTCAGTAAGCTCCATTTCCATAGGTCTTTGTAAATATTCAGGCGCTGCCATTGCCTGTTCTTCAGGTCTTAATTCCATGGCCATCGGACGTTGCCCGGTTAATTGCATTTCCATAGGGCGCTGACTATAACTAGGTTCAAATAAATTTTGTTGTGCTGGCGTATAACCTTGTGGTAACTCAGGAGCTAGTAACATAGACTCTACAGGCATACTAAGCTCCATAGAGCGCTGTGAATATTGAGGCTCAAATAAGTTTGGCTGTAATGGTGTATAACCCTGTGGTTGTTCAGAAGCTAGCATTAGAGAGTCCGCGTATGATTGCGCTGCTTGTTGCTCAGGTGCAATACTGGACAAGTATTCTGGCATGCTTTTGCCTGTTAACATGGCCGCAAACTCTGGCACATAAGGCTCTCTTAATGCGCCTTGCTGAGGCGCTTGTTGTTGCACTTGTTGCACTGCTGCATTATGCGCTTGGTCATGGGTTGCCCCCATATTCTTAAAAGCATTGTACGCATCTTTGTACAAGCTTAATTTCATTCTGGCTTGTTCGTTAGCCATGCGTTGATGTTCTTGCGATAAACCAGCACTTGCAAGCTCTGATTCACGCATACGCCCATAATATTGATTAATCAAGCCTTGATGTTGTAAGTTAGCCAGTGCTTGGTCATAAGATGTTTTTGCCATAGGTTCAGCATATTTAGCTTTAGCACGGTTAATTGTGTTAGCTAGCTGATTAGATACAAGCTGTTGCGCAAGCAATCTTGGATAGCCTTGTACGTTTTCTACGTTACTGCGAAAACCTTTAATCATGGCTTGGCTTAAATCAGGTACGGCTCCCGCTTCTTCAGCGGTTCCTCTGATTTGCCCAGGAATGCCTGGTAAATTAAATCCTATAGCCATTTGCTAACCTCCCATCATTTTGCCAAAGAAACCACCTAATGGGCCACCAAATAAAGTACCTAAACCACCAAAAAGTTGCCCTATGCCTTGACCTCGTTGTTGGTTGCGCATTGATTTTTCTAATGCTCCATATTGTGCTTGTTGCCCAAGTAAGCTGCCTAACATATTGCCGTAGCCCGTGCTTGCGTCATAGCCCATCTGATTAATATTACCCAACCCTTGTAAGCCTGTGCCATATAATCCCATCATGCGACTCATGTAATCGCCAAAATCTTTTTGCGCTAAGCCTCCTGCAACGTCCGCAGACTGTAGTTGTGCTTGAGGCGTGCCTAACATACCACCTGCTGCTGCTTGATTGCCTACAGCGCCCATAGCTTGTTTTAACGCTTGTTGAAAACCAGGGCTTTGTTGATAACCACCAGCAAGCTTATTGTAAACATCGCCAGTTGAACCTGTGAGTTGGCCATATTGACCCATCAACTGACCAAGAGCATTTTGCCCCGCTCCCATATAGGGTTGGTAGTATGGTTGCATTGCACCCGGTATTTGATTCAAATACTTATTTGCTTCTCTTGATATACCAGAGCTTGGGCCAAATAAATTATATAAACCACCACCAATGCCAGCGGCTCCCGCACCATATCCAAGCATACTTAGTAAATTGTTCATTTGTCCGTCTGACATTGTGTTTTGCGCCATAATAATTCCTTAAGGTGTGTACGGTATTACTTTAAATACAGGGTTGCCGCCTATGTTTATTGCAACTTTAACTTGGTTAACTGTTGTGTCATATACCATTGTGCCATACGCGCAAGTTTTTCGCCCTTGGCCGTCAACATTATTTTGTATTGTTGTAATTTCGGTACTTGTTAAGCTTGGCAGCACAAGTCCTTCGTTACCCATTAGTCGTTGTAAATTAGCTAACAAAACTTGACGAAAGGTTAATTCGTCATCAGTGGGAAAGCCTTTTTCATCTACAATTCTTCCCATGGGTAAATTTGGTATACGTGTTACACTTCTATCACTTACGGTTGTCATTGATATATCTCCAGGATTCCGTCAGTGCAAACAAAACGGCCAAAACCGCTAAATCGTAGTTGAAATGTAGCATCGTTCACTATTCCTAAACGCTGGTATATAAAACGTGACTTTCTTTTGCCAGTTGGGTTCATGTTTAAACGCCAGCTAGAGCCAAATGTTTCTCCGCCATCACGAGATATACTTAAATCTACAGCTTCACTATAATTAACAACGTATTCTGTTTGCGTTGCATTTGCTTCAACACCAATTGGATTACCTAGTTCTGTGGTAATCTCAACATAAGATTCTGTTGCAATGATTTGACTTAATGTATTAGTGCTAACAGGTATTAAGGTTTTAATGTTTTGTTGGCCGTTTTCTATAGTAAACCCTAGGCTTTTAGCAACAAAATATCTTTGGCTTGGTAGTCTTATTGGTGGTGTTATGCGTATGCGTGGTATTTCTTTGGCAATAGCAGTTTCACCAGTACCATATTTGGCATCAGTATATTGAGTACCAAAACGATAAACGTCACCGCCATCTAAAGACACGAAGTAATAATCATTTTTAAAGAACACGACTTGTCTTGCTATATGATAATCAAGGTTTTCATCGCTTACATTAAAGAATAGGCCGGTATTAAAGTCATACGCGTAGCTTATATTGTCATCAAGAAATGTAAACTGATAAATAATGTGTCCATCTTGTCGAAACAAAAATCCAGTGCAATTTTCTGGGTTTGTAAGATTTGAAAGCACATAGTCAATACCATCCGTTGATATGCTTTTTGTTGTGCTGCCAGTTGCGTACATAATGACAGGCCCTGACTGCTCATTTACACCTAACCAAACAATCATGTTATCCAGTTCAGCTATACTTGAAGCATTTAAACAACCATAGTCAATATTGTAGGTTGTGCCACGTTGATAAGGAAATAGTGCAGCCCCTACATCTTGCCAACTTTCAGCAACGTTTGTACCCATAACAATTAAGTTATTACCGCCTCCTGGGATAGGCACTGCGGCTTTTGTAGTTGTAGGTTTAGTTTGTATAGAACCAATTTGCGCAGGCTTGGCAGGCCCTGTATTTGGCCAGTCTAAAGCATCATTAAATCCTGATAGAACCCAATAAAATGTACCTTCACATGCAATAATAAGTCTGCCGTTTTGAAAAGACACGTAACCAGGGCTTTTATATATTGTGTAATCAAATTGAGCGTTTGTCAGTTTATTAAAAGCGCCTGTACTCCAGTTGTAAACATATACATACACCCTATCTGTAATACATACTTGAGCGCTATTGTTTTCAGCTATATATACATCTCCCTCAGATGTGTCTAATGATGCTATATATTGCGAATACAATGTTCCATTACTGGCTTGTTGTACTTTATAGACATTTCCACCAATAACACAAACCATAAGGTCGCCATTAAATGTTGTATATATGCCTCTGCCTTTTTGGTTAGAATTCAATATTAATGCGGTTTCATAACCCGCATAAGGAACCAGAAAATTATCACTAACGATGAAATTCCAAGTCTGTGAATTGTTTATTTTAGCAAAGCGACCAAAGTTAGAGCCGCCTACTATTTGCAACGGTATCTCTTGTACTTGTTGTATGGCATTTGGTGCAGGCATAATACTCTCTTATAGTGTAATAACAACACAATATGATTAAAAAGGAAAATAACCTTTACTGAGATTAATGGCTTGCCAATCCCAAGGCGATTGCCCTGAAAAAAATGTTGTTCTGGTAAGCGATAAATCTGGAGGACTAACATCCAATATAACGTCTTCCATTTCTTTTAATTTTGCTTTTGATTCATCAGGGAACGTTGCGCCATAATCAGAGCAAATATATTGAGCTAATTGGTATCTTAAAAATTCAATATAAAATTCATCATAAATTGTGCTTAAATCTGTATCCAGGGTAACGTTGGTTAATCCAAATTTACCACTTAGTTTTAATACATAATTACCTTGAGGTAAAAAGTATAGAAATATTCTTGAGCCACCCTTTTCGCGTTCTACACGGTAAGAAAAAGGTAAGGATTGTATGCTATCAACACGTCCTGTAGCGAAAAATTGCTTACGTGTAAGTTCAGTCATTGGGTAACGAACATCACCTATATTGTATGTCATGGCATCAACATAAAGCAGTCTTTCGATAAAGTACTCGCCAACACCAGCTGTTAACGTTAACGTATCACGTTTGAAGTATGGTATCTCACGCAAGTCTGTGCTTTTAAATTGTAATAAAGCATTAAGGAGAAACAAACCATCCTCGATTTGCTCTCCTGATACTTCTTGTAATTGCCTGCTAACTATCTGAGACAGATAATACGCTCTTGTAATCAACATTCTAGCCGTATAAGCCATATTATCTATCTCCTATATTTTAGATTGCGAACTGGTAGCCACCAACGCTAACCGCAGCAGCAGCGCCGGCATTACTTACTTTGTAATTAACTTTTGGTAAACCAGATGCTAAGGTTGCCATAACTAAACTTTGACTTGATACAATTACAGCATTTACTTGACCTGTAATGGTAACAGCGTCACCAGTTCCAGCGGCAGGTTGTAATTTCAAGGTTTGGCTTGCAGCACTTGGGGTTAAAGCTGAGTCAACAAATACAGGGGTATTTGCAACAGCAGGAACCAAAGCACTTAAGTCAATAGCGGTGTAAGAGGTTGCGTTACCAGCGGTAATAGCGGTAGCTTGAGGTGCGTCATACATAAAGGTGCGTAAAGATGACTTGTCATCAGTCCAATAACCTTTTAAGAATGTAGAGCCAGCACCTGTTGCAACATAACCAATTACAGCATACGCATCATAGCCATAAGGCATTAAAGGTGTGCTAGATAATGAAATCATAGCGCCAGGTACATAGCCACTTGAAGTCCCAGCAATTAAGTAAACATAATATAATTTACTAGCTGCCAAGGAACCAGTGTCTAAGCCATTTAAGCCGTTTACAGCAGCATTGATGGTTACACTTGCATCTAAGTTTAACTGGAATGTTTTGCTAGAATCTAAAACACTACCAGCAGCCACATCTAATTTAGTATTAGGTGTTGTTGCATTGTTGCTTAATCCCAAGCCATAAGCGTATGGGAATAAAGCCTGATTAAATGATTTGTATACAGTCATAATTTTATCCTCTCGTAATATACAAGGCGGCTTTCACCGCCCTAACGCTTATAATGGGAAACAATAACGCATTGAGTTTTCTGCAACCAAAGTACTTCCGAAAATTACGTCACGGACATACGCGCGGTTGTTTAACCCGAATTGGCTACCAAAATAATGTCTGATAGAAGCACCAGAATCACTATCAACAGTGGTAACAGTGGTGTATGGAGACTCATCAGGTAATTTAGGCATAGCTAAATAGAACTGGTCGCCAGACATTAAGATACCTGCACGGTGTGAAGGTACTGGAGTAACTTTCATACCAATTTGAATTGCGGTATTCAAGTTTTGGTTTTGGTTTCCAGCCCACACCAACCCAACATCATTGATGGTTTGTAATTGTACAATTACGCTGTTGCCAGAAGATGCCGCATCAGCAATAGCGCGGAATTGCACTGGTTGTTGACATGGTTTGTGGCCAATGAAGGTTAAGAAGCGTAAGTTTGGTTTACCAGCTACACCATCGTTAAATTGGAATAAGTCACCAGCTTTAACAGCGTTAGCATCGTTACCCACAGAAGCATCCACGCTGAATGTTAAACTAATAACGTTAGCACCTGTTGGGTCGCCAATTGCTGTAACAGTCATGACATTTGCAGGAGCCGCGGCTTCACCAATACTACCTGACACATGAACAGGCAATAAGTTTGATTCATACCAGTCAGAACCAGCAAATTTACCTAATTCCCAGCTGTTGGCTAATTCATTGTTGCGATTAACGGCAAATTGGTTTAAACCGCTACCAACGATTGCAGGAATGTTCGCAACTGGTAAAATCGCCATCATTTTGTGTGTAGCTGCGCCAAAATCTGTGAAGTTTGCTACAGATTGCGCTAATTGAGTAAAGCTATTGATTGGGCTAATTCCATCGCCGTAAAAACGGAAAGGACCTGATTTATATTGAGCTTGTCCAAAGTTAGGATTTTGTGGGTCAGCAATTGTGACGCCAGAAACAAAGTTTTTCAGAATATCTGATTCAACATATGTTCCTAGTTCTTTCATAGCTGACATACCAAATCTATCCATGTATTCGCGAACATTAAAGATAAACTGTTGGTCAGTGTAGCCTTGTGAAACGTTAGCTGCTTGCGAACAAATTAAGCTTTGTACACGTTGCACTGAAGGTTGTTGAGTGATAATAAGCCCAGGATAAGAAATAAATCGTGGGGTAGTATCAAAGGTCACGGTGTCGCCTAAGTTGCTTGGCGCTGTGGTGTTAAAGTCTTTAAACTTTTTGTTAGCCATAGAAATACCGCAAAAGCTATTTAATAGCCATGCGAGTTCTGCTTTTTGGTAGGTTTGTACTGTTTGTAGTACGTTTGTAGGTGTAGCTGGCATTATTGCGCTCTCCGGTTAAAATAAAATCTTTCAACCGGAAAGGACAACGGACGGTTAGCCTCTAAACATCTTTTTAAAATCACTTACCGACATATCACCGTTATCCAATCCGGCACTTGTCGAAGGTTTTAATTGAGAGTAGGGGTCACGAGCTTGAGCTTCTTCTGCACGAGCCGACATATTTTGCTTAATACTTGCAGATAGTTTCTGTAAGTTTTTTTGTGCTAAATATGGCTGTTCTTGAATATCCGATAAGATTTGTGACAACTTATACGGATTGTCGAGAACCTCTTTCATTATATCCCCGGTATTTTCAAAATCATTTACCAAACCGATAAATGCATGAATTCTAGGGTCGTTATAATTTAAGCGATTAAGCTCTTCCTCTAAACCAGGATACTGTTGTTCTGCTACTTGCATTTTTTGAACAAATGAATTAACCATTTGCTGCTGTTTCATTTCAGCTAATTGCTGTTGAATATGCTCTTGCGTAGCTCTAGTGGCTTGTTCTTGAATCATGCGCTCAATATCCGCTTGTGAAAACTGCTGCATTCCCCCAAGACTTCCGCCTTGCTGTGGTTCTTGCTGCTGTTGCTGCTGTTGCGCTTGTAATTCTTGCATGGCCGCTCTTCTCCCTTTTTCAAAAGCTTTCTGTTTTTCTCGTTTCACAACATCTGCAACCTGTATACGATTGAATACAGGCACTTGCATATCGTCAACTTGAGCGACTTCTTGCTCTTGTGCTTCAGGATTAGTATTTACAGTATCTACTATATTCTCTACATCTTCCATAAAACCCTCTATTTGACTATGTTAGGTGTCACCGTGATTCAATTCATGTCGCTGAAAAGTTGCGCCCATTTCCGTACTGGGAACGTAATACCCCAATTATTCGCTATAAGTACAATTTGTGTCAAGTGCTAACTAATTGCATTCATTGACTGAAACATTCTTTCGTTCTGTATTTTTCTTAATGCCACCGTTAAAATATAAGCAACATTTTTTAAATGACATTTGTAATTTGTAGCTTTCCAATATTCATCTAATATAGGCTTTACTTGGGATATTGGTACTTTACCGTGTTTGGTATGACCACATACAATCAATAATATTCTGTATTCTGTTTCACGCAAAAACCCTGAAAATTGATTTAAATATTCAAGGTTTTCGCAATGTAATAATATTTGCGTATAAGCTTCATTTAAATCTTGCATAACAATTTTACTTTTTCTTTTTAGATTTACCAGCTTTAGACAAAGCAATTGCTACAGCTTGGGCTTGTGGCTTGCCTGCGGCCATCTCTGCCTTAATGTTGGCACTAACAATTTTTTTACTTTTGCCAGGTTTTAACGGCATGATTTTTTACCTTTTACCATTTTTTTCATCATTGCTTTATCTTCTTTAACATCTTTCTTTTCAGACTTTTTAATCATCTTAGAAATAAGTTTCTTGTCTTGTGCTACATCCATATGCTTACCTGATTTCATTTTCATAATTAACCCTTATTAAATAGTTCAGAAACAATTTTAGTGCGTTGGTCTTTATTCGCACCATCTGTGACTTTATACATAGTTTGCATAATCTCACTTCGAGTGTAACCGTCACGCTTTAACTTTTCAATTCCACCCTGCTGTGTAATGTGGTGCTCAGTAATTCTATATTTCTTCATTTTGCTCTCCTGTAATCTCTTTCATTCCTTTGCGCATATCTACATTATGGGCTTCAGCGCGTTGACGTACCTCAGCCATTTTAGCCGCACTTTCTAAAGCGTGTACCTCTAGGCTTGTTTGTGCTTCTTCTAATCTTACAGCGCTATCTATTTGTGCTTGTGATACCTTGGCCTCTGCTTCTAATATCTTAGCGTCAGCAAGTTCTTTTTCTGTTGCAATACGCGCAATTTCAAATTGGTTTTCAATCTGGTTTTGTTGTGCTTGTGTTTGCACTTTCATCAATTCTGCTTGCGCCCTAATCATTTGCGGATTGTTTTGCGCTGCTTGTTGCTGCATTTGCATCATTTGTTGTTGTTGCTGTTGTTGCTCTTGCAAGTATGGTTCGATTGCTTGCTCTAACCTGTCAGCACCATAGATTGTTAAGTTGCTTACTAAAATCTTCAAGCCTTGAGGGCTATTCATAAACTGGGCGAACTGTTGTGAAGAATTCATTAATGCAATAATTTGCTCTAATGCTCTATTCTTTTGTACTTGGAAAGATACGCCTGCTTCCACATTTACCTTAATACTTCTGTCGCCATACTTTAATACTGGCTGGCCTTCTGCATTAACATCTTGATAATACTGTTTACCTGCGCTATCCATTAACGGCACTGTACGTTTACCTATTAAATATTTAGGCATAAGGTCTACAATGATATTGCCAACTTGGGTTAAGCCTTGCAAGAAACCTACAATGTACGGCATAGCCGCGGCATTACCTTGTGTTGCTGATTCAATTACAGCTTTACCGGATATTCTTGTTTCATCTTTGCCAACATTAGACGCATATGAGCCTAAAATAGTTTGCGTGGTTGGGTCTGTAACCGAAAATGTGTTCATGATTTCCGGTGGTGCACCTACGTTTACAATTTCTCTAATTGGGTCTGGTATGGGCTTAGATGGGTCATTTTCTACATAAGCGTTAACTACAACTGTGTTTGCTCTCTGTATGTTTGTTAAGGCTTCAGCGTAATCTTTTTCTTTTGGAATAGATTCTTTTTTTACAATAAACTTACCTTGAATTTGGTTTTCCAAGAAGTTTGCTAATGATATACCTGCAAAGTTTTTAAGGTCTTGTATACCTCTTGCGTGATATACATAGGGGCGCGTCATTTGGTATGTATTATTGGTTGTGCCTTTGGTTAACAATACAGAATTACCATCAAAGAACACATAAGGTAGATAGGTATAATCTGTTTCTTCATATTCTAAAACTTGGTTTTCTATTAACCTGTAGCGCACTATCTTTTCTAAGGTTGTCCAACGTGGTTTACCTACAACAATTGGCAACTGCTCAATATAACCTTGCTCTTGCCAATGCTCCGCCATTTTCTCATAATCTTTCATGGTCATGGTGCGACCATCAGCCAACTGTACAATACGTTTTCTGTATTTACGTTTTTCAAAGTAATCGCATACAAGCACAATTTTATTGTCATTTAAGTTACAATATGACCAGTTAAACCCTTCCATATCTCTTAAAAACGTCATGCCTTTGAGGTCTGCGTCAGAGTATTCGCGTTCAAACTCTTTGCGTGTCATGGGAAATAACTCAAAACAATACTGGCCATCACCTTTATGTGGCGTGCGTGCCGATGGGTCAAAGCCGCATAACGTTGGGTCAAATACACGATTTAAATATATTTGTTGATGAAAACTCATAGGGCTTGCGTAATCTGTATAAACTTTTCCTACGCTAAAACCGCCCCCTAAACAATCTTTATAAATACTGTAGCTAAAACTGTCTTTGTTTGCCGTGTAATAGATGTGTCTCACATGGTCTTCAATAATCTGTAGCAAATCAGGAGATATTGGTACGCCTTCAGCAGGTGAAACTATAATACTAGGCTCTTGATTGGCAAATTCTCCTAGCAACCTAGATATATAAGCCTCAAGAATATTAAATTCTAATGCAGGGCGTTGTAATTGGTTTAATGCCGCACGTTTGCGTTCATCAATAGACTTATTAAAAATATAATTACGAAACTCGTGATAGCGTTTATAGTTATCCTCAAAATATTTATAAGAGTCGCTAACGTTTTCCTTAATTCGATGCAAGTTATCCTGTGCCGTTTTATTCACCTGTACCATAAAATATCCCTTTAGCTTGTATTTGTAATAACTGTGATTGCAAAATTGTACCAGCAATCTGGTTGCTTTGTGAGTTATTTATTATTGCACTAACAGGCTGTGCAAACGTTAAACATAGCGAGTCTGCTGTATCCGATGAACGTAACCCACGCTTCTTCATTTCTTCTTTTTTTTCCATGGTGAGGCGCGAATTGCTATCTATCCTATAACGTATGCCGCAAATATCGCTATGAAGCTCATCACTATCAGGAATCTTACAAGGCTTATCATTTAACCAATTTTTTAGTTCCGCCCACATTTCTGCGCGTTTGTTCCTATATTTATACTGGTCTAATGCTGTACTACCTGCATTAACACCGACTATTATTTCACCGTAACCTAATTCTTTCAAACGGTCAACAATTCCAGCACCCAAGCCACCAACATCAATAAATACTTTAGCAGGTTTTTCGTTAACAATAATTCTATGTACAAGCCCTGTTATTTCCATAGTGTCTTTTTTAATATGTGTTTCCAAACCAAAAGCAACTCGGCCTTTCCTTCGGATAATAGCTGTACGGTCAGCACCAAAACGAGCTGGGTCAACCCCGATGAGTAAAGGGCCGAAAGAATCGTTATAAAGTGTTTTTCGTGCTTCCATAACCAGTTGAGTATCAATAAACGTATCTTCACCGCTAAGCTGAAACGCTTCTGCGCTATTGCATGGATATTCTTGCATGAATGAACGCTCACCATCTATCCCATTAACGCTAAATTCGGTTATTTTGTATCTTCGCCAAGCAATTTGTTCTTTAGTTAGATTATATTGTTCAGCAAGACGTTCTTCGTCACTTGTCATTGTGAAGTTGTTATCAGGCGTAGAAACGTATTCTTCTTGCCAGAACCATGGCACAAAGATTGCTATAAATTCAGATTCGCCAGCTTCTGCTTTTTGCCAAGTTTGATGAAAGAAATTTCCTACGCCGTTAGCTGTAGATTCTAATATAATTTCGGTGTTTGGTGAATTAGGTACGGCCTGAAATATTCCTTTTGCGTGTTCACTGGCATGTGCCCAAAACGCAACCTCAGAGCCATGTAGCAATTGTATGGTACTAGAGCGTCCTGTGGCTTGGTTTTCCGCTGTACCGAGCTTATAACCGCTATCTAGCTTACCAAAGATTAGCTCTTTAGCGTTAGATGTTGTAACTTCTGGTTTAATCAAGGCTGGAGTGTTTTCATAATACCTTTGCGCCATTTTATATAAGTTTTGTGTAGCATCCATAGCATGAGTTAATATAAAAGCTTGTGTGCCAAAACGGTGTATTACTTGATGATAAAATCTTGCGCCCACTAATGTGCTGCAACCTTGTTGACGGCCTTTAAGTATTACAGCACGCACCTTACCTGTCTTATTGCGTTGCTCCTCAAGCTTTGCATGTATATAGAGTTGCGCCCTGTTTAATGTTAATGGTTGTATTTGCCCATCTTTACTGCGTATTTTTAAACATTTATTAGCAAAATGAGTAAAATCATCTTTTAGTTTTTGGCGTATAGCACGTTCTTTGTCTGATATAGCCATAATATCTTTATAACTCCTTTTATTTGATTGTATCTTTTAGTATACTGCTGTTGTTTAAATTATTCTATGGAAAAAACAATGACTGATTATAGTGTTGAGCATAAAAAATATATTATTGATTTATCTTACAAAATATTACAAGAAATACACAACAAGGTTAAAAAACAAGATGTTGATGAGCCTTCAGAGTTAGTATTCGATATAATAGAAAAAACCGCCATTTTGTTAATCCTTAGAGGTATTAAACTATATGTTCAGCCACAATCTTATGATAACGCTGTTGATTCTGTAATACATATGATTAAAAGCACTTCTTGCGATTATTTTGATAAATGTGAGGTTAATAATGAACAACACTAAAGAGCAATTATTAGATTCCTTAAATAAAATAGCTACTGAGTTGTTAACCGCTATAAACAGCACTGTAGATAATGAACACTTACAACCAAAACACAAAGTTGGTGATATTGTTTTTATTGTTTCAAGCCATGGTCCATTGCAACTACCTATTCATAGTATTACACATTTCCATACTAAAGATGGTTTAGAATACCAGTACGCTTTTGAAGGCTTTACATCATTGCCAGCTACTGAAGTATACGACACATTAAACCAACTAGCACATGCGCAAATACAGTATTGGAGACAACATCTTGACATGAACGGTTTATGCGGAAATGGCTAAATTATACTTCTATTATGCTGCTATGAATGCGGGTAAAAGCACGGCTTTGTTACAATCTGTACATAATTACATAGAAAACAAACTTAGTCCTGTATGGTTAATGCCTAATTTGGAAAATGGTGAAGACAACATCAAATCACGCTTAGGGTTAATGCGCAAAGCAATTGTTTTTAACAAAAATACCGACCTTTATACCTATATAAAGCTGTTAATCAAGACAGGGCCAATTGACTGTATACATATAGATGAAGCGCAATTCTTAACTAAACAACAGGTGTTTCAGTTAACAGACATTGTTGACTACATAGGTATACCGGTGCTTTGTTATGGTTTACGCACAGACTTTAAAGGTGAGGTATTCGAAGGTAGCCAGTATTTGCTAGGGTTAGCTGACAAATTACAGGAGATTAAAACCATATGCTTTTGTGGAAGCAAAGCTACTATGACATTACGTGTAGATAAAAGCGGTAATGCTATAAAAGATGGCGACCAAGTTGTTATAGGTGGCAATGAGTTATACACGTCTATGTGCAGATTGCATCACAAAGAACATATGAAGTTAATGTTAGACCTTGCTGCAATACAAGCAAACGAGGTAATGTTAAATGACACTAACTAAATTTGAGTTAACTGGCGTCATTGGGTTGTCATTGATGGTTGGCCAATTTATAGGCTATGCAATTGCTGTAATTTATTTACATAAAAATGGAATGTTAAAATAAATGACACAACAAGATTGGTTTTTAATTAATCTACTTGTATTATTTGGTGCGTTTGGGCCAATAATTTTTTTGATTCAAAAAACATCGCAATTATCTAGGCATCTTAAATATTGCCAAAAAGATGTTCAGGTATTGGAAAGAGCCTTACAAAGACTGGAAGCTAGGTTTGACAGGCACTATCATGTTAGCAGTGATGAAAAAATAATTATGCCGTTTAAAAATAGTAACACATAATCCACAATAGCCGAACCTTAAATCCACGATAGACGTTTTGTAAATCAAGAAAGGTATTGTCGACAAATAGCTATAGTATCGACATATAATAAAATCGTGTTGATTATCTAACGTTTTTTAGACATAATGAAATGCAGCAAAATAGGGAGGCAAGTTATATCGCTTCTTGCTTCCCGCCCCACAATCTTCATAAGTATTTTCATTTGCCATACACTTTAAGAGTAGAGGGAAACCCGTTCTTGTTTTGTAAAATTAATCATTTAACTTTTCCTCATGTGCTTATTTAACATCTTATTCCGTACAACCCAGTTACACATTGGGTTTCACATGTGATTTAGTTGCGGAAGATTTAACATTTAGTGCCTACTTAGGTTTAGCCGCAAAGTACTCTCTATCTAGCTTTTCAACTGTCTCATCACGGTACGGCAAATATCCCCACCATGTAGGATAATCACAATTCTTAGGCCACCCAGGCTGTGTTACCGTGTCTAGTACCTTGCTATCTTCTGCCAACTTAGTTTTGTCTAACATACTATTAAACCCGCAAACCCACTAAAATATACATTGTAGACTAGATACTATAGATGGTATACATCCTGTACTAGATATTATTAGGGTGATGAATATATAAGATTATGGTGGGAAATATGGGTGGGTTAATAATACAGGTTGTGATTAAGTTTAATATTTGAACAATGTTTTGATGTATAGAATTTGGTGCTGGGGTGTAATTGGGGGTACTAGTAATTATAATTGCTTACAAATTAAACAGTATTTTAATGGTTAAAAATATATACTGGCCTGTGAGGGAGGGTACTAGTAATAATAATTTAAATCCAAAAAGGGTAACCGTTTTTCTACAGACATTTCCATTCAGTCATATTTCTACAAAAAATATAAATTTTATACAAAAAGGGGAATTATCCCCTCATCTCCATGCCATTCTTGTCTAGCTTCAATGCTGAACCATCGTCGAACATGAACACGTGATAAGAGCCTCCTATCTCGCATCTAGAGCCATTGTTGGCCATGTTAACCAATGCATACTCTATTGCACCGCTTAAGCTCCTACGCTCACTGATTATCTCTTTATATAGCTTATATGCTGCAGTCATAATATTACCCTCGTATTGTTTGATTAACTCGACTTTGTGTCTATGTATGCATTATACATCATTAACTTATCATGTCAACACATTACAATCATATTATATAATAATGTTAGCCAAGAACCATAATCTTGATTACTGCAACCCAAATATTTGACCTCATTAGAAGCTCTACAAGCGATTATCTCATACAAGTTAATACATTTGTTCCAGAAATAAAAAAAGCCCGTAATGGGCTTCTATGGCGTTTGCTGTATTATTCTAAGTCTTTTAGTGCATCTTCATGCTTAACAGTAACAGTCTGCTCGATTTGCTGTTTATCGCCATAAACCTTGGGAATTAACTTGCACGCAATCCATTTCCTAGTATCAGCAATTAATCGCTGACTTGCAGTAAACCCCGGGTCAACTCTCTCATTTCCTTCAGCATCAATATAATACTTTTTTTCTCTCGCAATATCTTCTAATTCATCAGCCAATTTTTGCGCTTGTGCTTTTTTAGCCTTTGCGTACATATCAGCAAATTGTTCATTTTTATATATCCATGTATAAATTGTTTCCGAACATGGCCAATCAGGATTGCTTGCTAATATTTCTTTCAGTGAGTTACTGCTAGCAGCAATTTTATCACATATTGCTTGCGCTAGTTCATCAGTGTACATACTTTGACGTCCGACTCCATTAGCTTGCATTTTTCTTGCTCCAATGCGATTTTCTCTTTGTCTTTACAGTATCTAGCCCAGCATCCACATCTTGTACATCTTGCTCTATTTGCTCAATGTAACCAGTACCGTTACACGCAGCACACTTTTTAATAATGCACCCTAGCCCTACCGCTTTTTTCTGTCCACGACACACGATACATCTAGTAAACATAGTTACCCACAAAATCTGTTTATAAGTTTGTTATCAAGTCCAATATACATCATAAAATCAATAATGTCTTAATCTGATAACTTTTGTACTATCTGCTTTATAGCTTACAGTTTACAAGTAAAACGCTACTTACGCAAATAATCTTGTATATTTGATTGTATCTGCTTGACATGATAAGTACATACTACTATAATGCAATCTTTAACAAACAATACGAGAATAAACGTGAGAATTACAAAACAATTACTAATTGAAACAATCGACACTTTAAACACTATCCACGGCTTACCTGTTGGCCGTAGTTTTAAGCATGATAATTTTTTTCTTGCTGGTGCTTATGACGGTTGGAAGCTAAGTTTACGCAAAAACCACGGCCACCATTGCATTACAGGGTATCTATCATCAAAAGAATTATATCATTTTTTATCGGGCTTAATTTACGGACACGAAACAATCAAAAGATATTTATAATTTTAACAAACAATACGAGAGGACATTATGAGAGTAATTTGCAACGAGTACAAAATCAGTAATGAAAAGCTCATCATTGAGCATGATATTTTATCAGATAACTATTATTTTCGAGTTGTTGACCTTAAAACTTTTGAATGCACTTATGAAAGCGAGGCTATAGGTCATTTAATACCTGCAAGGGCAAAAGGCTTTGAATTTATGGGTGTTCAAACATCATGAAAACAAAGCGAGAAAAAGAACTTGAGCAAGCTTTAAAAACAGCCCTGCGGTTGATAAGCAAAGGCATTGAACAAAACGCATATAAAAACTGCGTAGGCGATGCAGAAAAATATTTTAATCATTTAAATTATATACTTAATAAAGCTAAGTAATAGGTGCAATCATGACAAGAGTTATAACAGGCTATTCGCTTTTAGATAAAAGCGGTAATTATTGGAATATTGACGATGTGCACGCATTAGAGCGCAATTTAGATGACGTGCAAGCATGGTTAGTTTTGGTTGCTGCCAAGCTTTATACATATGCAATCACTTCCGATTTACTTGACGACATTATTTTAACTTATGTTTTACCAAGCAGAGGCTAATTATGAAACTTACAGACTTAAACTTGATTGATGAAGCGTATCTTGATGGCGCGCTAACAGCCAACGGTTATGTAACTTACTATACACAATACGCAACATGCAAAATGACGGGAAAAGAATACAAGTTACGCTATAACATACTTGCAGATTATAACCCAAGCATTGAGGACGAATCAAACGCATGTGATTGGAACAATCCAAGCGCAATCGAAAAGGTTTGGGATTAACGGGAGAAGAGAAATGATTTGGTTTACTATTTTAGTCATTTCTTTAATTTTTTGCATTGCCATTACCGATGTTTATTCAAAAGTAGACAAATTAGAAACAGCAATAAAATTTTTGCAAGCAGAAATAAAAATTCAAAAAAAAGTGAATGAATCAAATAAATCCAATTCTAATACTTGATAGTACGATTCAACCATTTCGAGGATGCTCTCGGTATGGTTTATAGATAACGGGAGAAGAGAGTGCTAACAGAAATAAATATTACATGGTCTATAGATGATGTTTTGAGTGTTAGACCAAGCTTAAACAGAGAACAAGCAAGTAATGTACTCATGCATCTTAAAAAACATCATGACGCTACAGTTGGTATAAATTGGGATGTTATTGAAGCAACATGTGACGATATGTTTGATACAGTTAGTTAATAAATTAACACTTTACAATCAAATACAATACTATATAATATAATTTTAACAAACAATGCGAGAGAGACAATATGACACTTGACGAAATTATTGAAGACTTTGACAAATACATCGACGGCATTTATGAGCCGTTTGTTCTTGATGAGCTAGTAATACCAGCTTCAATTATACTCAAAGAGTATCCAAAACAGTATGACGATAAAATCAGTAACTACATGCAAGATAGAAATGTTGTTGTATCTACTGACAGCGATGGTGACGACTGTTACACATACAATTTTTATGATGAAAATGAGGAATAATAAATGAAAACAGCAAACGAAACCCTGATTGACTACATGTTAAACCAGCTCACTTACTTGCAAGGCTGCTTTAACATTTTAGAAACGGAAGACACGTACAGCAAAAAAAGCGTTGCACATGTCAAAGAATTCGTGAAATTTACAGCCAACGAACTTATGAAAATCAAGATGGACATTGCAGAACTAAAGGGCAAAGAATGACACTTTACACGATTAAACAATTTGTAAAAGTCTACCCATTCGAAAGCTTTGGTGGGCTACGTTGGAAAGTATTTAACCGCAATCGCAACGGCTTGGCTGAATCAGGCGCATTGATTCGTGACGGCGGAAGAATACTTATTGATGATGAAAAATATTTAACATGGTTGCACAACAGGTCAGAAATTTAACAAACAATCGAGGTAACAAAATGTACATATTAATAGTAAATCGTGCTGAACGCTTAGAATTTGCTTATGAATCAAAGTGCCAAGATATAGCACGTTTGCTATATACACAACACGGCGCAAACTTGCAAAAAGTTATTGTACACAAAGACATGATATATATTTTAAATCATGAGCAAGTAGTTAAAGAATTACAGGTTAATCAAGAAAACGATTCTAACGATGATATAGCGTGTTTTTAACTAACCCGCATACTTTGTACTAACATATAAATAAAATGCAATCTATACCCTTTAAAATTCGTTTTAGAGGGTATTTTACTAAGGATTTATAATGACAGAACCATATTATCGCTCACCGATTGATAAACTGGTTGTTGAGTCTGGGATGACAGCGACACTTATAGCGCAATACATGCAAATAAAGTATCACCGCATGGTGGCTTTGCGACGATTAAAAGATGTTGAAGATAAAGATATTGAGCTATGCAAGCAAGCTATAGCAAAGATTATTGATGATAAAGTATCGTATAGACGTGGAAATATACTTGCTGACTCTAAACAAATAATTGAACCTGAATCAAATGATTCAACTAAAACACATAAAAATGAAAGTTTATGTTATTTGGTTGGACAAATGGCTGAATTAACGGAAAACATTTTTGATTATGTGTCTCGTGTAACAGAAACAAATGACCCTCAAATTATAAGATTACTTTACAGACGTAACAAAATTATCGAACAATTTGATAGATTGCTTAATGTTTAACCGTAATCGTCCTTAGATTTTTTTTCAACTGGCGTATACTCAACAAAAGTTGCGCCAAATAATCCAGCATTAAAACATGTTTCCATCATACCACTATAATTCCCAAAACGATTTTTGCGCAAAGCAATAACAAAACGGTTTTTGTCTTTTTCATAATTTGTATGTAAATAAGGTCTGTCCAGACCAAACCAATATCCAGACACTATATAACTACCCTGGCTTGCAATTTCATCACTTGCATTTGGGCAACGCTCATCGATTGAACGTAAATTATTATTGCGATTAATGTGTATTAAATTAATCACAAGACAATTTAGCTGTACAGCAAGTTGCGCAAGCCTTTGAGCAATGTACTTGTACTTCAAATCATCACGTTCAAAACGTTTTGTAGTCGTAATTGCTGTCATATAATCCACAACAATTACTTTGACAGGCGTTTGAGCGTGCTCTAATCGTGCTGTATTACAAATAAAATCAATGTCAGTGCAATCATGAGCAATAGATATATCATAAATTCGCCCCTTAGCTTGCATCAATTCAATTGTTATAGCGTCCATCTCTTGCTCTGATAAGCGCTTATAAATTTTATTTGCTCTAACTGCCTTTTGTCTTTCAATAATATCTTTATAAGTCATCTCAAGACTGAAAAACAAACCCTGCGATTCTGGGTAATTGCGTAAAATGTTATCAAAAAGATATATAGCTAGAAAGGTTTTACCTACCCCTGCGCCTGCTGCAAAAGTTGCTAAGCTTGGATTAAATCCGCCTGTAAAATTATCTAATTGCTGTACTGTTTTAATTTTATCTTGTTTTGTTTTGTCGTAATGATGTGCTTCTGCTGCTTGCGCGAGTGTTAAGCCCGATGTTTTAACACCAGATATTTGAGCAATGTTGGCCAGATTTGCACTAAGACTATTTAAAGTATCTTGAGGATTAGTGCTTTTTTTAGCTTCATCAACTATTTTTGCAAGCGAATCACACTTTATACGTAAATAGTAGCTAGAGCTAAGTTTATCTATGTCGTCATCATAAAATATATATACGTTATTTGTACTATCGATGAGATAATTGTTTATCGTTGTGTACATGTCGTTGTCGTTCTTAGGTATTACACACAGAAAATCAATAAAGTTTGTTGGTTGATTATTTTCAAACTGTTGTAATAATAGCTTGTAAATATCTCTATGTAATGGGTTAAGAAAATAATCTTTTTTAAGAGATAACATAATCTTTTTTGTGCACTGATTATCATAATCAGATAATAAACATATAAGAATTTTTTTTTCTAAATCAAACATCGTAATCCCCATTGTAAAACTTTTTAATTGTATCTAATCGAACCAAATTAATTAAACGATTGCGCCTAACGTTGCCTTCTTTTGTTTTATACGGCTGTAGTAAAAAAGGAGTAAGTTCTTTTAAACCCAGGAAATAACTGCTTGCGACTTCTTTGGTTAAAACTTTATTGCGCAAGCTTGGCCATTCTGCTTCCATTTTTTTAATAGCTCTACGCAGTTCTGTTGTTACGTGCTTAACTTTTGGCATGTCGGGCAAGGTCTCGTGATAAGCATCTAATACTTCATCAACAATATCTTTAACAATGGGTGAATCACCAGATTCACTAATAGTATTTGTTTTATTATCTGGTTTTATATCTGGTATAGGTGTGCCCTTTTCAACATTTCGATATGCCTTTTCTTCCATATCGATGTGCCCTTTTGGGCATATGGCTTTAAAGGCCTCTCCAAGAAGGTTTAAATATTTAGGATTAACAATTTGGTTAAAATACATATACGCTTTGGGCGTTAAAGCGTACCATAATGTTCTGTCGTATCTTGTTTGATTGTAATTACCTTTAATAATTAAGCCGTTTTGGATAGCATTATTTATAATACCTCTCACCATTTTTTTGGTAAAGTATGGAAAAATTTCTGTAAAAGCATCTAAAGTGTTATATGTCCAGCAATAACCATCATGTATATTTTTCATGTTAGCTAAATTTGTATGTGTCCAAAACGCTAAGTTTTGTAAAAAAATTGCGGTATTTACGCCAAATTCTTTTGCGACTAGTGGACAAAATTGATGCAGCATAATATAATTCCTTTTGGTTTAATTGTTGTAAGATGCAAGCCCGATTGCCGTCGGGATAGCACGGAAGCTTTATTTTTTTATTACTTTTAACATGTCATCAAGTATTTTTACCCTAATTGCTAATTCGTCTGGTGTTATATTTGGATACATTTCGACTATCTTTTGTATTGTTTTAGCTCTTAACATTTCACGTCCTTGAAATTATTAAAACTTAGTCTTTACAGGTAGGTATTGTGTGGTTATAATTTCACCATACATGACTGCTAAATCTACTAGTCATCGTATTCAACGGCCTACGCCAAGGTTAGCTGGGAGGTACGAACTCCTAACTAACCTCATCTTACAGCACAAATTAATATAAAACAATCACATAATCATAGATTTATCTTGCGGATAACAGGTTTTACAGTTTACATCATCACATAAATCAGACATAACTAATTTCCCTCTACGCAACGTGTCTATGCTTTTCTTTTTCCAATTACTATAATCTTTTGCATCTCCATTAAATCCAAACTCTAAATCACATATGTCGCACGCATATATATCACCATAGGACTTAAGAGATTTGTAACCGCATTTAGGACAAAAGTACACATAAGGCTTATCAGCGTTATAGCGCAATAATTTTATCATCTTATACGTTATCATATACTCGCAGCTCATCGTGTCACTATCAGCTTGTAAGACTGCATAAAATCAGTATCTGCACTGTCATCGAGACACTTAATAAACCCTTTCGCGTGTAAATTGTAAATTGCATCATTAATTGTGTCAGAATCGAGGCCGGTAAATTTTGTCAGTTTTATATGTGACAACCGCACTATTTGCTCATCATCACTCATATCTGCTAGTCCAATCAAAATTAGTTTTTCATGCGTTGTTATCGTATCAGGATGTTGTCTCAACGCCCACGCTAGTGCTCTTATCATCTTTACTCCCTGTGTTATTGTTATTTTTACTAGTATAAAACTTGCTGTGCGTGTTTATATCGTCTGCGAGTAAATCTCCCTCTGTTAGTCGCTCAAGATTTAGCTGGTGCAGGTAAGGTATATAACCCTTCTTGCGCCAAAACTGTATCGCTTGCGGCGTTATGTTTAGAGTCTTTGCCATTTTATAGTAGGTTTTAAAGTACTGCTTTGCGTCTTCTAGTGTCATTTTTATATCCTCCATATTTCAGATAATAGTAAAATTAATTTACTTTTACAATATCTATGATAAAATTAATTTACCTAATAAAGTGGAGTAATAATGATAACAGAGCAACAACGTATAGATAGGAAGCTAGGCATTGGTGGGTCAGATGTGCCTATTATCATGGGGCAATCTGGTTTTATGACACCTGTGCAATTGTGGTTAGAAAAACGTGGGGAGTTAGTTCTTGATGATACGCAAACACCGCAGGCATATTGGGGAACGATGCTTGAGGATTTGGTGCGCCAGGAGTTTATTAAACGTAATAATGTGAACGTTGAGCAACCTGGTACAATTATACATCCTAAGCATGAATATCTTAGGGGCAACTTAGACGGCTACATACATGAACAAAACGCTGTACTTGAAATTAAAACATGCAATCAATTTATGAGTCATGAATGGGGGCAGGAAGGCGCTGAGATACCTTACAGATATCTTTTGCAGATAGCATATTACTGTATGCTTACAAATGCATCTAAAGCCTATTGCGCAGTTTTGATTGGTGGACAAGATTATCGGGAATATGTTTATGAACGCAATGAATTCCTGGAAGATGAAATTATGGAGGCTTGTCAATCATTTTGGAAATGCGTGCAATCAGGTGAACAGCCTCTAGCACAATACGCAGATATGAAATATTTATATAAAGCCAACACAGACAAAACTATTGTTATGCAAAGCGAGCACTTTGAAAAACTTAAAACATTAAGAGATATTAAAGCGCAACGCGTATTATTAGACAAAACAGAAGAAATTACCAAATTTGTCATTATGGATTACATGAAAGACGCAGAATATTTAAGCGACAATGACGGCAAAATAGTTGCGACCTGGAAATCTAATAAACGTGGCAGAACATTTTTAATCAAAGGAGAATAGCGTGGACACTCAATTACAACAAATTGCATTGGCTGAAAGAATGCAAACAAAAGTTTTAGCTTTATGGGAAGATGAAAAGTCATTAAAAGAGATTCGTAAAGCATATGCAAAAGGCGCTACTGACACAGAATTTCAAATGCTGATTGAGATGGGCAGGTCTACGGCTTTAAATCCTTTTTTGCGTGAAGTATGGCTAGTTAAATACGGCAATGGTGCAGCACAAATATTTATTGGGCGTGATGGATATAGAATAGCAGCACAAAGACAACCTGATTACGACTATCATTTGGTTGATGCAGTATACAGTAACGACAAATTTCAAATGTGGAATGGTGAGGTTCAGCATCAATACGAAATTGCAAATAGAGGTAATCTTGTAGGCGCTTACTGCGTAGTAAAACGAAAGTCAGCCACTCGAACTATGTATGTGTTTGTGGAACTTAAAGAATATGACTTGAAGCAAGGTTTATGGAAATCTAAACCAGCAACTATGATTAAAAAGGTAGCTGAAGCACAAGCAATTAGAATGGCATTTCAATCAACATTTGCAGGAACTTATGGCGAAGAAGAATTGCCTGAAGAAAAGTCACGTATACGCGATGCAGAGCTTGTTGATTCAATAGACATGCCAAAATCTGAGCTTATGATTACTGAAGAACAAGTATCTAAAATTGATGACTTAATGATGCTAGGCGATATATCATATGAACGGATTAACGCAGCAATAAAACAATTTTATAAAAAAGAAGCTTTGGCCGATTTAACTATGGCGGACGCTGATAATTTTATAATAAGATTAGAAAAAAGGGTTCAAAATGAGCTTTCTCAAAATCAAAATACTGCAAGTGTTATTGACCATGCTGACAAACCAGCAGAGAAAAGCGAAAACCCCAAAGAAATGGGTGCAAATTGAAATAAAAAAAATAACTATATTTATTAAAATTACGGAATTAAAACATGTTAAACGAAGTTACGCTCATAGGGCACGTAGGGAATATTGAAAATAAAACATTAAACAATGGAACTGTTTTAACCAAGCTATCAATAGCTGTTAGAGACGCATGGAAAGACAAAGAAGGTGAATGGCAAGAAAAAACAACTTGGTTTGGCGCGCAATCGTATCAAAAGTTAGCTGAAATTATTGCAAAACATACTACGGTAGGCAATTTAGTTTATATTAAAGGCAAGTTACAACAAAATAAATATACAGATAAAAATGGTACTGAGCACAATATAACTAATATTGTAATCAGTGAATATAAAAACTTAACGCCAAAAAGTCAGCGTGGTTCTTCCCAAGATGTTGAAAATCGTGGTAATGTAAAAGCGCCAGAGGTTGAAAGTTTTAATGACGACATCCCCTGGTAATAGTTAAATCGTCCCTAAGCTACCCGTGCACTCCTCACGGGTAGTGTCTAAGTTTTAAGGTAATTTATAATTGCCTCAATTGCTGCATCCGCGCCCCATATTACTTCTGCATAGTAACCTTTATCTTTTAAACGTTGTATAAAATTACTTTGCGCAGGAGTAGGTTTATTCTTACCCCATTTAAGCTCAATAAAACAGCCGTGGTACGTTTTTGTTGGGTAAGGTATGAATATGTCAGGAGTTCCAGGACGTAAGCCCATACGCTTATATAATCGCCCTAGAATCAAACTGCGCTTACCTTCATTAGGTATGCTAAAGGCTAAGTCTTTTAACTCATAATGCAAGTTAATCCAGTTGAACAATTTTATTTGTTCATCACGCTCAGACATTAACTTACCGCTCTTTTTAACCAACCTTTTAGAAACTTTGCAAAGGTAGCATTTTTTTCTACTAGACTTAAATAGAACTGTACGCACTCATAGCGTAATGCAGCAATTAATTCAACACTTGATAACGAATCAATAGCAATCATACTAGCAGGGCCAAGCTTGCCATCAACATCTAAGCTTTTCCCGCACGCATTACAAGCACGTTGTAATAACTTAGCCGCTTGTGTCAAACCCATGTTTACAGACATATCAAATAACTTTGCAGCAAGCTCATTAGAGACTATTGAGTCACATTTTTGCTTTTTCCAGAAATGTTCAAAATAGATTTTTTTGGCATCGTCAATTGTAAGGCCACGGATATCAGCCGCATCAACTTTGCCATCATTATTAATGTCAACCCAGTCAAAACCCTTATAAACATCTTGCAGAAACCGCAAACTAACACCATAGTTAGTAGCGCCACCTGCATCACCTTTAACATCATTATAACCGCCTTCATGTTTTATTGTTTTTTTAAATGCTAGCTCAAAATCAGCCATGATTACTATTCTCCTTGTTGTAATATTCTTTTTCTTTTTGTACAACAATTTCCTCACAAACACTGTTTTCAGTAAAATGAGGGCTTCCGAATATACGAACTGCAATATACATTTTTAAACTTGAATATAACGAATTGCCTTCATTACGCAATAACCAAAAAAACATGTCATCGATTTCTTTTCTTGTTCTTTTTTCAGGACAACTGTAATTATAGTCATGCCAAATAGATGGATATACAAACGATGATTTATATGGTGCATCAATAAACCACAGCACTTTTGGTATACTTGCAAAATCTGTGCGGTAGAAAGCAGGAACAACACTTGATTCTTTGTTGATATTGTAAATTGTGTCTTCAGTAGTTAAATAATCATATTCTTGATAGGGGAATAATGGGCTTTTTTCAAGAACATCAACGTCATAAGTTTCTATTTCTTGAAACATCATTGCACAACCGAAGTATGCGATAATGCAAAACCCAATTAATAATATTATAGCATTTTTTAGTTTAGACATTTTTATCCCTTAAAATTAAAGCCCATGACGGGCTTTTTATTATGGGGTAAGTGTTAATGCTTGCCAAGCAAATACTGAAGCACCAGGGTCGCCAGAGCAAAGAACTGTAATAGTATTAGCACTAGGCGTTACTTTTTGGATTGAAACAGCATTAGCGCTTGATTGAATGCTTACAAAAGCTAAATCTGTAGCAGCTGCACCAGTTGCTGTAATAGTTACAGTTGCAGAGCCGCCAGCTTCATTGTGCTTGTTAGCAAACTTGACAACTGCCGCAGGCTGAATTGCTGTAGCAAGTTTTGCTTTGGTTACAGCAGCGTTAATGATTTTAGTTGTATTCACAGCATCAGCTGCAATTGTTAATGCGCCCGATGATGCTATTGTGGCATCCCCAGACATCGAAACTGCTGTCGCCACACCTGCTGCGTTTCCCACTAAAATTTTTGCAGTAGCTAAAGGCAATGTAGTGCTTGAAGCCACTAAAGACCAATCGCCAGAGCTATAACTGATTTCCAGCCATGCGACTTGAACGCTTGTTGCAGATGGAGAAGACTTGATTGTGACCAAAGCCATATCAGATTCTTTAAAACTTGCGCCATTGGCTTGAGCTTGATTTAGGTATCCAGCGGTAGTTACACTTGCCAGAGTGTCATTAGTATCAATGTAAACAATGCGTGGATTAACGCCTACAAGTCCTGTTACAGAAGTTACAATATTTAAAATTGCCATGATTTATTTTCCTTTTTTGCGCGCCATTTTTAGGTTATCAACCAAGTTTGGATAGGTTCTGCCTGCGGCTTTTGCTGATGCCTTGGCAGCTGTTTTCTTTTTGGTGGATAATGGTTTAGGTTTGCCAAGTTTTGCAGGTCTTGGCTTGTCCCAAATTTCTTTGTGTGTCATTTGCAATCCCATTTTCTTAATGCTAAAGCCTTTCGAGTTGGGCGACCTTTTTCGTCCTTCATTGGCCCAGGATTTCCACTCATACGAGCACAAAAACTTTTTCGTCTAGCTGCTGCCTTAGGTGACTTCTTGGCTTGTTCAGCACTGACTGGTGGCTTTAAATTCATGCCTTGAGCTTTGGCTGATGCACGACCTTTAGCGTTCAATCCACCTTTGGGATTCTTACCCTCTTTGCGTTGCCATGCTGGAGTTTTAGCCATATTATGCCCCTGGCCAAATTATTTTAGGCAATGAAGCCATGAATGCATCTTCATCAGGAATATCTCCACCTGCATCAATTGCCATGTATTCAATATAAACATGCTCCCAAACTTTGTCACGCCATGCGACAAAAGCATCTGCTTCTGCTTTCCATTGGATATTCGAGCTAACTGCATAGCTAATAATGCTATTAACACTTGAATATCCACGACTTTGAGCTGTAGACAATAACAAATCATTTACTTTTCTATCGATGTCGGATTTAAAAGTTTCTACATCGAATTGTCTTTGATACTGTGGAATCTCAGCTTCAAGTTCTAATTCGCTAGGTCTTTCAACATTTGGAACATTCCATTCATTAATCAAAATTTCATTTTCAGGCTTTCTAAATGAAACATTTCCTAAATTAATTTGTCCAGGATATTTACATTCAACAACATCAATTATAGTCATACTCATTATCTTCTCCTTCTTGCAGTAAGGTTTCCGTAGCCAGTTAAAGTGCCAGCTGAAAAAGTTGCTCTAGCTGATAAATATACTGTTGTTGTGCCTGAAACACTGACCCTTATAGTTGGAGCTGTAAATGACATTGCATTAAAGAATGTTGATGAGCCTAAAATTCCAGTAACGCTTGAATCATTTGGTTTGGTTGCGGATGTTGTGCTAGTCCAGATTTTACCTGCTGAAAATGCTCCAATATTAGTAGGTTCTAAATAAACATTTCCATTAACATCCCAATCGCCAGCTGTTAATGATATAGAAGTTATATTGGTGTCTGTATTGGTTGTCATTGAAACGCCTGATGCTTGAGGAACATTTGATGATATATATTCTCCAACGCTTCCTGTTGCTGCGTTATCATTTGTTGTGGTACCAATTATACCTGACGTAGTGCTGAAGGTTATTTGTGAAAGGGTGGGTGCAGTATTTAAAACTACGCTGCCTGTGCCTGTACTTGTTGTAACACCAGTCCCTCCTTGCGCTACTGGCAAAGGGACGGGTAGTTGTGATGTAAATCCTTGTGACATGTTATGCTCCTATGGGAAACTTGCGATTGGAACTTCGGCCATGAAGGAAATAACTGTATTGGTTGCAACTAAAGAGCTACCAGCATATTTAGTTAAACCTCCTATAGCACCGGCTACCGCTTGATAACCAAAAGTGATGTATCCTTTATTTGATTCTATTAGAGTGTTGGCCATTGACGCACCACCTCCGTCAAATATAAGTCCTCCAGCAAGTTGTATGCCTGTTATTTTGGTACTTGAGCTTGTAACATTAGAATTTGTACCGTTATAACCTAATGTCATTTGAGCCTCTACTGCGGTAGGTGTTCCAGCTTGGATTCTGCCTCTAATGTGCAAAGTATCACCAACTCTTCTTGACCAAATTTGAATGTTAGATACTGTTCCAAAACCCGTAAATGTTGGCGTATAAGCTACCCAGTCAGTGATAATACTTTGAAAAGTAGGCAACGCCCCTGCGCCATTCGATGTCAAAACCTGTCCGCTTGTACCGACACTTGCAATACTTTGTTGTGCTCCAGTGCTTGTAGTGCCACCGCATAATACCCCATAAGCTGTAGCAGATGTACGACCCGTTCCACCATCACTAACAGGCAATGGCAGTGTAATTGTTTGTGGATTTACAAAACCTTGTGACATATTATTCCCCTCACGAATTTTCCACGCCAAAAATATTAAATGAGCAAGTTGCAAGCGTATTGTATACTCTAACAACATCACCAGCTCCTAGCGTAATCCCGATTGTGGTCGCAAAAGTGTTATTACCTGGTATTGCAATATCATAATACAAGTACTGTGCTGCGGTATCTGCTGCGCCTGCCACTGCAACACTAATTCTAAAACTTGTTGCTGTAGCACTTTGGTTTGCTACTGTAATGGTTGAAACTGTTGCAGTTGTTAAAGCTGGCACTGTATATGCTGCCGTCAGAGTTGTTGCATTAGGCTTACTCTGCCCTAATATCTTGTAAGTTGTTGCCATGAATCAGCCCCCCATGAGCATAAATGAAAATGCTGCATCAGCACCGCTAGCAGCAGGAGTTTGGAATGTAGGTAATGCACCAGCACCGTTACTTGTTAATACCTGACCTGCCGTGCCAACACTAGCCACAGATTGTAATGCACCGGTTGATGTAGTTCCACCACATAAAACTGCATAAGCCGTATTACTAGCCACACCTGTACCGCCACGAGACACTGCTAATTGTCCTGACCATCCGGCAGTAATTGAGGTTGCTTGCAAAAGCGCAGTTGCAGGAGTTCCACCTAAAGTAAGTGTAACGTTAGTATCATCAACTTTGGTTAGTGCTGAAGGTGTTGGTAATTGACTTGTAGTTGCTAAAGTACCACTAGTTGGGAATGTAACGGCAGTTGTATTTGTCATTGTAAAGGTAGATGCAAATGCGCCAGATGTTGTTAAACTACCCCCCAATGTTATTGTGCTAGAACCATTGTTAACACCTGTGCCACCATAACTAGAGCCAATAATACTACCATTCCAAGTACCAGAGGCTAAAGTCCCAACACTGGTCAATGATGATGAAACCACATTTGCAGCAAGCGTTGTTCCAGTCAAAGTTCCTGCTGGTGCAACTACTGCTGTTGTAGATGCAGTTGTTAGTTGTCCTTGTGCATTTACTGTAAATGTTGGTACAGATGAAGCACCGCCATATGAGTTTGCAGAAACGCCTGTATTAGTAATGCTAAATTGATTACCTGCTAGAGTTAATCCAGTACCTGCTGTATAAGTTCCAGCCCCGGAAAATTGCACCCAAGTAACAGGAGTTACACCTAATACACCGCCAGGATTCACTGTACACACCCAAGCAGTATCAGCCAGTGTTGCGCCTTGTTCAATAAATACAAATGCTGAAACAAGTTCATCCCATGTGTTTGCGTCATTCGTTCTTGTCCAGCCAACAGATGAAGCAGAGTAAATGCCATTGTCTGCTGAGGTTGCTTGGTTCTTAACTAAAATTCTGTCGCCAGCTGTTAATGTACCAGTCCATTCGCCACCAGCTTGTGTGCCTAGTCCAGATAGAGTAATATTTGCAGTTGTTCCCCATGCAACAGATGCTTTAACATCCAAACCTTGAGCAACAGAATCAACATAAGATTTATTAGCAATGTCAGTAGCAGAGCTTGGGGTTGTGCTTATTGTTCCTGTAGTCAATACCACATTGGATATATTTGCCTGTACTGCACTTGGCAATGTAGAACTTATACTTGGTACACCACCAGCACTTGTAATTAATACACCATTACTAGCACTTGCTAAGCCAGAAACTGCTGAGCCTGATGCTGCATAATATGCTAACTGATTTGCTGTTCCTGCATTTACTGTACCACTTGAAGAACTAGAAATTGTTATGCTATTAGGCCCTGGTGTAACAGTTATCGAGCCACTGCCGGTAATACTTGCAGCAGCAGGTATATCATTTGTTTTACCAATAATAATCTGACCATCAGTCATGCTAGAAGACCAAACCGGTGTGTTGGTGTGATTAGAAACCAATACAGCATCTTTCTGTGTTGCAATCTCACCAACTGTATTGTTTGCTGAACTATAGAGTATGTGGTCTTTATTAGTGCTACTTGGGTACGTCGCTTGTGTATGTGTCCAATTTGTTCCATCTGATTGCATCAATGTACCATTTGCAGATGCAGTATGAGGATAAGCTGCAACTGACCATTCGGGTATCGCTGCATTTTTTGATTGCAACACGCGATAGTTATCGGCCGGATTCGCCAACATGCTAGGCACGCCAGTGTTATTACTAACAAGAACGCCGCCAATTGCATCAGCTATTTCACCTATGACGTTAGCAGCAGAACTATAAAGAATATGGTTAACACTTGTAGTATTCGGATAGGTTGCAGTTGTAGCCACCCAGTTAGTTCCATCAGCTCTCAGAATTGTGCCTGTGGCTGTTGCGGTGCTTGGGTAGGTTGCCGTAGTCCAAGAATATTTGGTGCCGTCACTTTGAGCTAATTGGCCATTCGTACCAAGTATATTGGTGTTTGTACCACCTCTACTAATCCCTAGTTGACCAGACCATCCCATGGTAATTGATGTAGCTTGTAGCAAAGCCGTTGCAGGTGTACCGCCCAATGTTATAGTGACGTTTGTATCTGACGTACTTGTTAATGCGGCAGGTGTGAAAGGTGCGCCAAAGCTTGCCCATCCTAATTGACCAGCGCCATTTGTAATCAATGCTTGGTTGGCTGTGCCGTCAACTTGAGGCCAGTTTAAACCATCTAATACAATACTACCGACTGTATTTGGCGTAATGACAATATTGCCACCAACGTCAGTAGAAGTAATAGAGTTACCATTAATATTGATATTATCAACCTGTAACTCAGATAAGTTATAAAGCTTGTCAGAAGCATCTAGTGACGCGTTTGTGCTTTGCACCCAGTATGTTCCATCACTGCGTAAAATCTTGTTAGCAGGGCTTGCAGAAGGCAACAAAGTTATGTCAATTTGTAACTGTTGAAAAGTGATAGGACTTGTACCAATGACAAATGGGCCAGGCGAATTTTCCTGAAACACAAGGCTGCCGTTTTGTGTGCCTTGGGTAATTGCAACAACGCCTAGATAAACAATTTCCGCAGGCTCGTTATAATCACTTGCTCTAGTTAATACCCAGTTAGATGACAGGCTACCGATATTAGTAACAATATAAATACCATTTTGAAATGTCGACACCTGGTCTTTTATTAAAACTCTGTCATTTAAAGCTACAGCCACGCCATCAATACTTAATGCGGTTTGTGCGCCGGCGTTTGTAAGTGTAGCTCCAACACCTGCAACGCCATTTGCATAAGTTGCGGTTAATGGTGTAACGGTTGCTAAACGACAACTTGTATAAGTCGTAAAACCTTGAGCAATTAAAATATATTGCAGAATGTCGGCAAGAATATACTTAAGAGTTGTACCATTAATTGACTGAGAAGTATTTAACGGATTAGTAGCAGGTATTTCAATGTTACCATTTGGTAAACCACCCGCTGTAAGCTGACTAATAGGAATCGACATTTCTCACCTTCTAGTTCTGATAGTTTTGTATCACTTGGAACTCAACTGATGTTCTAGCGCCTGCTGCATCTTGAGTCAATAAACTTACCGTTTGACCCGCATTAACTTGTAATGCCTGTGGGTTAAGTAATGAGCTTGCAGCTGCAAAAGCACCAGCCGGAGCCGCAGCAGTTGTCGTTAAATCAACATATACGTTACCCTCAGACTTTACAATCATAATCCATTTAGGATAGTTATCAGGTACAGTAATGCTTTGTGCAACTCCTGTTGCAAGTAAGCCGTTAAATATATCTGCACTAGGTTGCAAGCCAAAGCCATTAATGCCAGCAACAGTTCCATTTATATCTCTTATAACATTATATTTTGTTGACATGTTGATTCCTTAATTTTGTATGCCAAAACGAGCGTCTGCAACCCATTGCAACGACATACCATTTCCAATTGCGCCTCCGCCACCTGTTCCTGCATACTGAAATGAAAAACCTGAAACACCACTATAAACAGCAGAAATTGCGTTGTCTCCTAACGAAGAATTATAAACGTTATTAATTGTGCCTTGGGTTGAATAGGGAGCTAAATTATATACTCCTGTGCCAGAGTTCCATGTGGGCGCAATTCGTTTAGTTGTTTTGTAAAAACTTGTGGCTCCTGCTGCATTGCCGCCACCGCTGGTTGCGCCAAACTGCGTACTTCCAATAAGCGTTATAGTTCCAGGGTTAGTTGCTAATTCATAACTTTTTTCATAATACTGTTGTAAGCCTGCTAATGTTTCGCCAAAGCTCATTGCGGCGGGTGCAGTTGGGATATAACCCTTTTGCAAGCTTATATGCTCAATTTCAATGTTTGAGCTAACCGGCACTTGTGCAAAACTTACTACAATTGCAAAGAACTTAGCACTACTTATGCCTGCAACGGCCGATTCATTCCAACCTGCAAAGCTGTTATTAGACATTGTTGTAGAAAGGGTGAAGTTTGCAGCACCTAACGTGTCTCTAGTAACTTCAATCCATGTGCCGTAGTTACC
>Ga0214917_10000899_pt1 | contig 38797 bp, 34 predicted proteins | sample LL_1208_BB_MetaG_FD_177983 | JGI IMG/M metagenome (GOLD analysis project Ga0214917, IMG submission 177983) | Freshwater microbial communities from Lake Lanier, Atlanta, Georgia, United States - LL_1208_BB | ecosystem: Environmental > Aquatic > Freshwater > Lake | place: USA: Georgia | collected... | reverse complement strand
GGAACTCGGCGATCAAAAAATCGTGGCCGAGTTCACTGTCGTCCGTGATAGCTCCAAGATGATCCACGCTAACGTCGTCGACGTTCAAGAATCCATCCTCATTGGGATCTCGTTGACCCTGGTAGTCGTCTATTTATTCTTAGGGTCAGTACGGTCAACCATCATTACCAGCTTGGCCCTACCCAATTCGTTAATCGGCGCGTTCCTATTAATGTCCATGGCCGGATTTTCCATCAACGTAATGACCCTATTGGCACTTAGTTTGTCGGTGGGGCTCTTGATCGATGATGCTATCGTCGTGCGTGAAAACATTTTCCGTCACATGGAAATGGGCAAGCCCCCGCTCCAAGCCGCACTTGAAGGCACAAAAGAAGTGATGCTCGCGGTCATCGCAACCACTGCCGCTGTTATTTCGGTATTTGGCCCCATCGGATTTTTACAAGGGGTTGTGGGCCAGTTCTTTAAGGAATTTGGGTTAACTATTTGTTTCGCGATGGTTATCAGTCTGTTTGACGCATTGACCGTGGCCCCTATGCTATCCGCATATTTCGCAGGAACCCACGACGACGAAAGTACAGGTCTATGGAACCGAACAGTTGGATCTGTTGCGCGTGCCTTCGACCGGTTTCAAACCCGCCTCGAAAATGGATACGCACGCGTGTTACGATTTACACTGCGCCGACCGGGCACGATTATATTGGTATCTCTCGTCATATTTTTAAGTAGCTGTGTCGCAGTGGGCAAAGTTCCCAAAACATTTTTACCCCCACAAGACTTTGGTGAATTTATGATCAGCCTTGAACTGCCGGCAGGAACGAGTCTCGAAAAAACAAATAAAATCGCAATGACAATCGACAACGCGATCCGCAAAAATCCAGAAGTTGATACCACCGTTCTCACGGTCGGAACCGTGCGAAACGAATCCAACATCGCATCAGTTATCGTCAACTTGGTACCCTCAAAAAAACGAAAAATGAATACCTCTGAATTCAAAGAAAAACTTCGTGCTCAGCTGAAAGACTATGCATACGCCAAACCAATCGTAAAAGACATCGACATGGTAGGTGGTGGCCAGCGACCATTTAACGTTGTTCTAATCGGCTCTGATCTAGATGAACTCGAAGGTGTCGCTAAAAAATTATATGAAAAATTAAAGGTTCATCCTGGTCTAATTGACATCGAAATGAATTTTAAACCAGGTAAACCTGAGTTCCAAGTTGCACTCGATGGCCGCAAGGCAGATCGACTTGGGGTATCAACAACGGCGGTAGGCGCCGAGCTACGAACATTGTTAGAAGGCTCCGTACCCGGCGTATTCCGACAAAATGGCGAAGAATACGATATTCGGGTGAGACTGCAGCAGAATCAACGTGACCTTAAATCTGACTTTGATGAAATCTACGTACCTAATATCAATCAACGACTGGTACGGCTATCCAGTATCGGAAACCCCAAGGAAACCGTCGCACCATCGAGCATTAATCGCCAAGATCGTGGACGTTCAATCCAAATTTCGGGTGACATCGCACCAAACGGCCCCGGAATGGGCGGGGTAAAATCGGACGTCGAACGAATTATCAAAAAAGAACTCAACATGCCAACTGGCATGCGATACGGATTCTTGGGGCAAGCCGAAAATTTCCAAGAGTTGGGTCAAAACATGGGCCTTGCGGCATTATTAGGCATGCTGTTCATCTATATGGTACTTGCCAGCCTTTACGAGTCTGTGGTGACCCCATTCACGATTATGTTGGTATTGCCTCTGGCTGCTTGTGGGGCATTTTACGCATTGTTGATTACCGGAAAATCGTTGGATATCTTTTCGATGATCGGCTGCATCATGTTGTTGGGTGTCGCAACCAAAAACTCGATTTTGTTGGTGGATTATACCAATCAGTTGGTTGAAAAAGGCATGGATCATGCCAGCGCGATTATGGAAGCCGGAAAAACCCGGTTGCGCCCCATTTTGATGACTACAATTGCATTAATTGCAGGGGTTATGCCCGTTGCGATTGGATTAAACGAAGCATCGCGGCAACGCACATCAATGGGTGTAGCGATTATTGGGGGCTTAATTAGCTCGACATTACTGACGTTAGTGGTTGTCCCTGCAGCTTATAGCTACATTGAGCGCTTTCGTCTGTTTTCGTTACGGTTTATGAAGAAAATCTTTATCGCCTAAGGGGCTAAAGCCCCGGTGGCGTGGCGGCAGCCTAAGACAAAAGATATATTATTTAAATCTAATATTTTTTTCTTTTTGCCTGGCCGATTAGTGGGGATGAAGGGGGCTCCGGGGGGACCACCCCGGGAAAAGAAAAAAAATTAGGCATAGAATCCAGAAACAAAAAAGGACTGAGGTTATCAGGAGGCTCCACCCCAGGAAAAAAGAAAGAAAATCGGATCAAATAAACAGACGAAAATTTATTTCTTTGCGCCGAAGTTCGTGGTAATCGCCCAGTAGGTCAACGCATACCCTGCCTGTGACATCGTTCTAAATGGCGCAAATTTCAACCATTGGCCAGTTTTCAAGGTCTCCGCAACGGCGGTAACAATAGATGGCCATTGGGTCGTTTTAATAAACCCTTGATAAGACGTAACACGAGCCGCTTGAATGGGCGCACTACCAAATCCACCTACCCCGCCGTTAGCTCCCCCGCAATAATCGCGGCAGCCGACTTTAAAAACTTGAAGGCCGAATCTGAATAACAAGAAAAAAATGTAGAGGCCGGCTTGCTCAAATTTCCTACAGTAGAGTCCGTTGGCTTTGACGCACTTTCTAACGCAACAATTCTAAATTTCATTCAAGACTTCCACCAATCGTTGTGCCACGGTGACAACCGATGGCTGATACGGAAACCCTTTGGGGAGCCAAAACACATGATGTGCCCATCGCCGATACAACGGATCGCGTTGCTCAAAGACCTCATCAAGCTCTCCCAGGTCCGACAGCCCAACAATACCACGGGTATTTAAATTTGTAATCCGACGCTCAATATTCTCGAATGTATCTGCCAAATAGATAATCGTGCAAAATGATGCAATATGGGCCATGCCTCGCTCGCAGAAAACCGCGCTACCCCCAGGAGAAATCACCACATCGCCACCGGGTACAATTCCCTCTAGGGCCGCGTTCTCACACTCCAAAAATCGCTCGGAGCCAATATCCTCCAAAATCTCTTGAAGCGGCTTATGGAACTGGCGCTTGATAATGCGATCGGTATCGATGAAGGCGCAGCCCAGAGTATCCGCCATTGCTTCCCCAATTTTGGATTTCCCCACCCCGGGCATACCAATTAAACAAACAGACGGCATCTTACCGGAGAATCACATCGTCGAAGCGAATTTCTTTCATACGTTGACTCGCAAATTTCATTGCAACCGGTGGCAACGGAGTAAATCCATTTTCCTCCGCGCAAAGCTGACCCTGATGAGTCATCCACCACATACAATTGATCAATTCCTTCGCCGACTCATAGTCATTGCGACGACTTTGATCTCTAAAGGTGGAAACCCACGAGAATCCAACAATGGGGTAGGCAAATTCATTCTTAGAATTGATCCCAGCAGTCCGAATTTGATCCACAGACACCTCGTCAATGGCAGCCAAGATACTTTCGACGTTCGGTAACAAAAAGCGGTCTTTTGCATTCCGCAATGCCACAACACCCAAGTTCGACCGTACTGCGTAATGGGATTCCGTATAACCCAACGCACCAGGTGTTTGGAGCACCCAATCAACCAGCTGTTGGTTACCCGATACCATCGTCGCACCAGGAACGTCGACACGCCATTTATTTCGACTTTGACGGGCCCCGCTGCTCGCCGAAAACACGTACCGATTCAGCAAATATGAAGTACCACTATTATCCGATCGTGTCGCCACTCGAATCGACATCGCGGGCATTTTAATTTTCCTATTAATCGTCTGAATTTTTGAGTCATCCCATCGGTTAATACGTCCCGCCAAAATATCCAACACGATCTCTGGTGTCATTTTTACAACCGGAATTCCAGGCAAGTTGTATACCAGCGCAACGGCACCCAAGGTCACCGGAACATCAACATAGTCAGTCGAATTTTCAATACCCGACTCACTTAATTGGACATCGGACACCCCAAAATCAACTCGACCCGCCACTAATTCAGTCAGTCCATTAAAGCTACCGACTGGTGAATAGGTTACAGTCACCCCAGTTTCTTTGGCATAACGATCCGTCATTTTATTAATCAACAACGCCGGAAAGCTCGCCCCACTCCCCTTTAAAACAGGTGCGCCATGAACAGTCACACCCAGAATCATCAGCATCAATCCAAAGCCAATAAATCGATTCATAAACACACTCCTCATCACTATTTCAAAATCGTCGGAAATACAGATTTTTAAACTGAATAAGTCCGGATTCCATCTCTTCCAAATCTTTACGCATTTTCTGGTTATCGGTTCGCAATCGTGTCAATTCAGATTGAATGGCTTCAATACGATCGCCGTCCGCCATCACCGCTTGTGCCAATTCATCATTGGTCAAGGATCGGGCACCAGTTGTAGTCGATACACGTTGATTCCTCAAGACAAATCCGGCAGTTAATGAATGGGTCGCAGCACCAATTGCTATGCCAATCAAAACCCCCACAATAAAACGTTTCATACGGCCTCCTTTTACCCAAAAATGCCACAACACATCAGGGTCCACATTTTAATGACACGTTACCGCTGACACTATAGCGGATTAGCGATATTTACAACACGCGAAAAACATCTATAATTGGCCCTCTCAATTTAGTAGTCGGAGGACACGTATGATCCCATCGGATCTCAGATATACAGAAGAACACGAATGGGTACGCGTCGAAAACGACGTTGCCATTGTCGGAATTACCCAACACGCAGTAGATGAGCTTGGAGAGATTGTATTTGTCGATCTACCCGAAATCGGTCGGCAGATCGGCCAAATGGAAGAATTCGGCTCAGTCGAGTCAGTCAAAACCATTTCATCACTATATTTACCTGTCAGTGGTGAAGTAATCGAAATCAATTCCGAGTTATCCAAAAACCCTGGATACGTCAATGAATCACCTTATGACGATGGTTGGCTAATCAAGGTTTCGCTTGGGGATGAAAAAGAAATTGATGATCTTATGACAGCGGAAGAGTACAAAAACTTCCTAGAAACCCTGTAGCACCGGATTAAAAGGGGCGATTTCGGGCCGGAAACTCGGCTCAACCATACCGCTCCGCACTTGCTCCGCTCCTTGATGGTACACGCCTCGTCTCCAACCCAAACTCACCCCCTTTAACCGGTGCTACCCGTTGTTTGTTTTTGTGGGGGGTCTTTCGCCCTTGGAATGGCGCTTCGAATCGTGAGGTTTTTGAACGCTATTTCGCTCGATTTGAAATAAACTGAACGACGTCTCTCAAAATTTGGGAATAATTATTGACGGGTACCCCTCCCAAATAAACATTGCAACGCTCCAAATATCGCCTCATGATCGCTTCGCATTCATCGATCACACCGGCGCCGACCAATTGCTCTGATAACCACGCCAACCCATCCCAATCCCGTTGTTCCATAATGGTCACCGCGCGTCCCCGCTCCGCCGGATTCAACCGCTGTAATAACACAATCAATGGCAAAGTGATTTCCCCCACCACGAAGTCCTGATTGGCCCCTTTTAACAATTCTTTAGCACGCCCTGTAAAATCCAATACATCATCCGATACCTGAAACAATAGCCCCAATGCATTTCCAAAATGGGACGCCCCTTGGCATTGATTTCGAGATGCATCCGCTAATCGGACCCCACCCCAACTGGCCAACGAAAATAAGGCACTCGTCTTCTTTTTAAGTACCAATAAATAATCCGGCACGGTCACGTCGAAGTGATTGCGGCTTAACACTTGATCCAATTCTCCGCCACACAACTGATCCACAGCCCGACTGACTCGAGAAATCACCTCAATATGCCCCACATCGGCCAATAATTTCAGCGAAATGGAATACAACAACACACCCACCGGGATCGCGACGTCCGTCCCAAATTGCCGATGAAATGCGGGCCGTCCATGCCGGGTCTCGGCAGCATCAATCATATCGTCGTGTACCAACGACGCCATATGAATCAATTCGAGTGCCGCCGAAAACCGAATAACCGCCATCGGCAATTCGCCATCTCCAACGATCGATCGGTATGACAAAATCGCAAGCAACGGCCGCAATCGTTTACCGGGACTTTGCACTAAATAATCCAATGCGTGGCGAATCGATTTCGAATACCGTGACACCGATAACACACGGTGCAATTCGCGATGCACTATGCCCATATCCTGCTTAATTTGAGGGTCTGTCAGTTCAAATGCCATCGGAGGGCTCCTACAACTTACTACAAATCAAATCGAGATCCACATAATCTTCGATCAACGACTGAATTTTCGAAATCTTTTGGGACTCCTCCGCATGAATTTTAAACAACATGCGGTTAATCTTCGTCGCAACCGAAAATGAATCTTCCTCGACCGTCATCATGGGAATATCGCTGGAACGGATCAAATTCATCATTTTGTCATGAGGACGTAATCCCGCGGTAAAAATAATTGCCGACACGTTATACGATATATCGGTTTCCAAGAATTGCCCACACAACGCGGTCATCACCAACTCTTCTCGATTTCCCGGACAAATCAATAAAGTGTCACCCTTAAAATAGTCGAGCGCATCATGAGGCCTCATATCTCCAATCACAAAATTACCAACTGTTCGATCCAGATGATCGCGCCCAGACAATAACTCGGCACCAAGTTCTTCATACAGCTCCGCAACGGTCGGGCGGGTCAACGAATTGACGTATGGAATTACACCCAAAACATCAATGCCGTGGCGGGCCAATCCTTGCCTAACAATACCATTAATTTTGTCATATTTTTCGGGTTGTACCTTGTTGATGATAACCCCCAAAATTTCAATTCCTAACAAGTCAAAACAAGCCTTATTCAAAATTAATTCATCAATCGCTTTACCAATTCCGCCCAATGACACCAAGATCACCTTTGACCCAACCAATTGCGCCACATGGGCATTCGACATTTCAAAAACCGACCCGACCCCTGCGTGCCCGGTCCCCTCAAAAAGCACAAAATCTTTGCCATGGGATAACCGATCAAATGCGCCTTGAATTTGAGACACCAACAACTCACGATTTGGATTCGCAATATAATTTTCGGTAAATCCCTTAGATACCGCAATCGGGCTCATATCCAACGGTTCATCAGTAAGCCCATATACATTGCTAAACAACACCGCATCTTTGTCGATTTTTTTACCATCCACGACCCGATACTGTTGCCCAACAGGTTTCATATAGGCCACGTCTTTAAATCGCTTCTGGAAGGCATTAAATAGCCCTAACGACACCATCGTCTTTCCATCATTTTGTCGAGTCGCCGCAACAAATACTTTTTTCATCAATTCACCTTTCCTTTGGGCCCCACAGCAAAGAATCGAAATACGGTATCAAGTCGTGCGCGTTTAAGAAAATGCGAGATCCCCCAAGTGGTAACCAACGCCATCGGAATCCGAATCCAAATGACTCCCAAGGCATCGCCACCCACCATCATCATCAAAATAGTATCTTCGACCAAACTATGGCAAATACATAGCAAGGAAATCGCCATCACCACCTCGCGCGGATCAACATGACCATTACGCGCTTCTTCAACAATTAATCCGCCACCATACGCCAAGCCTAAAGTAAGCCCTACCACTACCATCGGGGCCATGGATTCCCCAATCCCTAATGGTAATAGCAGTGGGCGAAGCCACCGTTTTAATAACGCGGTTAATCCAACACCATCCAAAATCCGTAGAAACGTCACTAGTGCCGTTACAACACCTATAATTTTTAAATATTGAAACAATTCACGTACAGCCCACGCTTTCCAGCCAGCCACCGACTCCAAATGCCACACCATGTGAACCGGATGTTGAAGCAACTGAAATGTTGAAAATAACTGGGACAACACTACCCCCAGAAGCAAACCAAACCCAACTCGCAATGCAATTAAATACAGAGTCCGAACACCCGCTAATCGGCATATCCGAAGCTCGACGATCATGGCGTGCGCACTTAGCATCATACAGGTCAAAACAGTCGCCTGGGCGCCGGTCAACGATACTAAATCCATCACCTGAGACAACGCTAAAATACCGCCATATAGGCCGGCCAACATTGTGGTTACCCATACAATAGCAAGGGCACCAGGCAGTCCAACAACGGCCATAACGGGCGAAAAATAGGGAGCAATTATCTCGAGCCCCCCAACTTCTTTGAGGAGTTTAACCGCAATCGACACCGGAATCATAATTTTAAAGAACATCCAACAAGCCCGAAGAACCCGCCCAGAAATAAAGTCCCATTCACGACGAAGTACAGAAAAAAAATCCCCGGCCTTTCGACCGGGGACCCCCACCATCACACCTGAATCCTATTTCGCATCTACGCGACCTGGACTCCCAATGCTGACTTCACCGTTACACCAATTTCTGCGGGGGAATCCACGACGTGAATCCCGCACTCACGCATAATTTTCTTTTTTGCAGCAGCTGACTCATCTGCGCCGGACACAATCGCGCCAGCATGACCCATGCGACGTCCCGGAGGCGCCGTTTGTCCGGCAATAAACCCAACCACCGGCTTACGAATGTGCTCTTTAATATATCGAGCAGCTTCGATTTCCATCGATCCACCAATTTCGCCGATCATCACAATGGCATCAGTTTCTGGATCTGCCTCAAATAATTTTAATAAATCGACCATCTTGGTCCCAATAATTGGATCACCACCAATACCAACACAAGTGCTTTGGCCAAGACCCACTTTAACCAATTGATGAACCGCTTCGTACGTTAATGTTCCTGATTTTGAAATAACACCAATCCGTCCCTTTTTGGCGATAAACCCAGGCATAATTCCAACCTTGGCTTCATCCGGAGTCAACAACCCAGGACAATTTGGCCCGATCAACCGAGAATTGGTGGTTTTCAAAAATGCCGCAACTTCAACCATATCCGCAACCGGAATTCCTTCAGTAATACAAACAATAAGTTCGATACCAGCATCAGCCGCTTCCATAATGGCATCCGCAGCAAAAGCCGGTGGCACAAAAATCAACGATACATTTGCACCTGTCTTTTGACGGGCTTCGATACAAGTATTAAATACAGGAACCCGTCCATCAAGCGCCGTTTGGCCACCTTTACCGGGCGTCACCCCACCCACTACATTTTGACCATATTCCAAGCATTGCCCGGCATGAAACGAACCTTCAGATCCGGTAATACCTTGTACAATAATTTTTGATAATTTATTAACTAGAATTGCCATTTTGATCTCCCTATCGCGTTGCCGCAGCCACTACTTTTTGAGCAGCGTCTTCAAGAGAACCGGCAGGAATAATATCCACCCCGGAACTCGCCAACAAATCCCGGGCCAACTCAGCGTTGGTACCTTCTAGACGAACAACTACCGGCACACTAAGACCTAATTCGCTGACTGCCTGGACAATCCCATTTGCAACCCGATCACAGCGGACAATCCCACCAAAAATGTTAATCAATACCGCTTTGACATTTGGATCAGACAAAATAATACGGAACCCATTTTTTACCGTCTCAACATTGGCCCCGCCACCTACGTCCAAGAAATTGGCTGGCTGTCCGCCTTGAAGCTTAATAATATCCATCGTCGCCATCGCAAGCCCAGCGCCATTGACCATGCAGCCAACGTTACCCTCTAATTTGATGTAGTTTAAATTAAATTTGGCGGCCTCAACTTCAGTCGGATCTTCCTCTGCGAGGTCTTGCATTCCTTTAATCTCAGGGTGACGATACAACGCGTTATCATCAAAATTAAATTTACCATCCAGAGCCAACAAATTACCTTGCTCAGTCACTACCAATGGATTAATTTCGGCAATTGAAGCATCTGTTTCAACATAACATCGGTACAAATTGGTCAACAACTTAACCGCTTGTTTAAACTGTTCGCCTTCAAACCCTAAACCAAACGCCAATTTCCGAGCTTGATAAGCCGGCAATTGAGAACCACTTACCCAAACTTTAATAATTTTTTCAGGAGAGTGCGCCGCAACTTCTTCGATCTCAACGCCACCTTCGGTAGACGCCATAATGACATTCTTGCCTACTGAACGGTCCAACGTAATGGCCACATAATATTCTTTGGCGATATCAATGGCTTGCGCAACCATGACCTTGTTAACAGGTTGACCCTCTGCCGTCGTTTGATGGGTTATCAGTTGCATCCCCAAAATTTGGTTAATATTTTCAATCGCTTTCTCAGCAGTTGGCGAAAACTTAACGCCACCACCTTTACCCCGACCCCCGGCGTGAATTTGTGCCTTAATTACAAATTGGGAGGTATTAAATTGTTCTGCGACTTTCTGGATGGCTGCTTGTCCTTCTGATTTAGATTCGATGACCACTCCATCTTGGATCGGGACACCATATTTTTTTAAGATCTCTTTGGCCTGATATTCATGTATTTTCATAGGTTCAAAAGTGTACACAGTCCGAAAAGCTTCGTAAAGTTTTCCTATATCAATGCAGGGGGAACAACCAGAGATCCGGTGTACTCCGCAAACCGTTGCGTAAACTGAAGCGAATGATACTGATCGTCGGCAAGTCCTTCCAACATCATTAACTGGGCTTCAAATTCTTGACGAATCTGAGCCAAATTTGGGAGTTGTGCGCCCAATTGACGTAACCCCAACAATAATAAAGCATACAAATCAGGATGAGGCTGATAATCAACCGTCATTTTGCGAACCAAATTAATAAAATACATCGCAACACTAATACGGTTAAAATTCTCTCTAATTCGGGGAAATGCCTCCACGACCACGCTATCCGACATCGGCCACAATGCACCGGATTTTCGCACGGTCGCTTCGATCACGGTTGTCGGTTCTACACGTCCGCCAAAGCGGCGTACACTGGCCGCAGCCCCTTTTCCGATCAGGGTAATGCGACCGATGTCCGGTGTTATCAATTCGACCCGTTTGTCGCGTTCAAAAATTACGGAACTGGCCAATACAATGCCAGTAACTACGCCCACTTACCCTCCCCAAATTTCTGGTAAACCTCCGACACCTGTTCACGAAATTTCACCCAAGTGGTCGGCAGAGACGCCGTAGGGGGACTCTCAACATGATCGGCCTCCGGCATCATCATCGCAACCGAGCCTCTCAACATTCGCTCTTCCGCCGGCATTTCCAAAACACCCCGCCCAACCGCCTGAAAATGTAAAGGATGGTCCTCGGGAACCAACGACGCCCGAACTACCACCGACGGATAACGCCGAAAATACTGATCAACCGCTTTCACCCAGCTCATATCCGGTACAATACGGGCATTCTCTCCGTTGTACAATTTTTCATAAAATACAGGGGTTCGATCCCCGACGGGCAGAACCGTATCCGCGAATAAGGTCACCCAGTGAGCGTGCCCATTTCCTAAAATCGAGCTCACGGCGTACAACGCATTCGACTGTCTGAATACCAAAGCCCCTCCGACACGATGTGGATTGAATTTAGACGGATCTAAAAACGAGCTCAATGAACCGGCATGAGCAAACCGAAATTGAAGTGTGGCCGGCATCTGCGACGGATGACTCGAGATGACCAGTTTCGACTCCCTAATGCGGTACACATCACTAGGAGGAAGCCCAAGACCCTCGCTCGCAACGACTGGGTTGTTATCAAAATAGAGCGACTCAGGCTGTACGGCCATTTCAAACACCCCGTTGGCTAAAATCGCCGCACTTTCAGTGGGACGAACCCGAATCACAACGTTCGGCACCCCCGGGTACGGGCTAACCCGAGTTTCAGTCTCTTCGAGACGCGCGCGAACCGCTTCAACACTACCAAACGGATGAGAATATAGCCCCACCGTCACAACCGACGCCCCCGTCTTCGACGCATATCTCGAAATCGCATTATATACCGAAGTCGCAATGGAATCCGATTCTTGAAACACGCCAACAGGCTCTCCAAACGCTTGGGCCCACCCTTCAGCTAACGCCCTAATGTCTTGGATACTGTTATCCGTCGTCCCGTATCCGGTCACTTTCCCGAGAAAATCCAAATACGACACCATCCACGCAAATTTAGGCTGGTCACCCACTTGAACAGCAGTGGGACGCACCGTCGACAACCCATCCAAGATCATCCGTGTAATCGGGGGGAATTGGGTACCACCAAGCCGAAGCGCATCATTTAACTGAAGTGCCTCAATATTCACGATCGTTTCGAGCCAACAGGTATTTCCAACGGTCCCAATACGATTCAAGGGAACTTGCGGAGATGGCGACCGGACTGTTGCCCCGTCATAATCAACGGATCGGTTTTCAGCGGACGGCACCTCTAAACCTACCAGTATGGGCGTTAAATCAAGAGGGATTAGACCGGAGTCGTTCAAATCGCCCCCAACATCTTCAAGTTCAAGTTCAGACATTGAATGGGTCTCCGACTCTGTGGTCGAAACAGCATCATGCCCCATTTCAATTCGCCCCAATTGTCCTACCTTTATCGGACCATTGCCAACCACAATCACCGAAATGCCGTCCGAAACCCGACCAACAACGGTCGCTCGGGTCACACGATTAGCACGATTAATCATTAGGATCGATCGATGAGACACCATTGACAACAATGACACAGCAGCTTCACATCGACGGTCATTATCGCCTAAAAGTGCGTCGACCAATTCAGAATATAGGCGCACTCGATCTTGTGGCTCAGATATCCCTAGAGTCATTAAATTGTCTCGAAGCCGTCGCTGTAGCAACCCGTCACGATCTGCCAATAACGTCTCCAATCGTTCGTTAACGATACCAATGGAGGTATCATCACGCCCCCCCAGATTTCGAGCAATCAGGCCCGGTACCCCTTCGTCCGAAATGATAACCCGCCAATCCTCTGCAATACGATAAGTATTTTCGCGGAACGGCACCACAGATACATCGCAATGAATTCCGTTACGTCGGCTAATCGAAGATTGAATATCGACAACAGAGGCCAAAATTCCCAGCACCCCAGAGACTTCGTGCCCATTTTCGATAGAGGTCGATTCCGCCAATCGAAGTACCTTACCGATATCTACCTGAGAGGTTCCCGGGGGGAATACCACCAGTTGTCGAATTTCATTATAGACGCCAACCATATCCTCCGAGTCCAATTTCAACTCGAAGCGAGACCGCTCGTCTCGGCCATAAATTTGCCCATGACCCATATTACGTACCGCAACCACCAATTTGCCATTTATCGGTTCTCCACATGGCACGACAACGGCACCTTGCCAGTCAAACGACAATGCGGCCAATTCAAGCACCGCGGCGGTTTCAAAAACCGACGCGGGAAGGGAACTTAATCGATTAACCGCCGCCGCGACACCGTCTCGGTCAATTACCGCAAGGGGATCATTAGCGACAATAAACGCATCGTGACCGGAACCAACCGATACCTCCCGTTCAACATGTGAGACACCCTCAATCGAGGAATGGCCCAAGCCATCCAATAGCGAGGTCCCGATAACCACCCGTCGCAACCCCTGCAACCGTGCGGCCAATCCTTGCGGCATGATATCCGGAGCATCGTTATCCAAACGGGCGACCCAAGACGAATTCATCATCACCGCATTAACGCGGTAGAAGGTATTAAACGCAGGGGCAATCGGCAATCGTTCAGCATACTCATCCACCCACTGAGACATGGTTGCAATACCCTCCTGCTGCCGGGCCATTACCAAATCCATCACCCGCGCAACCTCTGCCAAATGGGTATGGTACCGGATTGAAGTCGTCATCGGCAGATCCATCAATGCCTCGGCCGGCCAATACAACCAACGGTTATTTAACTCATCGGTTTCGAGTAACGGGCGAACGACCGAAGCTTGCGTTTCAGGATCAACATCGGCCGTATACACCCCTTGAATTCCTCTCACGAGTATCGACTGTTTCACGAGACCCAAGAATTCAGGCATTACGTCAGCTAACCGTCGCCTTGCACCATCAATATCCCGACTCCGGTCCATGATTTGTCGAATCTCCACCATATCAGACTGGGGAATCAACGCCGGCAACCATGCATCGACAAATACCCCAACACCCCATGGAGACGTCCCAGTCCCGTCCACAGAATTACCCTGAAGAGGTGCAGTTAAATCCACACCGCTAACCGCTGCAAAATCCAGAATCAACCCCAATGTCGACTTAAACGCATCAATGCGTTCCAGATTCGGCGTACCCTCATCCTTGATGCCTTTAACCGCCATTTGAGCCATCGTCATTTGATTGGTCCCAACCTGACGAATCGACATTGGAAATACCCTCAATAAATCCCGTACAGCATCTCGATCCAATAAAACAGCTGCAAGAAACGGCATCGGGGCCACCGTTGTACATAAGCCCAACGGTTCACGCTCCAAAATCGGCATCCCCGAATTCACAATTTGTTGCACTGACTGACCGGACCGAATCAGTTGCTCAATCAACGACGTCGAGGGGGCAACTGTGACCCGATACATCCCACCAACAACAGTCGCTGGATACCCCAAATGACTAAATGCCGAATAATCATCCCTATTGAAGCTTGTATTCACCACGATCGTCGCTCTGGGACGCTCTAACAACGCCACCAGTACCTGAGTTGCAGCCTGACGGAGCGGCAAAGCTAAGGCCTTATTCGGAATCATCTCTGTAAGATGCAGCATAAATTGAGTTCCCGTAGCCATCCTTGCTGACAACGGAACCTGCAACACACCCGAATGCCAATACTTAACTGTCCTCAATTGATGGGCCAACTGAGTCACATTCTCAGCACGTTCCACATCAGTTCCCATTGTCGTGAAGTGGACCACCGTCTCCCCCAATCGAGTCCAAAACATCCCAAGTTCAGGATTAACAAACTGCAATATGAGTGCCGGATCTTGGCGCACTCGACGATCCCTCGACTGTGCAAGGGCAACATCTGTCGCATTAATAATAAATTCAGGATCGGACGGGTCCACCAATCGAAGCTCCTGTGTCGCCATCCGCCAAGCCCTGGACTCGGTTGCAATTGTACCGGTACACATCACCGTCACCAATTTGCCAAATTCATTCATTTTTTTAAGATAGTTCAATAGCAATTTGAGTGACGCATCCGACATCGATTGAACGGACTGATGTAAGGCATCCCCTACAGGTAAATGCCGAAACAACGCACCCACGATATCCAACTTAAAATTGACACCTACTGATACCGAAGCCGATTCAATATAGTCGTCCATCGATCGGGTCAATCCACTCCAAAGAACGGTATTGGAACTGGGCTGACGCCAAACTTCCCGCCTCAACTCTGGGGAGCTAAGCAGCATATTTCTCGCAGCTTTAAGCCGATTAAACGAATCGGACGCAAGATCTTCTAACAACCTCTCAACTTGTGACTTAGGAAGACCCATCGACGACCCCGTAGCCGCTTGCTCCTTAATACAGTTTCGTTCAGCCAATTTGAACAACGCACCCAATACAAATAAGGGTTCCACTAGCTCGGGGATTTCCTCATTTTCTATTAAGGATAACGGAACCGAGGTAAGTTCCTTGCGGGTATCGATTTCGCTTAAGTGGGTTATTTTGGACCACGGTTTGAGGCGATCAACTGAGTCCGCAGGAATAAATCCAAAGTCCTTCAAATACCCTAAATGGGACTGTTCAACACCATCACAATAAGGGGCTAGCAATCTCAAAGTATAATCAAGACGTGGATGCATCGGTGCGGCAACCAATCTCGAAAAAAGCGTTCGCTCGTCATCTACAAAACCCAAAATAGTCTCATATCCATCCATCAAGTCGTCCATGCTCGGATTACGTTTCGAAGGCTCCGTTATGAGATCCATTATGAAATCAACATTCTTTACCAAATGGAAGACAGGTCGAAGTGCATCAACATCACTATCATTTATTGCATGTCGGACTAGCTGAAGCAGCTCCCTACGTAGCTCATTCCGCAGTTCCGCAGCAACGAGATATTCCGGTGACCATCGACCCGACGATGCATCATTCCCCCAGGTTGGAAACTGACTGAATAATTTTAAAATCCGAGCCGCTCGTTCGGGACCCGTCAGTGAAGCAGCACCAAATTGGGGAGGCGACCCTTTTGTCTGGGTCTCCAAGTCCGACACAATTTGCCCTAAGTCGCCGACAAGCGCCTTCAAGTTCGATTTTTGGTCAACCGACACCATATCCTCAAATAGTGCAAACAACGACATTATTTCCCGTAATTGTCCGGCATCGTTCTGACAAGAAGAATGTAGGCGGTTGCGTGTCGGATCGTACCACTCCGTATCGGAAATAACATCCCTGACATTAGGGCACGTCATACAGATCGCGGTTATCTGTTCTTGAATCAATGGCCAACTCGGCCTCACCACATCTCCAGAACGCTTACGCTCATTCTGTGGAAGCAACACACCTCCAAGCTGAAAGCCGCCGCCAATACCAGTACTTAGATTCATAATTTCTTATCCTCTACACACCCAAATTGATTACACCATATTACGTTATATATTTATCGTCTTGAACGTAAGTTTGATTTCACTTGATTTTTTGAACCTATCCACCCATGATGGCACCCACTGATGAAAGGGCCTGGCCATGGAACACAATGAAACCTTCAATCTTGACCAAATCCAGACCGTCCTTGAAGACCTGATTCGTCAGCGTCATTGGACAGGGCTCAAGCATTTTTGTGTTGAACAGGAACCCATTGTTCTGGCCGACGCCCTGCGGCATGTCTCCGCATACGACCAAGCACTTGTATTTCGTTTATTACCTCGCGACTTTGGCATTACCACTTTCGAATATTTGGATATCGATTCCCAGACACACCTACTGAAGGCGTTGGGACAAAGCCAAGTCGCCTCACTACTCAACGAAATGTCACCCGACGACCGAACTGCGTTATTGGAAGAGCTCCCTGGCCCCGTCGTCAAACAATTGGTTGAACTGCTTTCTCCAACCGAGCGCGAAGTCGCGCAAACCCTGTTGGGTTATCCCGAAGAGAGTGTGGGTCGGATGATGACCCCGGACTATATCACCATCCATCCAGAGTGGACTGTAACCGAAACGCTCGGTTATATCCGAACCCATGGGAAAGGCAAAGAATCTTTAGATGTCATCTACGTGGTCGACGAAATCGGCAAATTAATCGACGACATCCGAATCAACCAAATTTTAACTGCAGACCTCAATACCCCGATTCAATCGATTATGAATGACTCGTTTATCGCATTAAATGTTATGGACAACAAAGAAGCCGCCGCCACGGTATTTCGTCGGTTCGACCGGGTCGCATTACCGGTATGTGATTCCGAGGGATTCCTCGTTGGAATCGTCACCGCCGACGACGTCATCGATATCGTATCCGAAACAGATACCCGCGACATTCAACAGTTGGGGGGGGTTGAAGCCCTCGACGACCCATACATGAAAACGTCATTTTGGGTGTTGTTGAGTAAACGGGCCCGATGGCTGGTTATTTTATTTATCGGAGAAATGCTTACAGCGACTGCGATGGGGTTCTTCGAACATGAAATTTCGAAAGCAGTTGTCCTCGCACTCTTTATCCCTCTGATCATTTCCAGTGGCGGTAATTCGGGTTCACAAGCATCGACGTTAATCGTCCGTGCAATTGCACTTGGCGAGGTCCGTCATTCTGATTGGACAAAAGTGTTTCGACGTGAACTTGCATCTGGACTCGTACTTGGATCCATTTTAGGCCTAATCGGGTTTGTACGGGTAGTGGTTGTATCGGGATTTACGGGTCTATATGGGCCTCACTGGTTACTCCTTGCTACCACCATCGGAGTCACCTTAATCGGCGTAGTCACTTGGGGAACCATTTCAGGATCAATGTTGCCGTTTGTCCTTCGTAAGTTCAAAATTGATCCCGCTACCTCGTCAGCGCCCTTTGTCGCCACAATCGTGGACGTTACCGGGCTGATCATTTATTTTTCAGCGGCCGCACTTATCCTACGTGGGACCCTATTATAAGTCGCGACTTCATCTCACGAACTGCGGACTCTAGCCCAACAGTCAATGCACGCGACACGATGCTATGGCCGATATTGAGCTCTTCGATTTCAGGAATTCGCACAATTTCCGCAACATTGTCGTAATTTAATCCATGTCCAGCATTAACCCGTAATCCTAGCATCTTGGCGTAACTCGCCGCTGCCTTGATGGACTTTAACGGAACGTTGGACGTACGGTCTTCCGCGTAAAGACCAGTATGCACTTCAATATACGTGGCCTCAGTTCGATGCGCCGCTTGAATCTGAGGAATCTCAGCATCAATAAAGAGCGACACATCAATGCCGGCAACTTGCAAGCGGTCAACACACGCCTTTATCCGATTTTCATTACGCAATACGTCCAAGCCGCCTTCAGTAGTCAATTCTTCTCGTTTTTCGGGAACCAAACACACAAAATCTGGCCGAACGTTGAGCGCAAATCCAATCATCTCGTCGGTGGCCGCCATCTCCAAATTGAGCCGAGGAACAATCCGCCTCAAGTCAACAACATCTTGGTCCTGGATATGGCGCCGGTCCTCCCGAAGGTGAACGGTAATCCCATCTGCGCCGGCAGCCAAGACCACGCGTGCCGCGGCAATCAAATCAGGGTCCCCTTGCTTACGTTGCTGACGCAACGTCGCGACATGATCAATATTCACACCCAATAACATTACCGATATCTCCGAATGTACCAGTCTACTGTTTGCTGCAATCCATCTGCAAACGAGGTGGGCGCCTTCCAATTCAACTCCGACTCAATCTTGGACGGGTCAATCGCATACCGTAAATCGTGCCCGGGACGGTCCGCAACATAGGTCATTTGAGCCGCATACGATTGTCCATCGTCGCGGGGCACTCTCTGATCCAAAATCTCACAAATTGCACGGACAATCCGATTATTGGTCCACTCATTTCGTGACCCAATAAGATATGTCTGCCCAGCTACTCCACGATCCAAGACACGTTGAATCGCGTCGCAATGATCCCCAACGTAGAGCCAATCACGAATATTTTCTCCCGAGCCATATATTGGGATCGAACGCCCTGCCAAGGCCGAGCGAATCACCGTTGGAATCAGTTTCTCATCGTGTTGCAATGGCCCATAATTATTCGAACAGTTAGTGGTCACGACATTGAGTCCATAAGTATGAAAATAACTCCGAACCAAGAGATCGCTGCCCGCTTTAGTGGCGCTATAGGGCGAATTTGGTGCCAGCGGGGACGACTCCGTAAATGTCCCTGATTCCGCCAACGTCCCATAAACCTCATCCGTCGAAACGTGCAAAAAACGGGCTGATTTAAACTCAGGACGGACTTGGAATGGTGCCGCCATCCAAAATGCCCGTGCCGTTTCCAATAACACAAACGTCCCTACGACATTGGTCCGTACAAACACACCAGGATCGGCAATTGAATTGTCCACATGACTTTCGGCCGCAAAATGGACAACCTGATCAATTTTATATCGGTCAAATACATCTCTCACAACGGCAAGATCTGCAATATCTCCTTGGACAAAAGTAATCCGATCCTCAACCTCTTCCAAATGGGACTTATTACCGGCGTAGGTCAATGCATCTAGTACAACTACAGATCGAGAATCCCACCGATCCAATATCCGTGATTTAACAAAATTCGCCCCAATAAACCCGGCTCCACCGGTCACCAAAACCGCTGTCATTCGGTGACCAATCGAAGCAGATACTGACCATAATCTGTTTTATCTAATGCCATCGCCATAGTGTGCAACGCATCTGCAGATATCCACCCAGCCCGGTATGCAATTTCTTCCAGGCAGGCAATTTTCAAATTCTGGCGATTCTCAACCGAAGCAACAAACTGAGAGGCCTCCAACAATGACTGATGGGTTCCCGTATCCAACCAAGCAAACCCACGACCCAAAAGCTCCACACTTAATTGATGATCCCGCAAATACGACTCATTCAAATCCGTAATCTCCAATTCTCCTCGTGCGGAAGGGACAAGTTCTTTGACACGATCCACCACCGATTCGTCATAGAAATAAAGACCCGTTACCGCATAGGACGACCGTGGAGATTTTGGTTTTTCTTCAATGTGGACGACCCGTTTTTGGTCGTCAAACTCGACAACGCCGAACCGCTCAGGATCTTTTACATAATAGGCAAAGACAGTTGCGCCTTGTTGTCTAGCAGCCGCCGCCTTAAGCATGCCAGTAAATCCACGCCCATAAAACACGTTATCCCCCAGAACAAGGGCGGTCCGATACCCCCGAATCAACGGCTCCGCAACCAAGAACGCTTGGGCAATTCCCTCTGGCTTTGGTTGAACCACATAGTCAATCGATAGCCCCCACTGAGCACCATTCCCTAAGAGTGCCGAAAATCGATCAATATCTTCCGGTGTCGATATCACGACAATGTCCCTTATTCCCGCCAACATCAATACCGACAACGGGTAATAAATCATCGGCTTGTCGTAAATGGGTAACAATTGCTTGGACGTCACGCGGGTCACGGGATGGAGACGCGACCCCGTCCCCCCAGCCAATACAATCCCCTTCCAGGGCAATGGGGCATCCGTCATATTATTTGTTCCGATACAAAGCGTCTTCGATATACGCACAAAGACTATGGCCGATTAAGATATGAGCCTCTTGAATCCGTGGGGTCGAACCCGACGGAACCTGGATACAGGGACACATCGTTTTCATCTTGCCGCCCGTGTAACCGGTAAGTCCGAAGACTTGGATCCCTTTTTCTAATGCAACTTCCACTGCCGCCAAGATATTGGGACTATTACCACTCGTTGAAATCGGAAAAAACACATCCCCAGCGTTACCGATGGATGACAATTCCCGAGCAAAGATCTGATCAAATCCGTAATCATTTCCAATCGCGGTCATCGATGAGCTGTTACAACCCAATGCAATAGAAGGCAAAGAGGGTCTCTCAATCACAAATCGACCGGTCAACTCTGCCGAAATATGTTGGGCATCCGCAAAACTACCGCCATTCCCAGCAAATATGATTTTTTTGCCGTTCAACAATGCCACCTTGCTGGCTTCCGCCGCTTGGTAAATCAGCCCGATCAACGCCGCATCGTTCAAAATATTTTGTTTTACCGCAATGGATTCATTAAAAAACCGTTCAATCACTGTTATTCCTCCGCTAAATGGCGTTCAAAAGACTCCACTGTATTTTTTATCAACATTGCAATTGTCATAGGCCCAACACCGCCGGGCACAGGGGTAATCGCCTCCGCAACCGGAACCACCGAATTAAAATCAACATCGCCAACCACCCGGTAACCACTCTTCGTGTTGAGGTCTGTCACCCGATTAATACCAACATCAACGACGACAGCGCCAGGCCGAACCATTTCCGCCGTTACAAATCCAGGCACACCAATTGCGGCCACCAAAATATCCGCGCTACGGGTTAATGCGACTAAATTCTCGGACTTCGAATGGCAAATCGTCACAGTTGCATTCGCCCCGGCACCCCGCTGAACCAAAATGGAAGCCAACGGTTTCCCAACAATATTTGACCGCCCAATAATCACCACATGTTTACCCTCAACCGGAATCTCGTAGTGCCGCAGCAGTTCAAATACCCCATAGGGCGTGCACGACTTAAACCCCGAAAGCCCCTGCCAGACGCGTCCCACATTCATGGGATGAAAGCCATCCACGTCTTTAGCCGGATCGATCAATTCAATAATCTTCTGATCATCAAACCCATCCGGCAACGGTAACTGAACCAAAATACCATGAACATCGGGGTCCCCGTTTAAATGTTGAATCAACTCAATTAAGGCGCCTTCACCATCGGCTTCTGACAACCGATAATCGTATGAATTAATACCAACCTTGGCACAGGCTTTTTTCTTAGACTCAACATAAACCCGGGAGGCTGGATTATCGCCTACCAGAACAACCGCTAGCCCGGGATCTTGTTGGGTACGCAAATGTAGCCCACGAACATGGTGCGCCAACTCTAGCAACAACTTGTCGCTAACTACTTTCCCATCAATCAAAGTCGCAGTCATTGTGTTACCTCACCCGTCCGACCAAATCGGTCATAATAATACTGAATTTTGACAAACAAATACTGAAGAAACGACGAATCGACCCATTCACGCGAGTACGTCCCAGATGAAATAGGGCCTAACCCGCTCCGAATCGTCGTCAACGTCTCGGCAATCACAGATTCGTTTCGAGTGGTACCCAACGACTCCCGAAATGCAGAAAGACTATCCAATAGTGAGAGAGTCGCATTACCTGTAATCCATCCATTTGAAGAGGCAATTTGAACATCGGCGACCAATCCGTCGACGACCGTCCTCGCATCCATGGTCGACAGCGACTGATCCGGTCCAAATACGTATCCGGTTTTCCATAAGTCAGATGGGGCAGAGACAATCCGATTGCCAGCCGCATCAATGACCCAACCGGTCCCACGAATCCACATGCGCGATAATGATGGGGGCGATGGACTTTCTAAAACCAACTCTACCGACTGCGAGGGGGCCAATCCATATTCTGAGCTCGTGTAGCCACCCTGCTTGCCCTTCCAATATATCTTGTGAGATTGACTCCGGGAACCGTCAGATTTGGCATAATTCCAAACCCACTTTCCGGATACCAAATGTCCGTCCCGAGGACTCGCATTACGCACGACGGCAGCAACATCGACACCAATCGCAGCAATAGATTGCGACGCAACATTTGATACTCGATAGCCATATCGATACCAACTATCCCCGGTTGGGGTCACCGAACATTCCACGACGGCGTCAACAGCATCTGGAACATACGACACATACTGGTCGCCCACCCACACAGACCCAGTGGTTACAACCGCACCATCAAGAATCGATTTCCATGTCGGTTCGTTGTCAGGATTCCAATGGTCAATCGTCGCAATGGGACTTCGAGAAAAAATGGGTGAAATTATTCCAAAAAAAATTCCGATAACAGTGGGGAGTAACACCTTTGATCGCATAAAGTAGATTATGCCGCATCACCAGACTCCATCGCAAGATATATTGTAAGTAAGACCTTGTCTGGGCAAATTGTAAGCACTATAATTGCACTTTTCCCCAAAATTATTCAAAAAGCAGGAGCACCCCCTATGGAGTTTGATGAAGCTGATGCCCGAACCAAGCTGAATCAACTAAAAGAGATCGGAGAAGAATCCGGATTTTTGTCACCGGATGACATCCTTTCCACGTTTGATCGCCCCGAATCAGTTATCGATGATATCGAAGAAATTTTAGACGGCGGCGTTGACATCGCCGAAGCGGCCCCATCGGAAGAAGAAACCCCAAAAGAAACCACAATTACCGCAGAAATCGACAAATCCTTGGATTTGGACGATTCAGTCAAAATGTATTTGCGGGAAATCGGAACCATTAACTTATTGACTCAAGAAGAAGAGATCGAATTGGCAAAAGCCGTTGCCGCCGGTGACGAAGAGGCCAAACAACGATTAATTAACGCCAATCTTCGGCTGGTCGTTTCCATCGCAAAAAAATATACCGGTCAAGGCCTACTGTTTTTGGATTTGATTCAAGAAGGTAATACCGGGCTTATTCGCGCCGCTGAAAAGTTTGATTACACCAAGGGTTTCAAGTTCTCGACTTACGCAACCTGGTGGATCAAACAAGGGATTACTCGTGCGATTGCCGACCAAAGCCGGACCATCCGGGTGCCAGTTCACATGGTTGAGACTATTTACAAAGTCAAAAAAGTGTCTCGCATGTTGATGCAAGAGCTTGGCCGAAAACCAACCGATGAAGAAGTGGCGGAACGCACAGATATTCCACTCGAAAATATCGTTGCAATTCGCAAATACTCGCAAATTCCATTGTCGTTGGAAATGCCAATCGGCGACGAAGATTCGTCACAATTGGGCGACTTCATCGAAGACAAAAATCTGGAAGCACCCGAAAGCGTGACCATGCGCAACATTCTTCGCGAAGAATTGTTACGTGCAATGGACATACTAACTGAGCGTGAACAGATGATTTTGAAACTCCGCTTTGGATTCGACGATGGCCGTCCTCGAACGTTAGAAGAAGTCGGGCGTGTCTATAACGTTACCCGCGAACGGATTCGTCAGATCGAAGAAAAAGCATTGCGAAAACTCCGGCACCCCACCCGGCGTGGCCGACTGGAATCCTTCAGAAAAAGCGTCGCCTAGGGCGCACCGAGTTAAAATGGGCGATTTGCCGCTTATACCTCCCCTCAACCACACCGCTTCGCACTTGCTCCGCTCCTTGGTGGTCCACGGGTCGGCCTAAACGGCAACTCACCTCATTTTAATCGGTGCGTAAAACATAGGGGGGGCGCACTGGGAAATGCGCCTGCCTTGGAAAATGCGCCTGCCTGCCCTGCGACTAGTCGTCCCAGGAGCTGTTTTGGTCGATTGGTTTAAAAAATTCGGGGTGCGCCGAGTTGAAAATGTGATCGTGGTCCGCTACAAATGCGGTGTGCAATTGGGCAATATCTTCGGCCTGGGCAAGCCGATCCGGCAACTGGGAAAGATGCTCAATACTATCGGGTAATGACGGTCGGTCTGAATGACTTCTCGATTGGGTCCTGCTCACCCAATTAAATAGCGGACGGAGTTCAGGCATATCAACGGCGTTGTTATCCAAAGTCCGTACGATAAATCGGACCGAACTCCCCAATGAATAGACATCCGATGCAGTGCTTGCGCAATGGGGCCGCGACGGCGATGCATAGAACGAATCGTAGTCAAATCCACCTCGGTCACCGATCGCTGGCGCCTTGTCAATATCGATTAAACCACCCCCATCCGGGTATACCACCATGTTACTGGCCTTAATATCCATATGCGCAACGTTTTCCTGATGAAGAGTGTGCAATACCCGAGCAGCCAAAACGGTTTGGCGAAGTAAGTAGGCAATTTTAGCCAACGGGGGCTCTGGCCGGGTTTTTAGCCAATCCCGCAATTCCCTGTGGGTCACACCTCGGCGTAAGAGCTGAACATACCGGCCATCTTCCAACTGAAATCGCCCCAAGACTCCAAATTGTCGTCCACTTTCTGAAATTTCACGTGGGAAATCCACCGTTACCACCGCAACCGCAGCCGCTCTATGCCCATCATCTTCAAACACCGCGGGTACAACCAGTTTGGCTCGTCCACTCGGCAAATCAGGCAACCGAACCGAAGACTGACCTCCAAGAAAATACTGTTGGATACCGTCGTCGGTCAGTATTGAGTTAACAATGGTACTCATCGAACGATTATGGGCGCCACTCAAAGCCCCCAAAGCACCCCCTGAACGAGGCGTCGATACCAAAAAGTCATAAGAACTTTCTAAAACCCGTTCAGGAGAATCGAAACGCCAGCTCAATGAGTTTCGTTTCACAATAGGACTGCCACAAGACGAAAATGGCGACGGTTGAGTCAACGCCAAACTGGCTTCTTGCACGTCGTCGGTCTCAAACGAGCGATATAACCGCTTACCGACGTTACGGATCGGACTGTCGTACCCCGGACTTATTGCAATACTACGCTTAAAAAATCGGATCATAGCCCCACCCATGGTATATTAAATTTTGTACTGAGTTATAAAATTATCGGTACAAACGAGCAAAAAATTTCACTTAATTTCACTCATACAACGAAATTCGATATACTACGGCACTATCAATGACTCAATTAAAACGCTGTGCGGTACCCTGCCACCCCAATTGGCCCGATGTTAACGGTCAGTGTCACGGTTTTGTGATAACCATGTACCTTCGACTATCAGCCTGGCCCCCGACGGATCGACGGGTTGTACTGGATTCAAAAGCGTTAGCATTGGTGAGGCAGATCCAGTCCGAACACATGATCAACCCGGTTGCGATGCCGTCCGTTTTGGCAAATTATGACGCCGCCTCGATAGCGGCGATCCGACTGGATATTAAGCCACAAACCAAGGTGAAGGGTTCTCTCTCAGGTCATTTGGAGCCGTACATCTCCCGGGTTGTCGGATCCAAGACGCTGACGATCATGACATTAGTATCGCGAGATTATCCAGGTCATACATTTTTGATTGATGGACGGAGTCGGATGGGCGACTTGTGGATTTATGATTCGCATTTACCCGCACTCCTAACTCGGATCGATAGTGCCCGATTTGACGAAACCCTTTATCAATACACCCTCTCCAAACTCGTCCAAATTATCAACTACCGGCCTGATTTTCGAGACCCAACGTCATTTTTTCTTGAAGCGGTGACGCTTAAGGAAGTATCCACAATGGCCAAAGCGGATCGTTAGGATCCGTGCCGCCGCAAGTAATAGACGGTTTCAATAAACCCCGGGATATCTGTCAACCTCGAATGCTCGTTCTCCGGGTGCCCCCGCCAGAGGATTTCAACCAAAAAATGGGAGCCATATAAAGATCGAATTTCTGCCTCCGACACCGAAAATGGCGGGCCATTCATAATGGTGGAATCATACTCGAATGCGATGATTAATTGATGTCCCCCCGACTTAACCGCCCTGCAAATGACCTCCGCGTAGCGCTTGCGCATGGGTTCCGGTAACGCAACCAAGGCAGCCCGATCATACACACAATCGACCATCTGAGAACGATCAAACTCAAAAAAATCGCCACAATAGATATCGATTCCGGCGACTGAATACCGTATATATGAACCGTCTATCGTGATCGCAGGAGATCCGAGTTCTTGGTCAGAAAAAAATGTGGCCACCGCATCCTCATGTAATTCAATCCCGATCACGTTCACACCATGATCGGACAACCATTTCATGTCGCAAGTCTTGCCACACAACGGTACCAAGACAGTCTGACCCTGCTTGACCTCACATCGCGGAAAAAACATCGACAACTTGTCATGGACATCCGAGCGATGAAAATTCGTACGACCAGACCGCCAGGCATCGATCCAAAATTGAGGGTCCATTTAATGATTCACAAATTTCGACAATTCAGCCCGAATACCGTCGCTGAAATCGCCCCCTGGGGGTGTGCCATACAAAATCGACCGCGACATATTAATCACCGCGACATGGCCGCCCCCAGTCGCCACCGGCAAAACCTGATCATAGGCCCCGCCCTGAGCCCCCACCCCCGGGATCAAAAATGGACACTTGCCCGCTATCGCTCGGGCCTTTCCCAATTCACCCTGGGTCCCCCCAACCACCAATCCCACATTACCAAATTCATGGTGCCAATCGACACATCGCCGAATCACGGTTTCCCATAACCCACCACCGGTCGCCATGCCCAATTTCTCAAACGTATCTGCCCCCGAATTAGACGTCAACCCAAGTACAAAATTTAATTTATCGTGATATTCAAAAAAGGGTCGAACACTGTCGTCGCCCATATATGGATGCAAAGTGGTTGCATCGGCACCCAAGTGATCAAACATAAACCGTGCCTGCATCGCCGAGGTGTTCCCAATATCGCCCCGTTTACCATCTATAATCCATGGAACATCCGTCGGGCAAATTCCACGCAATTCCGACAACATCGTTAATCCGGGAAAGCCCATCCCCTCAAAAAAAGAAATATTTGGCTTAAATGCGATACATAACCCAGTCGAGGCTCGAATGACTTCAGTCAAAAACGCCTTGACCCCAGCAACCGTACGATCAAATCCATAGGGAAGTTTTTGAATATCGGGGTCCAACCCCACACATACATGGGTCCGAAATCGCTGCGAATTTTCAACCAGCTGCCGGATAACCGGATTCAACACGATTGAAGATCAGTTTTACTAAACAGTGCCGATGGAACCACGTTTTGGGCAACGATATTATCAAAAGCCCCTTCTTCACGGTTGATGACCCCAACAATATGGCTCACCGAAACACCTTGCTGACGCAACACATCCAAGGCACGCAATGCAGCACCCCCAGTGGTTAAAATGTCTTCGATAATGACCATGCGATCCCCCGGAGAAAATCGTCCCTCAATCAACCGCTGGGTACCATAGTCCTTGGTTTGTTTTTTAACAATAACAAACGGCTTGTTGCACCGAACAGACAACACAGCGGCAATCGACACCGCACCTAACTCCGGAGCCGCCAACCGATCAAACGAATCCAGAGGAGGTAATAAGGGGACTAAAAAATCGGCCAACGGACCCAAGATGCTTGGGTCCGTTTCAAATAAATATTTATCAATGTAATACGATGTCTTATTACCAGCTCGGGTAACAAAATCACCTTCCAGATACGCTGCTGACTTAATGGCCCGAAGCAGTGCCTGGCGATCCATGAGATCTATTTTTTACCTGGAGTAGACTCGTCTTCAGTCTTACCCTTTGCCGTTACCGCCGCAATGATTTGGTTCATTTCTGACAAAATTCGGTAATTTGGATTTTCGAGGTCTCTTACTTTAATCGATTGATTAACGCCCAAAGTCGACAAATCCACTGAAATAAATTCAGGAATAAGATGCGGCGCAACTTCGATCTTCATCTCCGAAATATGCTGCATGAACATCCCACCCAATTTAACCCCAGGCGCAGAACCAACTAACTTCAAGGGAACTGTCAATTTAACCCGAGTTTCAGTATTCACACGAAGAAAATCCACGTGTTCAATCGCCAAAGACAATGGATTACGATCCACACGGTATGAGATAACCGTTTCTTTGGCTTGTCCGCCATCAACATCGATCGTGATGGGCGTATTTTTACCCAAAGGCCCACGATAAACGGTAATCAAATCCCGAGTATTCACAATTACAGGAACAGATTCACCTGCATTACCATAAATGACGGCAGGAACTTGGCCATTCCGGCGAAGTGCCTTTGCATCATTTTTACCAACATTTTTACGCTGCGTTGCAGCAATTACTTGAGTTTCCATACTAACCGGGCTCCTACCTGTGTAATACTCGATCAAAACGAACTAACCACTTTCACATGAACAAATACAGTGGTCCATAAATAAGGTGGGCTAGTATAACCCATCATAAAGCGTTACTACAACAATCTGCGACGTTACAGTTTGTTCAAGTATCCTCACATCTCCGCCACTTATCAAATCCACCACTTCAAATTAACGATGACCGACTATGCGGGTGTCATGTTGATGCCACAACTCACTCAACTGCTCGAAAAATCACCCAACATCCAGATCGAAGTATACCCGTGGACCGCAATTGAAGTTTTGCCCGGAAAACCGTTCGATCTTGCAATTGGATTCGAGGCGGGGTCGAGTTCATCAAACGATTTGGACCCGACGGTTGGCACCAGTTGGTTGAGCTTGGAATTTTGGAGCCCACCGGAACACGCTTCAAATTCCCGCAAGAGACACTCCTTCAACACCAACCGGATCCCGAGGTTGTTCGACAGACCATACCGCTGCTGGAGAAATACTATTTCGAATTAAAAGAAAGTAATCCGACGATAGCGCTACCGCCACGCCTGTTTACAGAGATTAGTCCTGTCGACACCGATCATCCATTTGCGGATATTTCGATCACATCCATTCAGCCAGGAATTGCAATTATGAGACTGGGGGCCGTACTCAAACAACACCTCGACATGGCCGGCGTGACATGGTGCCTCGGCACTACCATTCAGGACTGCACCGTTGGGATCCAAAAAAACCAATGGGTCGTCGATAGCAACCACTATGATCTGATTATCAACGCAACGAACGGTAACTACCCTCAAGTTAGTCAATACTTAAACACATCCCCAGCAGTACGAGGACAACATCACATCAAAAATCATCGGTACCAACTGTATCTCCACACGAAAATCCCTCGCCCGATCCCGCCTACGTTAAAAACGGGACCAGCTTACACATTGTGCACGACCAATAGCGCCAACGTCACAAGTGGCTTTTACGGTACGATGGTGGACCGAACAAGCCTGAGGACCGACCCGGTTACCGGCGAGTTGTCATCTTGTTTCGTCTTATATGCCGCTGGCCCTGCGCAAAACGGAGTGATTGGCGGCGGATCGTGGGGCAAGACGGGGAGCCCGTTATCGGACCCAAACTGGAAAGGAACAACCGCTCCTACTACGGTAGGCGAACACATTATTCGATCGGTAGAGTCTCAATTTTCAGAACTAGGTTCTTTAGAAAAGAAAGTAGCCCTACTTCATGACGGGTACAATATTAATATTGATACCCCCGGCCATCGCTCGGACATCCGACCCTTTTCACAACCGGAAGTCACGCGTGAAACACCCATCGAAATCACCACAATCGGCGCAAAATTCACCCATAGCCCGACCTCGGCATTGGAAACTAGTCGATTGGTGGTCGACACGTTATCAAAACTCGGACAAATAGATTCCAAATCACAATTAATAGCGTTACGTCGACTCGGCGAATTCAGAATTGGAACACATGACAAAAATCCCCCAAAGCCTCGTCAGCTTGTGCAAAGACCTTAAATGTCCGATCCGAACAACTATCGATCAATTGAAACCCCGATCAACGGCGTATAATTTTCCATTACGGCGTCCTGCCTGGACACCACTTGGCGTGGCCAATTGCGAGTCAAGGATATTTAGGATTGGTTACCGAAACCGAATTCGAATTGTTTCCAAAAGACAATCAAATCGAGACCCTCTTTATCGGGGGCCGCCACATCCCGGACTACCTTATACTTTTAAGCGCGATCGAATCGCATTGCGACACCATCGGATATCCCGCCCATTTCCGGTGTGCCGAACTCATATATCCGCAAGCCATGCAAGCGGTGTTCAGACATCACAAAAATCCGCTCCCTCATTCAGAATTTAAGTTTTACGGCCTCGCTCAAATCGGTACATCTCTCGCAGAATCAACACCCCCACTGCGACCACTAATACTGGACTGCTTATCCGAAAAATTGTCGCAACAATTTACGAATAATTTCGAGATTATTTTTGCCAATTCCCGTCGGGACCACGCCTATTTTATGGCGCTTCGAGAATACGTTTCAGATGCGGCACGGGCAGCATGCAAGGTTCGGGGCGAGACGCCCGTTCCATTCGATGTTTCATGCCAGATCAACGACTTGCCCCGGGTACTAACGCACCTCGATCGGCTGACCCAACGTTTCAGACAAAATGGATTTGGACACCTGCGCCAAGGGGACGGTACATCCGCCACATTCCATTACAATCTCGGCGTGTCGCACACCGATAGTGACAGACTCCCAGCCATCGAAGCCAACGTCTTAACATCGCTGTACCAAGAATTCGGCGGCGTCTCGCATTCTGGGGAACACGGCGGGCTGGGGAGCAAGACACTACCGATAACGGTGCAATACTGTTCCCCGGCGCAACTGGACTACTTTCAGACCCAATTGAATACGTACAACCCCCACTCGACCTTGCAATCGAGTCGAATTGAGCGTTTCAAGGAACTACGCCGCACCACTCGGACATAGGGAAACGATGGGACACAAGTCACACTTGGGCCGACGGGCATCACAGACTCGCCGGCCATGGACAATAAGTACAGTCGAAAAGTCACTCCAAATCGATTCATCCCATATTGTCCATAATGCGCGTTCAATTCGATCTGGATCTCTGTCGTGTACAAATCCGAGCCGATTCACAAGACGATTGACATGAGTGTCGACCGTAATACCCGGCAATCCAAAGGCTTGCCCCCGCACGACATTTGCGGTCTTTCGGCCAACCCCGGGTAGTGTAATTAGCGCATCCAAATCAACCGGTACCTCACCACCAAACTCAGTCATAATGAGTTGTGCAGTTCGAACAATGTTATGGGCCTTTGCATTACAAAAATTGATCGACGCAATCAATCCCTTAACCGTATCCGGATCAGCTTCCGCCAATCGTTCGGGCGTTGGAAACGAGTCAAATAACGCCGGAGTCACCATATTGACCCGGGCATCCGTACACTGGGCAGACAAAATGACGGCAATCAGCAATTGAAACGGCGAATCATGGTCCAAAAAAGTCGTAACTTTCGGGTATTCGCCCGACAAAATCCGATAAATCTCCGCCGATCGGCGTCGTTTTGAGGCCAGGGATTCTGGCTTCAATTTCTTCATGTTATTACCGGTCACCTCAGCGTCAACTCTGCACCTATTTTTAACTCGGTGTCCCCGCGATGGTGATCCCCACGGGACAATGATCCGACCCCAAAACCTCGGGCAAAATATAGGCGTCTTTTACTTGAGGCAAAAATTTTTGATCACAAAATAAATAATCAATACGCCACCCGATGTTTCGCTGACGGGCACCGGCCCGAAACGTCCACCAACTATAGTGGTTCGGCCCCGGTTCAAAGTGCCGAAATGTATCCACATATCCCATGCCAACCACGCGATCCATCCATTCCCGTTCAATCGGCAAAAAACCCGAATAGTCTTGATTTTCTTTTGGGCGCGCAAGGTCAATTTCTGTGTGCGCCGTATTGTAGTCCCCCGCAATAATGACCGACCGCCCCTGGGCAATCAGGTCGTTACAATGATCAAAAAACGCCCGGTAAAAATCCAACTTATACGCAAGCCGCTCGTCACTGGATTGGCCATTTGGAAAATAGACTGAAAAAAAGATAAAGTCGCCAAAATCGGCGGAAATAACTCGACCTTCGGAATCAAATCGCTCGACCCCAAATCCCATCGTGACAGAAATGGGTTTTTTACGGGTAAAAATCGCAACGCCACTGTAACCTTTTTTTTGCGCAGAATGCCACACCGTGTGATACCCCAACGGGTTCATCAATTCATCGGTCAGTTGGTCTTCGGAAATTTTGGTTTCTTGAAAGCCAACAATGTCAGGCATCTCCGTATTCAAAAAATCGAACAAAGCACCTTTGTTGTAACACGCGCGAATTCCATTCACATTCCATGACATAATTTTCATAGGGAGGCTCCGGGGACTTGTTTTTCAGACGGTATCAGTTGCTGCAACAATGATAATACAGGTGTTGCTTTCTCCAATTTACCCTTTGAGTATAAGTGCCCGCAATAAATAAAAAGATTTTTAAGTTCGTTGTGCTTTAACGAGTCTTCCAGGTGAACAAAGCGATTTTTAGCCTCCCGGATAATTCCAGCACGATACCGATCGGGTAACAGCGAACGAATATCAGGGCTACCGCCCCTCGTCTTTTTAACGTTTTTCATTGCCGAAGATTTACCAGCAACTTGTCGGACAAACATGGATGACAATTTCACACAATTTTAGATATACTCTGCGTCATGATTTTTAGCTTGAATTTGGGACTTTTTCATCACCTGCTCCCCCTCGGGGGAATATGATTGCGTTGTGTCCGCATTGACGACACATGTTTAAATCCAAACTCAACTACTACAGGTGAACCATGACCCGAAAAATCAAGATATTTGATACCACGTTACGTGATGGCGAACAGTCTCCCGGCTGTTCAATGAACAAAGAAGAAAAATTGGAAGTCGCTTACCAATTGGAACGATTGGGCGTCGACGTAATCGAAGCCGGTTTCGCGATTAGCTCCAAAGGCGACTTTGACTCGATCTCGTTGATTGCCGAAAAAGTGAAAACGCCAATCATCTGTAGCTTGTCCCGAGCCATTCCCAAAGATATTGATGCCGCAGCCGATTCGATTAAAAAAGCCCAGCGGGGTCGAATCCACACATTTATTGCGACATCCCCCATCCATATGGAACACAAATTAAAGATGTCACCCGACCAGGTCTTAGAAAATGCAGTCGCTGCCGTTAAATACGCCAAGCAACGTGTCAACGACGTTGAGTTTTCTTGTGAAGACGCGGGTCGATCGGATCGGGACTTTTTAGTACGGGTTTTTACCGAAGTTATCAAGGCTGGCGCCACAACGTTAAATGTCCCCGACACGGTCGGTTATTTGAGCCCAGACGAATTTGGCGGGTTAATTCGGTACTTAATGGAAAATGTTCCAAATATTGGTGACGTTGACGTGTCGGTCCATTGTCACAATGACTTGGGATTGGCCACGGCCAACTCGTTAGCCGGAGTATTAGCAGGGGCATCTCAAATCGAATGTACCATCAACGGAATTGGAGAACGTGCAGGGAACACCGCTTTAGAAGAAGTCGTAATGGCCATTCATACCCGCCCCGAAATTTATCACGCGACAACCGGCGTTCAATCCAAAGAGATCATGAAGGCCTCCCGGATGGTCCAAAATATTACGGGATCATTTGTCCAAGCCAACAAGGCCATCGTCGGTGCAAATGCATTTGCTCACGAAGCGGGTATTCACCAAGATGGGGTATTGAAAGCAAAACGCACCTACGAAATCATGGATGCCGATGCCATCGGCTTAAGCGACGGTAAATTGGTATTGGGCAAACATTCTGGACGCCATGCCTTTTCACAAAAAATGAAAGAATTGGGCTTCGACTTAACTCCAGAAGCCATCAATAAAGCGTTCGAGCGATTCAAGGCCATCGCCGACAAAAAAAAAGAAGTGTCAGACAAGGAATTGGAATCCATCGTTGCCGACGAAGTTTACCAAGCCCCTGAAATTTTCAAGTTGAAATATGTCCAGATTGTCGCTGGCAACACCACCCGCCCCATCGCATGTGTGCAGTTGATGTATGAAGACGAAGTCTTGGAAGGTTCCCAAACCGGTGCCGGCCCGGTCGACGCCATTTTTCAAACGATCGACCACATCATTCGCGAGAAGATCAATTTGGTCGATTTTTCGATCCATTCAGTCACCGGTGGAACAGACGCATTGGGAGAAGTAACTGTCCGGATCCAAGACGGCGGAAACACCTTCAGTGGACGCGGATCTGAACTAGATGTGTTAGTCGCCTCAACCAAGGCCTATATCCATGCCATCAACAAAATGTTAGCCGACCGTGGCGAGCATCGGATTAAACCCACTGTATAAAGGAATTGTGACATGACCCCATCATTCAATATCGCCGTCATCGGCGGAGACGGTACCGGCCCAGAAGTAATTCACGAAGCGATTAAGGTGCTAGACGCGGCCCAAAGTCGGTTTGGATTTAATCTCAACTATTCACCGCTCAACTACGACGGTACCCGATATATTGCAGAAGGCAAAACCCTCAGCGATACAGAGCTCGAAGCGCTCAAACAATTTGATGCTATTTTATTAGGAGCAATCGGGCACCCCGATATCACTCCAGGCATTTTAGAACGTGGCATCTTACTCAAACTTCGATTTGGGTTGGATCAATATATTAATTTGCGCCCGGTCCGCCTTTACGAAAATGTCGCCACTCCAATCAAAAATAAGACCCACCATGACATCGATTACGTCGTGGTCCGTGAAAATACAGGCGGATTATATACCGGTGTTGGCGGCAGTTCGATGACCGGGACGACCAACGAAGTCGCTGTGCAATCGATGGTCTATTCGTACCATCAGGTTGAACGGTGTATCCGATTTGCATTCGAACAGGTACTAAAACGAAATAGCGACGCCCCCTGGACGGGCCTTACCGAATCTGAAAAGTCAGGCGGATACATCGGCAAATTAACCCTATGTGGCAAGACAAATGTACTCACACACGTGTTTGGATTATGGGAACGTGTGCTCAAAGAATTAGCCGCAGAATTCCCGCAGGTCAAAACGGATTATTGCCATGTTGATGCCATGTGCATCTACATGATCGAGTGCCCAGAACGGTTCGACGTCATCGTTACCGAAAACATGTTCGGCGACATTATCACTGATCTTGCCGCCGTAACCCAAGGCGGAATGGGCGTGGCGGCCAGCGGCAACATTAACCCATCCGGGGTTTCGATGTTCGAACCCATCGGCGGAACTGCGCCCGCATTTACCGGTCGCAACGAAATTAACCCCATGGCCGCCATCGGTGCCGCACATATGATGTTGGATCACCTGGGCCTTCGCGTCGCTGCCGCCGCCATCGAGTCCGCCAAAATCGACGTCATCCTGAAAATGAAATCGATGGCTGCTGCCCAGATGGGATTTTCGACCAGCCAAATTGGAGATATGGTCGTCGAGGCATTATTCGCCAGTGTCCGAACTCCGAACTAAATTCAAGTTGCGCCGTCGACAATTGTCGATGGCCGAGATGACGACAGCAAGCAACGCAATCTGCGAACGCCTATTATCACACATTTCTACCAACATAATCGACAATATCGCACTCTATTTTTCATCTGAAAATGAACCCGATATCACGAGACTTCTGTCCGAACTGGAATTTCGAAATTGCCAATTGTTCGCCCCTAAATCAACCCCAAACCCAAACGAACCATACTCCGTCGCGCCAATCGGGGGGCCTTACGGGTTTACGATGCAACCCGGACGATTTGGAATCGCAGAACCCGTCTCCCCCCCTCTCCCCCTTAACGATGCCAAAACCCGTGTAGAATGCTGGCTAGTACCTGGAATTGCATTCACTCGATCCGGGGCCCGAATCGGACAAGGACGGGGGTTTTATGACCGCCTGTTGGCCAACGCCCCCGGCCTAAAGATTGGCATCGCCTACGACTGGCAACTGGTGCCAACACTAAAACAACTGCCTCACGATGTTCGAATGGATTTTATTGCAACCCCTTCTGAGTTAATTCGGTGCCATTAACGGATCGAGACTTGCATGATTTCGCCCGGTTGCCTATAATTTTGCCCCACGTTCCCCTGTAGCTCAGTGGCAGAGCATGCGGCTGTTAACCGCCAGGTCGTAAGTTCGAATCTTACCGGGGGAGCCACTTATTATTACCCACATTCTCGATCTTCAAAAATAGTATTAGGTCACCCCTCCCCACTCGATATGCATATCGCAAAACGCTTTTTAATCGCAATTACCCTTACGTTTACTGGTGCCACCCTGGGTATTTGGCTAGTGGGTTATCTTAATTCGCCAGAATACACGGCATCCAAGGCAGCACGCTACGTCGGAACCCCGGACCAAATCGTCGCGTATCTATCCGAAGTTGATACAGGTCCATCACGTCGGGGTGAGGTCGCCGAAACGACGTCAATTCTAGGAACATCAGACGGAACAACTCAATGGGATCAAACCACCACTAACGGGGCAAAAATTAATTATCACTTGGTATCTGAAAATGTTTCAAAAAAGCTCACCGTTGGGGTAACGTCCGCATCATTTGGAATGACGGTAACATGGAACTATACCATTACCCCGGTCTCGGAAACGGTTTCGGAGGTTAACATTGAGGAATTATTACACATCCAAAACAGTTGGATTCGCGGGATAATGGTTGTAACGGGCCGAGATGCCCAATTAAAACAAGAACATCGGCACCTTGCCGATCGATTTGAATTAGGAATTTAAAGCGTCTTCGGGTTAAAACGTCAGCCCCATACGACCGGACACCACTAAATTATCAGAGTCGGGGTTTCGGCGGTTTTCTTGGAGCATAGATCCGGTCATAGATAAATTTTTATGGAGATCAATTTTGAGGGTTGCATCCCAAACTTCGGTCGTTGGATGAGTATCCGACCGGCGTTCATCCAAAAAACTATATCGAATGGTCATTATGGCCACGGGAGTTTGGAGATTAAATTCGACTTGAGGCTTCACCGAAGTAAATGATTCTCCGTCAAAATTCTTAATATAATTCATCGTAAACTTTGTCGTCGTGAACTCAAATAGCCGAATCTGAGTGTATCCACTGTAAATATCTTGGGTCTTAATGGTTGTCGACGGCGACACAACCGTATCTCTGAGCCCTTCATACCCCCAACCCCAACCAATTCCAAACGTGACACTCGACCAGTCCAACTTGTATTTATCGCTATAAGTCAAAGTCACCGATTGAGCAGAATTTTGGGTTGAGGTAAGCGACATTTGGTTGGACACTTGATGTTCAAGTTGTGCATTGAGGCGCGATTCAGACCCGACGGCCTGAGTGAGTCTGACAATATCGGTCATTTCATCGTCCGATGATTGGAGGAAAACCGCATAGGGATAATATTGGTATTGTGCTCGGGTCTGCAATATCTGGTGATGTTGAACGACAATTTGAGTCGATTTAAGGGGTATAAATGTCCCGTCAACACTCCATTCTTGATTTGAAAACAAGGGTAACGCATCACCCTTTGGTCGCTTTTCATTAATTTTGAACATGGATTTAAATTTTGAAAACGAAAACGGATCGAAGTCGACCCGAATCGTGTTATCCCATTTTTCCATTTCGAGGTTAATAGCGTTAACGGTTTCTTTGAGGCTTTCCAAGCTGACCTTTGACGACACGGACAAGGATTTCGACAATCGAGAATCGCCCGATAACGATACCGTCGTAATCGGAAAGTCACCGGATTTTTCACGATATTCCGTATACCCATCGACATTGGTCTGGCTGTTTGGCCGAAGTGATCCCGACATTTTGATCGACCGTTCGATCTGATTGGCTGTTGCGGGATACTGGTAGGATTTAAGATACCCTTCGATGGCACCTTTCGCAAAATCCGACGGTGTCAGCGTATAACCCGATGCAACTGTGATCGCATCAAACGAATTCGCCGTCGCGACATAATCCTCTCGCCGCTCGATTTTGCCTTGAATCCCCACTGTACCAAAGTGTTCCGGGATCTCTATAGCCAAGTCAGCAAGACTCCGGCGATAATCCGCTAGTTTATTGCCACTTACCGGCGACTCAGAATGCCCCATCGTTTGACCACTCCCTTTGTAATGAATAGTGTTCCATACCGTTTCGAATTGAAACTGCGAGGTTTGCTCGATGGTCGGAATGGAATTAATGGTCTGAAATGCCGCATCAAACCCCGTACCAA
>Ga0214917_10000898_pt1 | contig 38797 bp, 66 predicted proteins | sample LL_1208_BB_MetaG_FD_177983 | JGI IMG/M metagenome (GOLD analysis project Ga0214917, IMG submission 177983) | Freshwater microbial communities from Lake Lanier, Atlanta, Georgia, United States - LL_1208_BB | ecosystem: Environmental > Aquatic > Freshwater > Lake | place: USA: Georgia | collected... | reverse complement strand
AAAAGCGCTCCAAAGAGTTTGAGCAAGGTAAGAAGACAGATTCTAGCGATCCTGAAGCCTACCCTGACGTTCATGCTGGGGATGAGGGTGCAGAGACAAAAGAAAGCAAGTATACCAAGAAATATCGGGAGATGTTTGGTGCTAAGAAGAAAAAAGCACCCGCCTATCGGAAGGCTCTACAGAACAAGTCCAAGGACTCTGGCATCTCTTATGGTACTCTGAAAAAGGTTTATAATCGTGGCCTAGCTGCCTGGAGAACAGGGCATCGACCCGGTGCGACACAGCACCAATGGGCGATGGCTAGAGTCAACTCGTATATAACCAAGGGCAAAACGTATCATACTGCAGATAAAGATTTGCATTAGATAGTTATTCGATAATTTAAATAGGAGTACCTTTTAATGTTAGACCGTGTTATCTTGAGTCACCTACTTCGTCGCGCTGAGCATGTCGAAGAACATCGTGAAGAAAATATCGATATGACTCACGGCACTCTCGGTAATGCAGATGAAGCTGCTGGGGAGATTATCGAGCTCATCCGAAAGCTTCCCAAGGATTGTAACTTAGAGCCTTGGGTCGTAAGCAAGATTACGATTGCTGAAGACTACCTAGATACTGTAAGAGATTATCTTAAGCAGCGGATTGACTCTGAGGAGTCCGCAGAGTCTTTTGAGTCCTCAGAGGAAGAATAAGTAATTTATTCAAGATAAGAAGTCGCGCATTTGCTATAAGCAGGTGTGCGACTTCTTTTTTTAGCTATCTTTCTTTGCTCTTGTGTAGTAGGTCCTAACTTCTCTTCAGAGCCTGTAAATCGCAAGTTCTACAAGATTCCGCTGGATACCGTGTACCCGCGTGATTTAGCGCCTATGATGACCCCCTTGGGTGGGTTATACCTATTCAAAAAGTTTACGGTTGCCGTGGACCAAGGTACTCTTGGATTTAGTCAGTCCCAGCTTAAGTTAATTCAAAAAGCTTGTTCTTATGTAAATGCAGCCTTAAACGAAGACGTAATTTCTTATACATCGAAGCAACCTGACGTGGCTCTATTACCGGATGAGTTTGTTTGCTGTATGGGGCTCACTGAAGTTCTGTATGATCCAGATAAAAAGACTCTGTCAGGTACAGTAGCAATCAAGACAGTCCAAGATCCTGATCAGTTCTACGCTACCGCAGTCCATGAGCTGGGCCATGTCTTAGGCCTAGAGCACTCTACGTCTACAGGAAGCGTTATGAATGAATACGCCGAAGAGCCGCCTGTTTCTATCTTCAACGAAAAAGAAATTCAATCACTACAATATCTTAGGAGTTTCAAGAACAAATGATACCGACGCTTAGAGTCAAGAGGTTAGTTGAGTCTGCCGTTATTCCAAGTATGGCACATCCCGGAGAGGACGCTGGTTTAGACCTGTACTCCCCAGTAGACCTTGTTCTTCCTGGCATGAAAGATGGCGTAGCTGGAAGCGTAAAAGTGCCGCTAGGTATTTCTGTAGGCTTTCCTAAGTCTAGCATTTCAGTGCAAAACTTTGTTCCCTTTATTACCACAGAACCCGTTAATGTCCCTATGCCAATAAATTTTCATGGTGAGATAGGCTCAAGGTCCGGATTAGGGATGAAAGGTGTATTGGCATTTCCAGGCGTTATTGATAATGGCTATACTGGTGAGATTGTCGTTAAGTTATTTAATCTAGGGCCAGATGATATTTTAATTAGAAACGGCGATAGAGTTGCGCAGCTTATGGTTAGACCATGGTCCATATATAATGTTGTTGAAGTAGATCAATTAGAACAGTCCCAGCGAGGTTCCGGTGGGTTTGGTTCTTCAGGTAATTAGATAGATGAATCGTGACTCAGCAAAAGCTTTTTTAACTGCTCTACTTATGGAATTTGCTCAGAAAATTATAGGTATGATGCATAGGCAGTACATTAGTAATCATTCTTTTTCTGACTCAGAATTAAAAGGATTAGTTACAGAGATCACAGAGAAAATTTTATCTAATGCAAAGACAGATTAAAGGATAAGCTATGTGGTTTGACTACCATCCGCCTAAAAAATCAGCAATAGATGAGGTATCTAAAAGATTAGACGATACTGAGGTATTTCCTGGATCTAGCTTTAGAACACATAAAATTTTATCGCGAATGAAGGCCACAGCCCTTATTAGCATGTGCCCAGAGACAGTTGATCTTATATTTGACGTTTTAGATAAATTTTATGTAGGTACCAAGTTTCACCAAAGTCAATTAGAAGATTTAAAAGAAGTACGTTTTGATATTTATTTAGCTATAGAAAAGTATATTAAACAAGGTAAGATTTCTATACATGAGTCCAAAGTCGGAATCAGCCCAAATGAAGCAAAATGCCGGAAAGTTAACGTTCCGCGTAAAAGGTCAAAATCTGGGTCCAATTGACCCAGAAGACCTAGTAGGCGAAACAATTGACTTTAACGATCCTCACCGTGACCTTGTTCTTAGATTTTTAAATGGGTCTGAGTATGGGTATGAAAATTTCGGCTGGCCAGAATGGGTTAAAAAAGATTTGCTAGAGAAGATAAAACGCGGTAAAAGGGATGCAAAGAACATCAGTAAAAACTTTGGTGATTTATCTTTTAGACTAAAAGTACTTCCTACTTCTCAAATTATTATTGATAATATAGAGTCTTTAATGAGAAGAATCCCGGAAGTCTGGTTTAATAGGATTATGAAAAATTACAGACTTGAAGTTCCTTATAAAAAACTTGATTTAAAAAAAGCAATTCAAAATCATGATCATCGTTTAAAAAATTGTTTATATTTAGCTAGTGTAAGCCCTGAAACTACCCCTCCATTAATTATGAAAAGCTCAAAGCTTTTGGAGGGGCACCATAGGCTTATTGCTTTAGCTACTTTAGGTGACCCTTCAGTTAATGTTTGGGTAGGCCGAAGCAATGTTACCCAAAGAAAATTTCTTTCAGAGTTAGAAAGTACATTAGATGTTTATCAGAATGAAACTATCTAAAAAAATTGTACCCTTTAAGGTTACAAATTTTGATGTTGATTTTGAGGAGCGTCTTGGTAGATTTAGAATGTATGCAGATTTTTCCATAGACGCAATAAATGAAATTTCAAAAAATACTTCTGGGAAAGATTTAATCAAGCACAAAGTTGATTATCCTTACATTATAAATCATCCAAATCTTGTATATAAATTATTAGATAATAATATGAAAGTTTGGCTTCACCCAGAATCAGGCTCAAATGCTAGTCTTTTTAAAGTTATTATGTCGAGATTTAGGAGTCTGCACCCAAAGGGAAACGGTTCAGGTTTTGAGGTTTCACCGAACTCAAAATGGAGATTGTCTTCTTTAAGTTATTACGGAATTGAGCTAGACAATAATTCTTCTAATTACGATACAAATTTTACAAATGGAATTATAAAATTAAACATTTTAGGCGAATTTGCGCTCAGGGAAATTTAACCCTTTATTTTATTCTATAATTAGGACATCCAGGAAACATTTATACAGATGATTAAGTTAAGCCTTTTTGGTAAACTAGCAGCCACTCTTAAGCTAGCCGTAGAACAAGTAACTAAGAATGATGCTGATTTGGCCATGGAAAACGAGGAAGATTACGATAAAACAAGGTGGAAATTCGTTCTCCCTACTATGGCAAAGTCGAGGAAGCAGTTTGCTCAGCTTTTTAGAACAAAGGTAATTCCAGAAATTAGAAAGGCATTAGAGCAGAGTTACATAAATGAAATACCAAAAGGACTGTTCGACGGTACACTAGACGAAGACGAAATTCCAATTAAAATTGATCAAAAAGCCTACAGAGCTAGACTTAAGGGGTATGTACTAGGTGCTGGTAAGTCTAAGCTAAATAAATTAGCAGAAAAAAGCCCAGCTGTAAAGCAGATATTAGCAAGAATGTCTAAGTTAGAGGACTATCTTGGTGGCCCTATAAACGCTGAAAGGTTACAGAAACTAAAAAGTTTGAAAACTAAAGATGAAAGAGCCAAGAGAATTTATGACATTTTTGTAGACGATACAGATAGGCTAGTAAATAAAGTTTTAGATTCTGGTGAAAATGAAAAGTTTTGGTCAATTCTTGCGGAATCTGGAGTAAATAAAGACGAGCTAATTAAAAGACACTTGGACGCTAAGATGTCTGATTTTGCAAAGGATGAAAAAGATATTACTGCTAGGGCAAACGCTCTCGTCACTACCTTTATGAAGAAAATTGAGGCCAAGTACGGTGACGCAAAGAACCTCCTAAATGTAGGAGGACTTCCAGAGACACCACAAGAATTTGTTGACGATATGTTTAGCAAGGTAATAGAAGCTTTTATTTCAGAGTCTTACCGGACCCTAGGGATAAGAAAGAGAGATAAAAGTCAAGGAGAAGCCTCCGCTAAGTCATCCTATGGTCACAGACAGCGCGACCTTATCGACCATATGTTTTTTGTCGTAAACAAAAGAGTTGACGATTACATTAAATCTAGGATGAAAAAGACAGACCCACATGGTCGTAAGGGCGGCGAGGGCGAGCTAGATCCACAGAAAGATTTCCTTGAAGAAGGCGATGCTTTCCGCTCTCAGCAGACTAAAAATTGGGTCGATCAAATACCTGATCTATCAAAAAGTTTTACTGAGGTACAGGCAGATATTGAGCAATTTGATTTATTCTCCAAAGACTTTGAAAAGTTTATGAGCATACTGGAGCGTAAAGCTAGATCAGATAAATCTATGAAAAATGTTCTATCTGCGTTTAAAGGACTAGCCGCAACTATGGCTAGTGTAGAGGATTCAGAGCCCATGCTGGATGAGGTAAAGGAACTAAAAGAAGAAGTTGATAATCTTATGGAAACAAATTCTGAAAAGCGCATAAGAGGTTTCAACTTTGACACTGCTTATGAAGTTCTGAATAATGCGAAAAAGTGGAATCAGACTTCTTTGTCGTTTAGGCAACAGTTCCAAAGAGGCACAGCGGCAAAAGAAATTGCAGAGGCACTTCCAGACGAATTGCTTGATGCAGGTATATTTTCTAGTGAATTCTTTAAAGAAATTTTTATACCAAGAGTTAAAAAGTACAAGGCTATGTCTCAGTCGCAAAAAGAACAAATGGCTTCTGATGTATTCAAAGAGAAACAAAATAGAAATCCAGACGCAAAGCCAAGGGGAAGAAAGCCTAAGCCTATTGCTCAAGGTACAATTCCTGCGACAAGCGATGACACTGTCTATGAGGAAAATAAGACAGTATCGAGAAAGTCAAGCGTAAACCAAAGAGAAAGATCTGGTTCTCTTTGGATAAGAAAGATGTATAGAGATTTCTTAAGGAACGTATAGTCGTGGATTTTAAAGACATCTATTCAGAGATTATAAAAATTTCCAGAGCCTTAGAGGGATTAGGGCTAGACAAGACTGCAAGTAAGTACGATCATATTAATTTCAACATTCCAGATGGTGTACAGAAAGCCGCAATAAGAGGTTTAGCCTTACGTAAGAAGTTTGGACGTGGGGGAACTCACGTAGGAATGGGGACTGCAAGAAGGCTAGCAAAGGGCGGAAAGATAAGCCCACAGAAAGTCAAGCACATATCAAAGTATTTTGCCAGACACGAGGGGGATAATCTTCATAAGACTGGCAGAGACGGCGACCCGCCCTCTAACGGCTATATCGCCTGGCTTCTTTGGGGAGGAGACGCAGGATGGCGTTGGTCCCGAAAGCTAGTAGGTCAGATTGAAAAAGCCAACGAAAAATAGCTTTGAAATTCCACTCAGCAGAGTTCTTTACGACGCTAGCCGCGCCGCTCTTCTGGGTGGTTTCTTATTTGGGCAATTTTAAACCTTTAGATTATATAGTTACTAGGGCGGTATTTGCACTTTTAGGCGCTGTTCTTATGACTGTAGCTGGCATTATCTACAACGATGTAGGCATACTTCTTTCCGAAATACCGTTTATCTTCCTAAATAGTGGTGGTATCTGGAAAGGCTTACGTATGCGTAAGCAAGGAGTATCAGAAATGTCCTATGAATTGCCAGAGTATGACATATTTAACTACTATCAGTCAATAGAGACAATAGATTATAATGTTAAATTGTTAGGGGCTGACACATACTGGGGCCAGACTAAGGGTGAGGGGGTTACCGTTGCCATATTGGATACAGGAATAGACACCGATCATCAAGACTTGGCCCCAAACTTAAAATTAGCTTTAGATTTTACGCATGAGAATAATCCTGAAGACACCATCGGGCACGGGACGCATGTTGCAGGAATCATAGCAGGTTGCGACAACAATGTAGGAATTATTGGTGTAGCCCCTCGGGCTGGAATTATTAGTTTAAAAGTAATTTCTCAGCAAAAAGGAAGTTCATCAAGTTTAGCTAAAGCTTTAGAATGGGTATTACTAAATCAACAAAAGTATGACATTAAAATAATTTCAATGAGTCTAGGGAGCTTAGCTAATGATCCAAAAGTTGAAAAATTATTAGAAAAAGCTAAAATTTCTGGTCTTATTACGGTATGCGCAGCAGGAAATAACGGCTCTGGCACTTCTGCACATTCTACTATTTGTTTTCCTGCAAGATTAGCCGCAAAAGGGTTATGCCTTTCCATTGGGGCAGTAGACGACAGGCTTGGCCTTGCTGGATTCTCAAGTACAGGGGCTAACGGTGAGATTACGTTTGTAAGCCCAGGAGTTGAAGTATATTCTACTTATCTTAATAATCAATACATAAAACTTTCTGGGACATCTATGGCAGCACCAGCTATTTCTGGTCTGTTAGCTTTGATACTCTCTAAACACCCAGAAATTAAAAATTTAGATGATGCAATAAGTAAGCTAAAGTCAGTAACAAAGGCATTAGGCCCACTTAAAAAGTTTGGATTCGGCATGCCCAGAATAAGACCAGATCTAATGTAGTTGTTAGGCATTCATATATTTTATAAGTATGGGTCAAGAAAATACCGAAGATCATTCAGTTGATATTGAAGTTCTTGTCAATTTAAACTGGAATAAACTCACAAGCGAGCAGAAGACTTTTTTAGGAAAAGCAATTGCTGCGGCTCAGGCTTGCCAAAGAGTGACAAACGTATTGACTTCTATAACTGTGGCGCAAGCCCTGATTGAGAGCGGATGGGGCAAGCACCACATAGGTGCCGCAAATAATTATTTCGGGATCAAGGATCAATTGAAAGATGAGTGGAATGGGCCAAGCGTAGAGGTCCCCACTAAAGAGTGGAGTAAGGATCGCGGATACTATACGGTTATCGCTAAGTTCAGAGCCTATCCCAGTATGGATGCATCGTTTGTTGATCACGCTAATTTTTTAGTGCGTAATCAAAGGTACAAAGATTGCTTCGGTCAAGATTATAAAGGATTTGCAGAAGGCTTACAAAACGCAGGATATGCCACTGACCCAGAATACGCTAAAAAATTAATTGCAACAATTGAGAAATACGGTTTACAGTTTTACGATTTAAGGCCTGGTCAGTAAAGTTATTATATGGTTTTGTGCGCTTGTTCTTGGGAAGGTAACGTCAGAGAGCTTATTCTATCAGATGACGAAGAGGATGTTATTTTATGCTTGTGCCCTAAATGCAGGGCACATTTAGGATACACATACTGTGATGATTTAGAGCATGAAGAAGATTTTTTCACATTAGAGTAAAATTATGAGAATAGCCTGTTTAGGTGATAGAAATCTTGATGAGATTGAGATTAAAATCTGCGAGCTAGTTGGTAAACAATTAGCTCAAAAGGGCCATGAGATTATAAGTGGTAATACCCGTGGGGCTGAACAGGCTTTTTCTCGCGGATTTTCTAGTGTAAATCCTGAGGGTTGTACAATTATTCTTCCTTGGCTTTCATTTGAAGCAGATGCTTATATTCCAGGAACAAATAGAATTGTTTTTAATTCTAAACTCCATAAAGGGTGGGAAATTGTATACGAAAAATTCAGGCCAGATTACAAACATTTAACTCCAGCTCTGCAGAAAGTTTTTTCTAGGTATGTAGGGGTTCTTAATATGTCAGACTTCGTTGTTATGTGGTCCATGGTAAAGGATCCAGCTAAGCAATACGAAGACAGTCTATTTATTGTAGAAAAAATGGCACACGCTTTAAATAAACCAGTAATTGACCTTAGGAACAAAATTGCAAGGCAAGCGTTTTTTGAAAAGATAGGTCTAGTTCTTACAAAGGAATAGAACTATACTACATTAGGAGATTTTCCTGATGGAAGAAGAACAAGAAGTTGTTGTTGTAGATATTAACGTTGACGGTAGGCAGCTAGAGTATCTTCTTGTAGACGTTTTAGATGTTAAAGAGAAACGTTATGCTGTACTTTTCACTGAAGACGGCCTTGCGATGCCGGAAGACCGTACACTTTTTGCCAGAATAGAGGAGTCTGATGCTGGGGACAGTTTTTCTCTTGTGTCGGACCCCGTAGAGCTAGACTTAGTTATTGCCACTGCTGCTCTGAATGCAGTTGAGGACTTACTTGTAATGGTCAGAAACGACTTAAGAGGAGTTCTTGGTGATTTAAATTCTGTTGAAGTCGAGCCTTTAGGTGTTGACAACAGGAATATACTTGGTATAATAAAGGGCAAGGTCGAAACGATCTTGACTGCTTTGAATGAGGAGGGGCAGGACGATGAGCAAGAGTCAGATGAGTAATCTTCCTTTTTTCGTTATTGATTTTGAGACAGGTGGCCTTGACCCTAGGCAGCATGATCCTGTTCAGGTGGCTGTTCAGGTGCTTGACCCGAACACCCTACAGCCCCTTGCCGAGTTCAGCTCGTATATGAAGCCAGATCCCGCCAGGGTATCCCCTGAGGCGCTTGCGGTTAATAATCTTACTCTTGAGCAACTAGCAGATTCCCCTAGTCCATCAGAGGTTCTTCATGACTTTGTGAGCTTTCTTGAGCCCTTTGGTAAGGGACTTTTTGTGGCTCATAACGCAAAGTTTGACTATGATTTTCTACAGAGCTGGGCTGAGCGGAACGGTTCTGGTAAGGTAAAACTCTACAAGCTTTTTGACCACAGAATTATCTGTACAGTTCAGCTTGCCTTTACAAAGTTTGTACTTATGGAGCAATCTATGACAAATGTAAAGCTTACTGATCTTACCCAAAAATTTAACATTAAGCATAACGCACATGAGGCCATGAGTGACGTTCAAGCCGCCGCCGAAGTTTTGAGGATGTGCTTGAAGAGTAGCTTTACCCACAAGTTAGTAAGGGGAGTAAAGTCTGCAATTTCAGAAAGAAAGATTAATAGGCTTTTTGAAAGCCTTAAGAAGCATTATTAATGGAAGCACTGTTACTTTTATTACAGAAAAATCAAGTATTTTCTGGTGGATTTGCGCTAACACTCTTTGGGGGTATTGTTGCTTTCCTATATAGAATACCTGCTGTATTGTGGCCAATAGTTAAAAGAAAATTTATAACTCAATTAGATTTTTCAAATGATGATCCCGCTTACCAATGGGTACTAGCTTGGGTAAGCAATCTGCCGTATATAAAGGAAACAAAACATGTTAGGGTTTTGTCTTCTGTTTTAGACCCAGATAGCTCGGATGTGTCCTCATCTTCCAGAGACCCACTGTATGCCTTACCTCAAGGGCTTCACTGGTTTTTTTATAAAGGCAGACTGGTATGGGTAGTTTTCTCAAAAACAAGAGTACCTGGAAGTAAGGGAGTTCAATTTTCTGAAGAAATTACGATCTCTTCTCTATTTGCCCCAAAAGATTTTATAAATGACATTGTCAGTGATGCAAAGTCTATGTATGACAAAAGAGACAGCAGCCATATAACAATTTTCATTCCTGAAAACTGGGGCGAAATGTGGAAAAAGTTGTCAACAAAATTAATTAGACCTTTAGAGTCTTTAGTATATGATAAAAATCTAGGACAAGATATTTTAGATGATCTAAATCAATTTTCAGAATTTAAATCTTGGTACTCTGATATGGGAATACCTTGGAGACGTGGGTACCTTTTCTACGGTGTACCAGGAGGCGGGAAAACTACGCTGATGCTAGCTTTAGCTGGAGAGTTAAAAAGAGACATTTATATTTTGAACCTCAGCAAGCCTGATTTAAGTGATGATGGTCTAATTAAGCTTATGAACATGGTACCATCAGGTGCATTTTTAGTTATCGAGGAAGTTGATTGCCTATTTGACGGTAGAAATGCCAAAAATGAAAAGCAAATTTTAACATTTTCTGGTTTATTAACGGCGATTGACGGTATTGCAAGCGTAGATGGAAGAATTCTTTTTATGACTACAAATCATATTGAAAAGCTAGACAAAGCCTTAATTCGACCAGGCAGAGCCGATGTTCATGTTGAATTTAAAAATGCTTCTAATGTTCAAGTCGGGAGATTATTCGCCAAGTTTTTCCCAGAAGCAGACACTGTTTCTATAGATGAACTTGTAAGTAGACTGCCAGAGGAAGTTGCGCCTATGGCAGCTATTCAAGAGCTATTGGTAGCTAACCGGGAAGACTTTATTGCCGCCAAAGAGGCAGTTTTAGCTATTGACATATCGTGATGGGTTGTGTTATACTCTCGACATGAGAGACAATAACTTAAAATCAACTGGCCTAACACAACAAGATGAGCTAGACGCCCACCACAGGGTTCAAAATTTATTGCGTAAATTAAAGTCATCAAAGGTGACTTTAAATCAAAGCAATGCAATACAAGAGCTACTTTTTAAGCTAAAAAATTACCAGCTACCAGAAGAAGAAAAAGTAGAGAATGAAGAAGTAGTTTTTTCTGAGGAAGATTTGTCTTTCTTAGATAGAATGGAAAAAGACAAGTCTACATTTCAATTCCTAGATTTAATTAAGGAAGAAATGTATTTAATTATCAAAAACCCGTTAATTGGCACAAGGTATGTAGGAAGTAACTACGGGTTGGCTTTCCGAAAAGAGTTGCCAGAAAATGCAGGCAATGCATTAATTCTAAAGCGTAAAGTTAGGCGTAAGTACAGGCTTATCTATGCTTATGGTGGGAATCTATCTCGACCATACTTTATAGAATTTGACCATCGTAAAGACGTCTATAAGCATCGCCAAGTAGGGACATCTTCTTGATGCTTGAGATAGACTCGGAACATCGTTTAGTTCTTTCATCTAGCCCATATGAGGTAAATAGCAACATTCAGCTATTTGCCGCTGTAGTGTCCAAATCTTTTAGCCTAGAGCCTATAGTAGGTGACTGTAAGTTTGAGAAAGTAGACGATGAATCTTACATCAATCGTTGGGGGTTAGACAACTTAGGTGCAAATTATTTCGCTAGTAATATACTTCCAAACATAGAAAGGCATCAAAAGAACATTATTGCCAGCATTTTCTTAAAAGAAGAAGAAGATTTATTAGGAATAGCTGAACTCTTGCCATTTAGCAGAGTTATTGGTATAGAGCTTAACATTTCTTGCCCCAACAAAGAAGGATTTGACAGCGTTCTTTCTGCTGTCAATTATTCAAAAAATATATTCCCAGAAAATACTAAAATTGGGGTAAAAGTTGGACCATTTATACCTACTGACGTTCTAAGAGATTTAAAGGTAGATTTTGTTTCCTACTCTAATACTCTTCCGGGTTTTGTAGAAGGTTTCGGTACCGGTGGACTATCTGGAAAGGTATTAAAGGATATAGTCGTAGGTAGGATATCTGAAATAAAAGAAGCGGTTGGGGGCTCTACGCTAATAGTCGGCGGTGGAGTGTCTTCCTACGCCGACTATCGACAATTCTTAGATTATGGTGCAGATTACGTATCTATAGCTTCAAGCTATTTAGAAAACAACAATGTTGTTTTTGATATTTTAGCTGGAATTTAGGCTGCTATAGATTTAGTAAAGACGTTGATAGCTTCTCTGCATATCATTAGCGGGTCTTTTAAATTTAATGCTTCTGACATAATTTGTATTGGCAACAAATGGTCAGCGCCTACTATGTAATTAAGAGGGCCGAATTTGCTATACTTTTTCTTAACCTTGTTATTGTCGAACTTTTCAAAGTCTATCGCTCCGATTATCTCCAGATTTTTATAATTTTCAGCAAAAAATCTAGATAATATGTAATAGTTCTGTGGCTTAGTCTCCCAGTCCTTGACAGGAACCTTTAACTCAACGTCCTTACCGCGATGAGAAGCTCCTTTAATGTCTATGCCATCAAAGTCCGTCTCATCGCCATGAGTTTTGTAGAAGTCTCGGTTAACTTCGTGGTTAGATACTTTAGCAAAAGCTATCTCTGATAAAGCTCCTCTTATATGAATGACTTCATTGTCTATATTGGAAAAATTAGATTTATTCCTTAGAGACTTTATTTTATTTTGATTTCTTTGTATGCCAAGATTCTCTGCATCTTTAACTTCTGACTCAGTGAGAAATATAAATAAACTTGAATTATTTACTTTATTTCTCAAAAGCCTTACCGCTTCGGGGTATTTTACAGATCCCTCAGATACCCCCAATGCGGCTAGTGCCCATTCCAATTCAGTAGAGAAAGGCGGGGCTTCTTCTTCCATATCTCCAGTTGCAAGATATAGTATAGTCCTGTCTAAGCAATGCGAAGCCTCGTGGTTACTTAGACGTTTTTTGCATATTTTACAGATTAAGTTCATATCAATCTACGTTTTTAAGAAACCAACGATAGCCAGATGAGGTAAGTTCCCACTCGCCCCTGCCAGTTACCCTCTTGAGGAGTCCCTTTTGGATAAGTTCTTCCTTTGCCCATCTTAGGGTAACTCTCCATTTTTTCTCATTTTTCGTACCGCTAGTCATTGTAAGATCATACGGAGTGAAGGGCATATTCATTTCAAGATGTAAATAAATATCTTTGATATTCGCAACTCTATTATTTGAAGCCAAGTATTCAAGTACTGGGTAGTAGAACATTTGAGTTGGTGTTTTTTGATCAAACTTGGATCGAATAGATTCTTTACTTTTCTTAGACTTTCCTAACGGCTTAAAGTTTTTCGAGTTAAGCTTATCTGCTAATGACACAGAACGAATTGTTTGCCTAAGCTGTGAAATATCAGATACTAGAGCCGAAGTCTCAAACTTGTCCGATATACAATTTGTCTTCACTTCTTACCTCAACCTCTCAGTTTTGTAATGTATGGTTCAGTATAGGCAGCCAGGAATTTTCATTTTAAGGTTTTTATAAAATTGACTGCTACATCGTCAGTTATCGCCGGTATGTCATATTCAGGCTCGATGACCATTGGGCCAATTTTTGAAGGGTCATTCAAGCTTTTAAGCCCTTGCCCGACCACTCTGAAAGACTGCCCAATTTTTGTACCAGGCTTGATAGAAAAATCTCTCTCAACCATTTCATTTTTTGAATAGTCAGGTGCTGGTATCTTTATTGCCGCCCCAATCATAGCGTCAATTATGCTTAACTTTGGTCTATAAATAATTGTCAAAGTAGAGTGCTCTACAGAGTAACCGTCCTTTTTCTTAACATTGATAGATAGCAATAGATTGCCCGAAGGACCCTGATTTCTTGAACAGGCGTGTCCTTCTGAGTCTACCCTTAGGCTCAAACCGGTAAAGCTACCAGGCGGCATGTTTATACTAAGATTGTGGTCCTTTAGCAGCAATCCAGACCCAGAACAAGGAACACAAGGATCTGTATTCTCAAAACCATTACCGCCACATGCATGGCAAGGTTGAACTTGTTGAGACATTACTGGGCCATTTTGCTTGTATGAAATAATCCTACCGGCACCATTACAAGTTTTGCATTTATGATTGACTTTACTTTTTGAACCACTTCCGTCACAATGAGAGCAACTGACGTTTTTTGAGTATCTAAGCGGCTTTGTTGTACCGAATACAGACTCTTCAAATGTTAAATCAATAATTTGGTGTATATCAGCGCCTTTTTTAGGCCTAGAAGCTTGTGACCCGCCCATAAACTGAGAAAATATACTGCTGAAAGGGTCAAACCCATAGAATGGATTTTCTGGCTGTTTTAGAGATTGGTCATAGTCTCTTCTCTTGTAGTCATCCGATAGTGTATCGTAAGCCTCAGCAATTGCTTTAAACTTTAACTCAGCGTCACTTTCCTTATTTATGTCTGGATGATACTTTCTAGCTAAAGTTCTGTAAGCTTTTTTAATGTCATCAGAGGTGGCATTAGGCTCTACCCCTAGTATTTGATAAAAATTTTCAGCCATGTTAGTTCTATATTGTAGTAAGATAGAGGTTATATCTATGCCTAAGTTTGAAGATGAATTTGACGAGCTAGTTAAAACTCTTGGTTATATCTTTAACCAAAGGCATGCTCTAATTCCAGTTACAATGTTGCAACGGAGGATTAAGCAAGTTCTTAGGGAGGATAGGTATACAGTCCTTTCTTATAATGATCGACCAAGATTTGCCGTAGTAGACGTAAGGCTAATGAACAAAGTTAGAAAACTACTTGTAGAAATGGGCTATATTAAAGACAGGAATGTTTTTGAAGAAGATCTTCCTGACCCCAAAAATAGGCCAAAGTCACTTCCAGACACACTTACATTTCATATAGGAGTAGAAAATGGACAAGATAGCTTGCAGACCCCACCAGAAGATTAAAGTCTCTAAGACAGCTAATGGTAAATTTTCAGCAGTTTGCGAAGAGTGCAATAAAATGGCAGATGGCGATACATCTGAAAAAGCAGTTAATAATTTAAATCTTTTTACTGAAAAAAACAGCAGTCTATATAATGTACACAACCTTTCAATGCTGTCAGAAGAGAACTTAGAAATTGAAGATATTTAGATTTTTATATGAATTTATTTTTAAAAAACTCAAAAAACCGAGATGGTCACCGCCAAAGATAGAAGTCATAGAGGGGGACTCTATTGAAGAGATACTTGATAAGTTCAGGAGTGGGACTATTGACAAAAGCAGTTAAATAGGGTATAATGCTAGACATGCTAAAGATATTCATGCTATTGCTCATGTCTGCCGCCCTTATGGGGTTTGTGACAGTGTCAATGTTTTTTGTATTATCTACTTTAGATTGGATTATAGATAATGTTCGTGGCGCTTGAAGGGATTGATGGCTCTGGGAAATCTACTCAGATCAATTTAATTACCAAAAAATTAAATGACAGAATTGCAGATGGTACTGTAGTAGAAAGTGTAAAATTTCCAGTTATCAATTCACCAACAGGTTCTCTAATCAAAAAGCTCTTGGATTCTGGTGTAAAAAGTAAAGAATCAAGAATTATTTTTCAGTCTTTAATGTCTGTGAACAGGAAAGAGTTTTTCTATAAATACAGCTTGCATAAAAAAATTCTAATCGCAGATAGATACGAATTATCAGGAATAGTATATGGATTAGCGCAAGGTTTAGACTTAGACTGGCTACTTTCCATTAATCAAAATGATCCTGCACCTGATCTTACTTTTTTCATTGACGTTGACCCTTCTGAGTCCTTCAAGAGAAGGCCAAAAAGAGAAGACCAACTGGAGTCCGATATTGACTTTCTACAGGTAATCTATAGCATCTACAAAAAAAGATTACCGTTAGGGTCTATTAGGGTTGATGGGATGCTCAGTCCTGATCGGATAGCTGACGAGATTGTGCATCACATTTTGTCCTTTAATCATTCTTTAACATACAGCTTCTGATTGCCGCCTCTATAATCCCGAGTAACTAACACTTGGGATTATATGAGACACGATAGATGGGTACAGACTGCTTACCGATTGTCAAAGAATTCATCTTGCAGACAATATAAGATGTGCGCTCTTTTGGTAAAGGGCGGAAGAATTATTAAAATAGGATTGAATAGGAATATACCAGCGGTAGCAAAAACTGATTTCTATCCTGACTATTGTCAAGTACACGCAGAGACTGATTGTATTTTTGGTGTAGAGAAAGAAACTCTTGAAGGGGCGACTTTATATATAGCCGGAAGATCTAAGAATGGCCTTCCCGTTCTGTCAAAGCCATGTCGCCACTGTCAAAAGTTTTTACATCAGTTTCCGCTTAAGGCTATTTTTTATCAAAATGCAGAGGGTAAATCTGACCCTTACTACGCAGAGACATCCTTAATTAGAAGTTTTCCGCAGCATTCAAGGAATGCGGGCAAGCTTGTAGTATAAATTACGTACTTATTGAAAGCGGTTCGTACTACAATCACCCAAGGGTACTTTTCTTTATCTAAATTACCCTCAAATACCTTAAGTGTAAAAAATGTTGTGTCAATTGTGCTACTTAACTTGTAGCCTTTATTGACTGCTTCAGCTTCTACACCTGTAGTAGAAAATAAAGTGTCCTTTGATGTGGCAAGTTGCCAGCCCTGCGGAAGGTCATAAATGTAGTTCACTTAGTAGATAACTCCTACTTAAGGATAATATGAAAAATATAGTTGACAGCCTACGCCTGTCTGTGGTATAATGAGGAAGTCATGAGTAAGCGCACATTTTACTGGCCCGAAGAAGTCAAGGAAGAGCAGAAGCTCTATTACCTGATCAAGCTGATTAACCGAAAAAGAACCGGCTCATTTTACGAGAGCAGCCAGGTTTTTACAGGTTCAGTCCTTAGATCTGCTGAGATATATCGTGAAGAGATCAAGAGGCTTGATTTGCAGTCTCGTGGGGTCATCCCGCATGAGTTCCGCTATCTCTACGACCTTCCGGAAAACTACGAAGAAAGGACCAAAGACGCCAAGCCGCCGAAACTTCCTGAAAATTTGGACGACTTTTATCTTTGCAGTGTCCGTGAGATTGCTTACATTCCTGCACCGGACCCGATGCTGAAAACTTTGCGCCCTACTTACGGGGACGATCCTTTGGTGACCTATTTGGAATCTGCCACCAAGTCATTTGGGCATTGGCTCGCCGCTGCAAAGCAGGCTAAGGAGATGGGCAAGGCCCAACCCCCTAAGCCCAAGGGTCGAATCCCAGAAGATTTGGCTGAAGAAATCAAAGAATTTACCCTTGATGAAGTACCGGCAATCTCTAAGTTTGACCAGTGGAAGTTGGATTGGGAAGCAGGAAAGACCACTACGCCTTGGCGCGGGAGGGCACCGAAAGATGCAGTATTCCCAGATGGATATAAGTCGGTAAAAGAACAAATTCAAGAGCTTGCTGAGTCATTGTCTGGAGACGTAGATGACCCTGAGTCTGAGCTTATCAAAATTAAGGCAGCAATTATCAAGAAAAGTACTTGACACACAGTGAATTCTGTGGTATAATCTAGCCATGCAGAACATAACTGTCCGTATTCCCTCAGACTACTTTAAGTCTATTCCCCGTAAGGAGTATTCTAACTATAAGTCTGCTCTGGCCAGAGAATTTGTTCAAAATTCTGACGATGCCTTTGCGAAAAATATCAGATTTACTCTTGATCCTGAGAGCCGTACCCTGAGAGTTGTTGACGATGGGGTAGGGATGGATGAGGACACGCTTGTTAACAGGCTATTGGTCCTTGGCGGTTCAAAGAAGGGGGAAGGGGCTGTCGGAGGATTTGGTAAAGCCAAGGAGCTTCTTTTTCTTGCCCATAAGAGCTTTACAATCAGGACAGGAAATCTCAGGTATACCGGACAGGGACTGGACGGTACGCTTGAGGTGACTGAAGAGTTCACTGTGGGCACTGACATCACCATCGAGTTGTATGAAGATGAGGATATTGCGTCCCTTCGCTACTACATGGAAGAGCAGCTTAAGAAAAATGAAACAAGAGCTAAGGTATACTTCAATGGTACTCTGATTTCTGGTACCGAAAAGCTAGAGTTCATTAAAGACCTGACGGATGAGTCTGGCGAGGTCTTTGCAAAAATGTACTTGAATAGGAATACTACTTCTAATAGCGCACTCATCAGGGTTCGCGGCATCTGTATGTTTCCTCATTATTTAAACGATGAAGAAATGCCGCAAGTTATTTTTGAATTAGAAGGTTCTTCTCTGGATAAGCTTACAGCAAACAGGGATGGAATGTCTTGGTCAGTCCTGAAGTCATTTCAGGAACAAGTTAATCTTCTCGTAATTGATAAACTATCAGCTACCAGGAAAAAGCCAACAAAGACCGAGTACATCAATGGCCCGGAGGGTACCCGTATGGTCGTCTCCAAGAGGACCCAAGAAAGGGCTTCGGCCATAGCCGAAGAAAACTACGCCAGATATACGGGAGAGTTAGTTCAGGCTCTTTTGATGCTTATTCCTGAACAAGACAGTCCCTACACGAAGCAGCGGTCACTTCGTTCTGCGCTTAGCAAGTTTGCTTACCCAGCAGACTTTGTCTTGCACTACAATTGCGCTGTACCGGCAAAAATTCATCCACATTCTTGGAATGCACAGTATCGCAAAATTGCGCTTACTTGGGAGTTTATCATCAAAGCAATTATTAGTGCGTTGGATATGGATTTAAGCTACGCTATTGGCTGGACCTTAGAGAGTACTGAAAGCGGGGAGTACACAACTGCATCTACTTATGAGGACCAGGAGCGCGGAGTTCGCTGCTTTCTTCTTAATCCTTTAGCAAAGGAAAATACAAGTTCTAAGTACAGAGAGCTTGTTTGGGAGCTTTTAGAGTCTGCAATTCACGAAATTGCTCACCTGAGAGTAAACTATCATGATGAGGTATTTGTATGCGAAGTTACTAGAATACGTCGTGCAATTAGGCACATCGATTTCTACAAGTTCTGCAAGGCCCTTTTACGGGAAGAGGAGGATTAAATCATGTCTGAGCCTTTTAGCTATAATGGAATCATTTATGGCGGTGAAGAGCTGTCCTTTGAAGATGGCTATATTACGATGATGGACTTTCCGATACCCGTAATTTTATCAGAAGCAAAAGTTTGCATCGTAAGAGATAATGTCTATATTCCAATAGCAAACTTCAACATTCCAAACTTTTCTTCTCAGGAGGAGTTTAATAGGTATATGGAAGGAGAGGGTAAGGACATCCTGCTCCCGTTGATTTTGGAGCTTTCACGTCGTTATGCAACTTCTGAAATAGGAAAGAGTGCAGCAAAGTCTCAATTAGGTAGGATTTTTGGCTTTTAAAGTTAAATAGTAAAGGCCCCGATGAAAATACCATCGGGGCCTTTACTATACTTATTTGTGAAAGAAAAACTAAATAATTTCTATCTTTGGAGTAAAACATTCTCCAAAAAAGCTTCTATTTGTTTACTGGCATCTTCTGTCCTATTCATGTCAGGACTTGCAGATCAAAGCATTGACAAACTTTTTGAGCAAAAAGCAAAGTCATACTTAGAAGAAAGCTGTATTGTTGTACCAAGGGAATCTTTGCCTGCCACGTATCAACTTATTGATATGGTTTTAAGTAAATTTTATTTAAGCAATCAAGATATACCATCAAGCAAGATAAAGGTTGTAGTTGTAGTTAATCCTCAAATAAATGCTTATGCATTTTCTAGCGGTACTGTTCTGTTGAATTCAGGAATTTTAGCTAGGGTCGGTGATCTATCAGAACTCTCAGGTATACTTGGACACGAAGTAGCTCATATAACCAATCATCATATGAGAAAGCAGCTAGCAATAGACAATGCTCTTTTGGGCTTGGTGTTTTTATCCTATGGAACTTTCGGTATTGCCTCCGTCCCGGTAACGTTTGTATTTTCGTACTTAGTTTCTTTATTTGAAAAAAGACAATCAGAATATGCAGCTGATGACTTTTCGAAAGAGTTGCTTAGACAGTGTGGGTTTGATTCTACCAATTACGGAACATTTTTAGGCACAAAAATGGGCAGACCTGTGTACCATCCGCCTTTAGATGATCTTAAGGAATTTACGTATACCCATCCTATAGTATATAAAAGAGCCTTTCGTGTTTTAGGTCCTTAAGCATTATGGCATACAGAATACTTCATATATTTCAAAACAATGACACAGCAGAAGAGTCTTATGAGTTTACATCGCCATTGCTGCAACGGTTATTGATTAAACTTGGAATTTTAAAAAAGAAGAACAATGTAAAGCAGAAGTTAGAGTTCCACCACACTGCCATTAGCCCGCAAAAGCTAACAGAAGTAATTAAAGATCAAGTAGCTCACTTAAGAAGTAATAAACTCTCGCCTCTGTGCATTTTTATAGGAAGTCAGGATTACATAAATTTATGTGAATATAGCAGTTTAAGCTTGATTGAGCAAATATCGTATATAGAATCTATTAAAATTCTTGAAGAAATAAAAACTTCTGTACCTATGAGCCAAGATGAGTCTTCTTTAAACACAAAAGCCCTTGATATAATTGGAAATAGCACAAAAAATCTGATAAACAGAAAATACAAAAGAATTCCAGGTTCTCTTATCGTTAGCGGTTATAAATTTTTAAATCTACCGATTATCATATTACCTTGGCTGTCTGGAGTTTTTGTTTCTCCAGACCTTTCTGAGCCACCAGAGCCTAACACAACATTCATTTAACACTCCAAGGCCCCTTGCGTGTCTATGATAAGGCATGGACACGCTCACCAATCCCAGATTCCCAGAAAATTTCAAGAGCCTTTCGGCCAGTGATCGAAGAAATGTTGTAGACCACTACAAGAATATAGAAACTGAATTAATCAAAGGCGATTTAGATAAGAATCGGAGCAATCTTGTACTGATTGCCGAAAATTGGGGATATGACTTTAATCTTGCGACTCTTATTAGAAATTCAAATGCATTTTTAGCAAAATGCGTGTATATCGTTGGGAGAAAACAATTTGACAGAAGGGGTTCTGTCGGAACTTATAAATACGAACATTTAATCTTTAGCGATAATTTGGCAGAGGTTGTTTATGGCCTTAAAAAAGAAGGATACACAGTAGTAGTAATGGACAACATTGAAGGCGCCAAATCTATTGAAAATTTTGAGTGGCCTGTCAAGTCGGCCATTATTTTTGGTCAGGAAAGTATTGGCGTTTCTCCTGAAGCCCTAGAGATGGCAGATCATGTTGTTTACATTCCCCAATTGGGTTCTGTTCGATCTTTAAATGTCGCAACAGCATCTGGAATTTCGATCTATGATTATATGGTAAAGTCTAGTTCATTCAAAGGAAAGTACGATGGAAGATGAAAAAGATATTACCTTGTACACTTTTAATGAATTAGAGAAAAGTGGATTACTATGGTTAATAAATAGAATTGTATTTCACCCCAGGGGGTTTGTTCTTGGTCTTATCCCTGATGAAAACGGAAACATTATTGGTTGGACAGTAGTTGGAGAAGGTAAGAATCCTTTAGTTTTTAATCCTGAAATGGATGAAATGGGGTTTCTTACGGCAGAGACGTTCCTTGCTAAATTACGTGGTTGGTATATTTAGCAACTCACTATAGTTAATTGGTTAGCCCTTACGTTTGGAGATTGAAAGTGAAAGACAGATTTGTTTTAGCTTATCATGGGGAAACAAAGTCATCATATCTTGATGAACTAGATTTAGTTTATAGAAATTTTCTACTTTTAGACAAGAGCGAAAAGACACTTGTTGTTGAAGGAGAATTGGAAAAACTTGAAGAGTTTTTAGTACGTAATAATTTAAAGTCTTGGGTTGTGATTCAAGCGCAGCATACCTCTCCACTGCTATGGTCTCAGTCTTTCCCTAAGAAAGAAGTGCAAAGTTGCTCGGAGTGCTCTGCTACGTTCCAGCCTTTGTGGTTTGATGATGAAAGGTCGCTATGCTATATCTGCCAGCCTATGGATTACAAATATGATGTAGCCTATCCAGACGCGAATGCAGGTGACTCGCCGGAAGTAGATATTAGGAAATCTGATGTCTCGGATAACTGCGCGGAGTGCTCAGCAGATACTTTCTGGATTACGACGCAGTTTGGTGTAGGAGTCCCTACGTGCAGTAAAGACTGCACGGACAGCATGTGGAAGGGGTACATCAACTCATGACAGCAGAGACCGTTAGGAACATGGGACTTGAGTCGGAATTGAGCCGAAGAAGGGTGATTCAGGATTTAGAGACAGGGTCTGAATATCCGTATCTTGATGACAAGAGCGCCGCCGCTATTCTGGTACGCCTTGCCAGAACAGAGAATTGCAGCGTTTCTCAGGTACTAGAGACCGTTTGGGTACTAGGCTGCTCCAAAGAAGAATTTCGTTCCATAGCTGAGTTGGCGAAGAACGGATAGCCGTTACTTCTGGCAATAGAGGGGCTGCTTCGGCAGTCCTTTTTGCTTTGGGAGCCTTATTAACCTAAAATTAACCTAAAAACTTTAGAAAATATGTTGTAAAAGCACTAGACATAGGGTATTGTTTTAATGTGGGAAGAGAGGATTAGAGAGTATGAAAAACAGCAGAGAGCCCCCTATGTTGAGTGAGCCTCGCACCCGGAAACATCGTCCACCTAAAGCCATCCTTGCTGATCTTGAGGCAGAGCTGGTACAGATGACTGCCAGGTACGAGGAAAAGAAGGCGCAGCTTGAGTCGAGAATCGGAAAGCTGAAGGTAAAAGTTCAAATTGATAGTCTGATTGAACAAGGTCATTCAACCAAGTACGATCACCTTAGCAAGGAAGAGCTTCAACTTCAGATCAAGGCTCTTACGGAACTGGTCATCCGTAAGCGTGGCGTAAAGAAACCCTGACCGCACCCTACCCTGAGGAACAACATGCCCGCCGCAAAGAGAAACGTTGCCGCTAAAAAGCCTGCAAAGGCTTCCAAGCCCCGTCAGAGCGCTGCAAAGCCCCGCAAGGCCCGACGCACCGCCTACGAGTTGTACAATGACTTGCAGCTTAAGAGGGATGCCTTGCAGTCCAAGCATGAAGAGAAGATTGCTTCTCTTGACGCCAGGATTGCCAAGCTGACCGAGAAGCACCAGAACCGCATCGAGATTGACCGTCTCAAGCAGGCCTACAGCGATGATGAGTTGGCCGCTAAGCTTGAAGAGGTTCGCAGCCAGCTTACCCTGCTCCGTCAGGCTCGTAAGTCCAAGCAGACTGCGTAGGCTGCCTCAAGGCGAAACCCTCTTTAGGAAACTAAAGAGGGTTTTTCCTTGCGTAGTAGTCCAGTAGGTACTTTCTTGCGTCAAACTTAATTTCAGAGTCTTTTTTGCACAAAGGAAGTGCGCCGTCAATTTTATCAAGAATAAGTTCAACCAGCTCTTCCAATTCTTTACTTACTAAAACTTCCTCCGATATGTCTATCTGTTCTACAAATCTTAAAATATGATTTGTAGGGAACTTACCGGTATTAAAGTACTGCCTTTTTTTAGAATTATACCCACTTATGATCGTGTGGTAATCTTCTTTGTACTTTCTTAAAAAAGCCAAGTCGCATAAGTCGCATTTATGAATATAAAGAACAAGAGGGAAAGATGTTTGGTTGTTTCCCTTTATTTCGTCTGAAGCTTCCATATAAAAGTCCCGAGACACTGTACAAGATATGTCATATCAATAATGTACATCTTAGATTATAGTTATGTTGTTACTCATCCTTTAATAAAATAGATCATTTACTGATACATTGCACTTTTGAGGTTAATAACACGTGGCACAAATTAAAAGTACGCAAATTAGAAATGCTGCAATTAACACAAACCACTTAGTTAGCGGGATTGTCGTAAACAATGTACTGCTTAGTAAGCCTAGCCAAAGAGAAGGCAACGTGACTTTCAGAGTCATGAATGCTCTTGAGCTAAGCGGGACAGATAATGTCAACTACAATTTAGACGATTTATTTGCAAAGTCTGGCGGGGTAATCAGCGGTAGCTTAACCGTAACAAATACCATCACGGTTTCCGGTGGCTTGGTAGTACCGTCTGGGTCTGCGTTCACGATAACAAACGGCCTAACCACCGTAAGCGGGGCCGATTTACTACAGGCCTTATCCGGGGTAGCTACCAGTGGACTGACCGTAACTTCTGACAACCTGAGGACCCTTACCGATGGTTCTAATGCTTCTGCTTTACACACGCATACTCTAGCCTCACTAAACGTCGCCACAACAAAGGCGCTTAGTAAAGTTGCTACATTTTACGAAGATTTGATCACTTTGAACGCAGGTGACGCATCTTCCATAGCCGTACCTAATACGGACTTTCTGGCTGCTTCAGATCTGGAAGTTTACTTAAATGGTCAGTTGATTGAAAGAGGTACTGAAGCTGGTACATTTTCTTGGACTGTAAACAATACAACTGGTGTTGTGACCTTCCATGGCTCAACTCCAGGTGACCATTTGTATGTAAAATGGCGTGCAGTTATATAAAGGCTAGTTGAACACATATGTTTGGACCTCATATAATGGTAGATGCAATGGGAGTACCAGAGCATCTATCCTCAGACTTAGAACTTGTTTATAACTTTATGGATAAGCTTCCAGATATGATGGGTATGACAAAAATAATACCGCCATACTGCTTTAGGTATTCTGGCCTAGTTCCAGACGACTTAGGAATATCTTGCGTAACTTTAATAGCGGAAAGTCATTTAACTTTTCATTCCTTTCAGAAGAAAGGCGCTATCTTCTTTGATGCATTTTCATGCAAGCCATTTGACACGGATCTTGTCCTTACTGAAATACAGAGAGTATTTCAACCTACAAAGATTGATCACTGGCTAGAGAAAAGAGGAAAAGATTTCCTCCGTGGATCGCTAGATAGCTAAAGATTTAAATCATAAGAAGTAGTCTGTGCCGAAGTCCAAGGCACCTCTACAATGTCATTAGCCTTAACTTCTTTAGAGTCCGTGAGGACTGATTCAACAATTTTGTAAGTCCCAGCTTGATCAATTAAAGACTTTTTCAAATCTTCGTCCATTGTCTATATCCCCATAAAATTTTCAACACTAACAATAACAGATTAAAGCAACACTCTATAATTAAACATAGAAATGACTAGAGCCAGTAAATCAACTTTATTTTACCCCTATAGCGTAAGGGTAAGCCCAAATGCAGAAGTGTACGTTACAGACACGTACAATCATCGTATACGTAAGTTAACAAAAAATGGACTTTTTACTTATATATCTGAACAATCAGGCAAGATGATTAAATTCCCCTCCGACATAGCTTTTTCAGAGTCTGGGGATGTTTATATAGCTGATTCGGATTTTTGTCAAATTGTAGTAAAAGACTCTAAATTTGGATTGTTAAGAAGATTAGATGTTGAAAATAAAGGTAAATGTTTAAAATTATCTTTCCCATCGCAGATAGATTTTCATGAAGGAAAGCTTTATATAGCTGACACAATGGGCAACAGAATTGTCATATATGACACTATTGAGAAAACTTCTTATTACTTTGAAGTAACAAAACCCTTAGGTATTTGTTTAAATAGAAAAACAAAAGAGATTATATTTACTAAAAAGAATTCAAATCAAATCTTTTGTTACAAAGATAATGCTATTGAAGTTTATTCAGGGTCTTTGATTTTTGGATTTAGTGACGGTAAGCACACCGCTTCATTCTTTGAGCCATACGGACTTTCTTCGCGAGAAGACGGTACCGTGGTGGTGGCCGACTGCGGCAACCACTCTATTCGCGAGATAGATATTGACCGCGTTGTTTCGACTGTAGCGGGGGGGCGGGACAAGGGCCACCAGGACGGCACAGAGGCGCTTTTCAACAGCCCAATGGGCGTAAGCACGTGTCCTGATGGCTCTATTTACGTAGCCGATACATACAACCACGCACTTCGTCTCATTTCAAATACAAGAGAAGTCAGTACTGTTGCGTAAGTAAAAAATTTATACCATGAAAAACGACCTATATGATCATTTAAAAAAATGTTTAGTTACAGAACTAAAGAAATTTACTTCTTTAGACTTCGAAGATAAAGGTCTTTCTGGTATTCATTTTAAAGAAAAACCTATGCTTATAAAAGGTCTTTGGCTTGACCGAAATAAAATACAAGATACGTTAAATTCATTGAATAAATTTATTTTAGCTAATCCTATAAAAATAAATCTTCTAGACAAAAAAACTTTAGTTATTTACAACGTAGATTTAGTCATGTCCAAATCTGACTCTGTTTATTTTGCAGACGTTACAGAGGGAAAAATAGTTTGATATTTATGTTACGATAGGGGTATATAGTAAAGTGGATAACGAACAAAAGAATGATTTAAAGTCATTTATCTCAAATTTAGAGCTAATTGCTCAGACGCTTGATTTATCATCCCATAAAATCAGACATGCTTTTGGAAGAGCGCCTGTGGCTCAAGTTCTACCAGACGCAAATAATAAGTTACTAGACGTGTTTGACACAATGAACCATTTAATGGAGTACTGCAGGGAAGCCCTTAAGAACTCTGACTAAAGGTTACGTCAAGTATAGCGTCGAGGTAGTTTATGTTTTGAACTACCTCGACTATTCCTTTTATAAATACATCGTCGATTTCATTTTTAGAATCAATGATTTTTAATAAAATTTTATCATAATAGCTTTTCATAGTCTATCTATTATAGATGTCTTCATATCTTGTGATGTCTGACTCATCGAAATCATCGCCTACTTGTACTTCAATTAAAACAAGGTCTTCTTTACCAAAATTTTCTAGCCTATGCTTTCGGCCTCGTGGTATGTACACATGCCCGCCGTACCGCAAGGTGGCTTGTTCATAATTTGGCAAGCAGGTTACGGTAGCTACTCCGCCGACAACAATCCAGTGCTCGTCTCTATTTTTGTGGCTTTGGAGACTTAATCTTCCGCCTGGCTCAACGGTTATTTTTTTGACTTTACAGCTTTGAGATTCAACTAGATTCTCAAAGCTTCCCCAAGGACGCTGTTCCTTATAATTCATGCTTTATGTTACCCTTAAGAAAGTCAAGATTAGCTTCAAAGTAAGATTGCCTAGTTCCAATGTCTTTCCAGTATCCATTAAACTCAAATCTTTTTACGCTTTTTCCTTTAACTAAAAGAGTAGGGAATACTTCTTTTTCAAATGATAGATACTCCCCACTAGGGAAAAAGCTAAGGGCGCTTGGGTCCAGTACGTATATTCCACCGTTTATAAAGAACTGATTAGTATGTTTTTGAGCTTCACTCATTGGTAGTTTTTCTAGAAACATAGAAACATCCCTAGAAGTATCTGCCAATATAAGACCATAACGAGAAGGATCTTCTACTTTTACAGAAAAAAGAGTGGCAAAGCTATTTGTCATACGGTGATATGCTAGTATGTCTCTTATTGATACTGAAGTGATAATATCTGCATTAAGCACAATAACAGCACTTGCGTCCTTGTAGTGTTCCTCAGCTAGCTTTACTGCGCCTGCTGTGCCCATAGGGGAGCTTTCATAAGAAAGAGTAATTCCTTCTCTTCCTTTAAAGTGGCGCGTAAAGGTTTCTGCTTTATATCCAACATTGATAATTACATCCTTTATACCAGCATTTGAAAGTTGCTTTATCTGTCTTTCAATCATTGGTACACCAAATACGGGCAGTAAAGGCTTAGGTTTCCAATAGGTCAAAGGCCTTAGCCTAGTCCCTTCACCGCCAGCAATAATTACTGCTTTCACCGACATAAGAACTTTTTTCCCTTTTCAATAAGCTCTAACGTTTTTACTGAACTCTCTGATTCTGCGTATATTCTTAGTAAAGGCTCTGTCCCACTCAACCTAAACATAATCCATGACTGGTCTAGGAGCCTTAGTTTTACACCGTCCAGAGTGTCTACACTTTCTGTAGGTAAGAAAGCGTTTGGGTTCTCAGCTAATTCCTTGAGAGACTTCTTAATGTCATCAGGGTCTGTAACATGTAAATCTACCCGCCTTTGTTCAAGCTTTCCGAATTTGTCTTCTAGTGAAGATATTGCCACATCTAAATTAATACCAGAAAAAGCTAGAGCTTCCATTATTAGAAGCGCATTTGCTATCCCATCTCTTTCTGGGAGATAATTAATAAACCCAATACCGCCGGACTCCTCGCCGCCTATGAGCACCGGTGGCTTACTAATCATAAGATCTGCAATATGCTTAAATCCTATTTTTGTAGCTACTACCTGAAGCCCTTCTTTACTGGCCACCCTATGCGCAATATCAGAGCAAGATACAGTAAAAGCACACCTTGAAGCCGTAGACCTTCTCTTTAAGTGTGGAATAGCTATAGCCATTAACTGGCTAGAATTGACATACTCACCAGATGATGTGACCCCAGCGATTCTGTCGCCATCACCGTCAAATGCAAAACCAAGTCCAGACCGTATCAAGCTCATGAATTCTTTCATGTTTTTCGGAATTGGTTCTGGGTTAAATCCACCAAAAAGAACATTTCTATCCATGTTATACTCAAGAGTGGGGAGATATATGTTTTTGAAAACTTCACCTATATACCCAGAAGAGGAACCGTGCATGTAGTTTAAATTTACAGGAGTATCTTTAAAGTGAGATGCTATTTTCTGTAAATCAAACATTTGTCTTAAATTTACAAAATACTCCGCAGTAAAATCTATTTTTGTAATTTTACGTGAATCACCATTTTTAGGTAATGTTTTTCCTAAAAATGGTATAATTTGATCTATCGTACTAGACAGTGCGCTTCCACCAAAGTTTTCTTTTATTTTGTATCCGTTGTACTCTGGTGGATTATGGCTTGCAGTTATGCATATACCAAGAGATGTCTTAAATCTATTTGTTATGTAAGAAACAACTGGGGTAGAGACAGCTTCGTCTGATAAGAGAACTTCAAATCCATTAGAAGAAAATATCTCTGCTACTATTTGTGCATATTGTTCGGATCGGAATCTATTATCATATCCGATAGCAACAAACCTATTTGAGTCTATGCTTAACAGATAGTCACAAGTTGCTTGGGTTACTATTGAGAGATTGGAGTCAGTGAATACATCCCCTATTTTACCCCTCCACCCGTCTGTTCCAAATGTTAAGTTCATAGAGTTATTTCAGAGTCTAGATTAACCATAGGATTGTACTTGACTTCAGGTATAGAGACGGTTTGGATCACGTAACCTCCCCTATTTATTAGAGAGGTATCCTGCTCCAATAATTTAGAAAATTTGGATTCTAATGAATTTACAAAATACTCATAGGTACAAACTCTTGGTACGTCTTTTTGTGCGAACCCAGAATCGTCCTTTATGCTTAAAGACTTTACTCCAGGAATTAACTTACTGTTAAGCACTACTTTTACGTCAGGAATATGAGAAAGGTCTGATAGCATGATGATGTCATTATTTTCAATTTCTTTTATACCAAGGGATAGGTAATTTTGAAGCTCTTTTAGCCTACCTTCTTTTGTTGTAGATTTTAAGGAAGGCACAACTACCCTTTTCATTTTATTTTTATAATCTAAGAATCTATCTTTATTTTCTTTAAGAAATAAAGGCTTATCTTCGCCATCCATACTTGTTCCGGACTCAGCCACAATAAAAAAATCTACTTTATCTTCTAATAGCTTTAGCCTTTTTTCTAACAAGTCTAAATTATCTTCTACTATAAAGCAATCAAAAATTTTAACCCTATTGTCAGGCTTCTTTGATATCTCTGCTAATGAATTAAAGTTTGGCATATCACCCTCGTTTATGTAATTGTATTTTTGGCTTAAATAATCTAATTTTGACGTTTTATATGAAAGGTCAAGGCCCCCTTCAAAAAAAGACCTACCTTTTATATGTAGTATTGGGGCATTCATAACTGTAACTGGCATATGTCCTGATTGCATTAGCCGTATGAGCATATCTTCAGTTTCACCGCAGTCAGGATTGAAAGCTTCATCAAAATAACCAACTGTATCTAATAGCTTTTTAGGCCTTACAATGAATGTTGTTAGATCAGCAAACTTTGTTGTTGATACTGGAATTGATCCTTCTGTCTCTATGGAAGATATTATATTTTTAAAGTTCTCAATACCTTCAGGACTATGTCGAAACTCCGCAAGATTGGAAGAACGTATTTCCGGGAATTCTTGTAAAACTTTTTTCAATCTAGTTATATCTAAAGCACTTGCTACAATATGCTCTGGATTGCTGTCCATAAAGTCTACTAGCGTGTCTATGCAATTTTTATGAAATAAAACATCGGAGTGAGTAATGATTACTTTATCATAACCTTTATCTGTACAGATATCTAAAATTTTATTTACTGCTCCGGAAAACCCCATCCTTTTTCTGACTACCTCAGCCTTAAAGCCCTTCCTTCTGTTATATATTTTGCAAAATTTTTCAGTGTCAAAATCAGATTGATTACTAAAAATGAAAAACTCAATATCATACTTATCAGAGCAAGCTGAGTCAAATAATGCTTTTAAGTATTGATAGTTTTTATAGACTGGAACACAGACTACAATTTTTTCTTTGTCTTGCGTCATCTTAAATTATCAACCTCTACAAAATTAAATTATTAAACCACGAGAGATGACTTTAAGTTTAAAATATCTTCATTTAGAATGTCTAATATCTTCTTATGGCTAATGTTAGAAGAAACCAATACTTTACCCATTAGTTCTAGCAATTCTTCACTCTTGTTGTAGGATACCCACCCATCAGTTAGTGACCGAAAGTAACCATCTGCGTGCTTTGTATGCGTCCACACTCCCCTTTGCAGGGCATTGGCCTTAGAACCTCCATAACGGACCTCAAAGATGTAATTTCTTCCTGCATCCAGAAACTTATATACAGGGTGCTTTCTGTTGCCAGAAGTCTCTTCTTTGGTGATGAACTTTACTTCTGAGATAGCTTTCTTTACGTCAAAGATCATCATATTGCATTCGTCATTATTCTCTTTGTATATTAAAGAAAGTATGTTTTGATTTGCAAGGTTTTTAAATGATTCAAACTCCATTACATCTTCAACTTTAAAATGCGGCAAAGAGCTTTCGAGAAACGGGAAAATCTTAAAGTTCTTATCGGTGGAGAGCTGAAGCGGCCCATCACCGTAAGCCTTTAGGCTCAGTAGAAAGTCTTCATCTTTAGACATATCTGTTACCAAGATATCTTCTTCGTGGCTTTTTTTGCGAAACATTCTTTTACCGACATGCTTTGCCGAGTAAAGAGGCATAAATTGGTTTATAAGTTCTGTTATACCTATTTCCGCCAGGTCACCATGCGTTTTATTGCCAATCATCCTCATTGTAAATATATTACTCATTGCAATCTTGATGACTGATGGGTTACTGTCGCAGAAATCTTTCAAACTGCTAGAAAATAAATCATATAGTTCCATAAAAACCTCAGGGGCCTGTCTTTTATAGACAGGCCCCTTGTCCTTTATTCAAGTTCTTTGCAGACAATTTTACCAAGCTCAGTGAGCGAGTACACGACTTCTCCTTCTTCATTAGTATCAGAGGTCAAAAGGCCGCGCTGCTCAAGATTAGTAAGGGCTCTGGATGTGCTATAGAAAGACATGAGTTGCATGAGGTACCTAAGGTTAACGCCATTAGGATGATTGCTGCCGACTTCCGTCATAAATTCGCACATTTCTTCAGGCGTGTTGAAAAATCTCGCCATATCAGAGGAGAAGATTTTCTTTATCGCTGCGCTCTTGGGGTTTTTGAACTTTTTGACTTCAATCAAGACATTGTGATTGTTCTCTTCATCAATAAAGTCTTTATCGTCTTCAAACACTCTATAATCCTCCTGAAGGGGCTTTCCTTAGCCCACATTTCACTATAGGAACAGGAAGGGCCGTGGATTGTTAAGAGTTTGTTTGCCCGGTTTAATGTGGAGCCCTAGGTTATGCCGCTAACTGAAGATGGTTTTATTGTATTATCTTCATCAGCTGCGCTAATGATAGGATTTATTATTTTTATATTGGACGGTTATGGCTTTGAAAATAACAAAGATCGCTGAAGAAAAACTACAAACTTATGTCACAGAAAATCCAGGATTTTTACCTAAAATTGCAGTTGTTAGCGGCGGATGCTCCGGCTTTAAATATGTAGTAGGTCTTGACCGGCCAAGTGATGGCGATAGGGAAATTAAATTGGAATCAGGATTTACCGTTCTTGTAAACGGGGACTCAGTTAATCTTCTTGATGGCGTGACGTTAGACTATAAGACTTCTTTGATGTCCGAAGGTTTTTATTTTGAAAATCCATCCGCAAGTAGCTGTGGTTGCGGTTCCTCTTTCAGACCGAAAGACGTAGAAGAATGCGACTAAACATTATTAAGTCTTATCTATATAAAAAAGCAGATTTATTTAACCTAGCGCAATCAATCCTAGAAGAACTAAGTATTATCTGCACCCCAGTTATTGGTGTTTCAGAAGACGCTTCTCTTCTCCTGGATGAGATCAACTACGCAAAAGATAAAATTAAAGACACCGACATTGAAACACTGAAAAGAGTAATGAAAAACTTACGAGACAATATCGAAAGGTTCAGGCTTCCAAATATGGAGGAAGACTCAGATCGTTCAGAGTCTATTAAAAAGTCCCTTCAGAAAATGGAATCATTTGTAAAAAAGACGTCTTCTTCGTCGTAATAGTTAATTGTCCATTCAAAATTGGCTTTAATTTTACCCGTATCTAATTTTGCGTGGCAGTTTGGACAAAGAAACGCAAGATTATCTGGACTGTTTATTTCAAAAACAATGTCGTCTTCAGAGAAATCTTTTATTGCCTTTAAGTGGCACACTTCGACTACTTCATCAAACCCGCAATGAGCACAAATTCTTTTTCTGCCGCGTAGTACTTTTCTAGCATCGCTACGTATTTGCTGAATAGTTAATTCACCTTTTTTAAAAAACTTTATGTTACTATTCTTCAACTACTTTTTTATCCTTGTCTTGGATTTCCTTTATTAGTTCTTGTACATCAGGGTCCTTAACGGCTTTAGTAAGCTCAGGGGATATGTTTAATAAGTATTTTTCAGGTCTTTTCCTTAAGTCGTCAAGGAATGCTCTTTCTTCTAGAGTAGGGACCCTGTAGTCCATATTTCCAGCTACATCATTGGCAATTAGGGCCTTTTTCAGTATGTAGGAGATAGCTACTTTTTTAATTTCCATAAATACATTTAATACTAAAATTTTACTAAAAAATTCTAAGTATTGACAGCCATCAAAATTTATGCTATAGTCACATGCGTGACGGATATTTTTAAAAAGACATGTTCAGAGTGCGGCAACCAAAGGGATTTGATTGCCTTCTACAGAAACAGAAACTTGCCCAGTGGCTACGAAGCTAGATGCAAGCCATGTTTTAACGCTAATAGGGCTATCTATGCTGGCACGCTAAAAAGAGATAGTAAGAAGTGCAGCAGCTGCCTTGAAGTTAAATGTCTAGATGACTTCTATAAATCAAAAGAAACCCGCGATGGAAGAGGCGGGTATTGTAAAGTTTGTACAAAAGAGAAATATAAAATCTATCGCGCAAGTAACCCAAAAGTAGCTTTACTTAATAGGATATCGGCAAAGATTTCTAAGGAAAGTAAAGACCCAGAAGAACGGAGAAGGTTGAGCAGAGAGTACTATAGAAAAAATAAAGATAAGATTACTCAGCAAAGGATGGAAAAGAGAAAAAGTGAAAAAATGTAAATCTTGTAACGAGATAAGGGATTTTATCGCTTTCTATAAAAGAAACGATTACGCAGACGGCTATTCACCTACGTGCCGTATGTGTAGAAAAAGCGGATATCGGAACACTTTACCCGATCCAAGCTTGACTGAAAAGTATTGTCCGCGCTGTAAAAACACGAAACCTGTTGTTGACTTTGGATTTAACCGTAGCAGTAAAAGCGGTTATGCAGCGTATTGCAAAGCTTGTGCCAGAGATATGGCAAACTTACGCTATCGAACTAATCCGCGCTATCAGTTCCAAAGACGATTAACTAGCAAGCTCTGGAAAGAGGAAAATCCTGAGCGCCATAAAGCCTTTGTACAGAAAGCAAAAGAGCGTTACGCTGCTCGTAAGCGCGCAGCATTAGCTGAATCCCGCTCATTAAAGGATAAAGCTCTAACTGAGTAACGCCATTCTCTTTTGCTACTCGATCTACATAGTCTTGGTAGACTTCTGGTAGTTCAGCGTATACCCACCCTACCAAATCACTTTCGTAGGCGGGTAATGTCTTTTCGTTAATCAGATTGCGGTTGTTTTCGGAGAGCATTCAGCGGGGAAAAAACAGCCTTGCTCAGCGTTTGACTTTGATAATGTTCAATCAAACTGGGAGTCATATAACGGCTTACCTTATCAATGTTGATAAAAAAGCCGCGCTCCTGACAAGGCGTTATATCTGTACACAGGAGCACAGTATTATAGAGTTCTGACTCCTGCCCTTTATACTCAAGTTCGACTTCCAAGTATTGATTTTCTGTAAAGGCAATCCCGCAATAATTACACTTGAATTTAACATTAGGATCGCGTAGCCGCACCTGTAGAGCCTTGGCTTCAGGCATCCCAATGCGAAGCTCAAAGTGTAGGTCTATGGCTATCCAGTCAGCCAGAAAACCTATGCGAGGGTCTTCTTCGTTAGTTTGCTTTTTAAGACCCTTAATTCTACTGGGCTTCTTTTTCATGAAGTTCCCGTATTATGATCTGCTTAGGAAGAAAGTTCCAGCAATAATAACTACTGGAAAAGGTTATTTTATTGTTCGGCCTACCATCTGGGCTATTGAACTTCATTCTTTTATCAAACATCAGAAGCTGCAACTCTTTATCTTTGAAAAGCTGCTTTGGTGCACTATCGTTTAGCCAAGTGTTTGACATGATAAGAGCAAATGGCTTATTGAACGAAAGGGCTCTATCAAAAAACTTTCTCTTATTCGTAAATGGCGGATTTGATATAATTACATCCCAATCAAAATCTGGCTCGTAGGTCAAAAAGTCTTGTCCTAGAGACAGATGCGTAAAGTGGACTTTGTTCTTTTGGCTTATTTGCTTTACAAACTCACTTTGTTCTGTGTCAAATGGGCACCAGACCGTAGCCACTTCTGGGATAAACTCAAGAATCGGCTGGACCCCATAGGCAGGGGTCCAGCATTCATCATTATTTCCTTCTGAGTATAAAATGTCTTTACTGTTAATCAAGTCTAGACCTTTTCAAGAATGTTAGGACGGCTTTCATATTGCCCGGCGCTAGTGACTTGAATCATCTGAATGTAGTCAGTGTGTAGCTCCTCAATCGTGGAGCAGCCCACATAGCTCAGGCCAGAACGAACCCCTCCTGCTAAATCCTGAACAATAGAATGAACCGAACCCTTGTATGGGACAAGTGTAGAAACACCTTCTGCTGTCCTGTTCAAACCAAGATACTGATTCACTTCAGAGGATGAAGAACCTCGGTACTTCTTCATGGTGCCGTTTTCAGTTCTTACAATCTCTCCAGGAGCTTCGTCGGTCCCCGCGAACAGGGAGCCAATCATTACGCTATCTGCACCAGCAGCAAGAGCCTTGACAATATCGGCAGACTTCTTGATACCGCCATCTGCAATCAGCGTAGCCTTTCGTCCCGCATGGGTCTCGTAGTCAGTGAGGGCCTTCTTTGCATGAATAATCGCAGTAAGCTGCGGAACACCAGCCCCTGCTACAGTTCTTGTACTACAAGCCGCCCCCGGCCCAACGCCAACTTTAATCGCATCTGCTCCGGCAACAAGTAAATCCCATGCCCCGGAATACGTAGCGACATTACCGGCAATAATATGAAGTGCGGGATTCAGCTTTCTGACAGACTGAATCATGTCAAGTACGCGCTTGTGGTGTCCGTGTGCTACGTCAATCAAAACGGCTTCCGCATCGTTTCCGATAGCCTGGACTTTATCCAAGTCTTCGTCTTTAACGCCAATACACAAGATACGGGGATCGCGCTGTGCTTTAACTGCATTAATATGATCCTGGGGGCTCATGAAGCGATGAATAACCCCCACCGCACCTTCTTGCCTCAAAGCAAGTGCCATTTCCGGTCCTGTTACCGTGTCCATATTGGCGCTGAGGAAAGGAAGGTCGATAAAGATATCGCCCACTAGCCTTGTGGATAGAGAAACGTCCCTACGCGAGTAGATATCGCTATATTTCGGAACGATGAGAACATCGTCAAAAGTCAAGCCTGCCGGAGAGATTTCAATCAAAGCGCCACCTGCTACTTAAGTTATTGGGAAAAATCTGACCGACTCTCGGGTACGGCCTATGGGCTTATAGTTGAAAGTGCACTCCCCGGTTCAAAATAATTCTGTCATCCCGAGCTTGAGGTTAATTTTGCCATTTACGGTAAATGGATCCAATTGAATTTGAGTTTGTTTAGGTACTCCGTGTACATCTTTTCTTGTCTCAGAGTGTACACCAAATGTAATATGAGGGTCGGTAGCCCTAAAGTCAAATCCTAGATTGGTAAGTTTTTCCCTTATTTCTAATATAGGACCTGGCTCAACTGAAAAGTACAGGGCCTGACTTGCATCTTTCTCTGCCCTACCGTGCCCATCTATCGTAACAGAAACTATTTTATCTTTAAATGTTTTCTTTAGCAATTCTATTTGTTCTTCTGTTATGCCGGACATAAAGAAAGCTGCAGTAGTATGGAGCGCATCTTTAGCCCTTGGGGGAACGGCCATTTCCATAGGAAGGAAGCCATGTTCTTCTCTGATTTTTCGGCTTAATTTTTTTATAAATTCATTAGGGTCTAACGTAATTGCTAAATAGCAACCCTTGACTTTTTCTGAGGATTGTTTATTAAAAAAGTTAAATAGTACGTCCATTGTTTAAGTATCTTACCTATGTCTATACATTACCGGATTATTAAAGCTTACCTTTCAGGAAAGTACCAAGACCAGCCTCTTGTTGCTTTAGCAAGGCAGATTGCAACCATTGCCCATCAAGGGCAAAAAAGAAAAAGAAGCGATGACGATTATATTATTCACCCAACTCGTATATCCGCAAGATTAAGGGCCGCTGGGGCCTCTGAGATCGCCCAAGCAGCTGCCCTGTTACACGATGTAATTGAGGACACAGAGTACAATGAAAGTAGACTTAGGGAATTATTCCCGCAGCAAGTAGTTGACTTTGTCAAAGCGCTCTCTAAGTGGTGGCCAGATGAGCATAATTGGACAGGCGAAGCCCCATGGTCTGAGTACATCGGCAACATTAAAAAGAACACCGATACGGCAATTATCAAGATACACGATATTTGCGATAATATCGATGATGATCGTAGACAAATGATAAAGCTTCTTAATAGGCTACAGCCACCTGTTTCCGGAAAGGATAGGGAACGTATTTTAAAAATGAGAAAAGGACTTTTCAAGTTTAAATCTCGAAATGTACCCTTTGCGGAAGAAATAATTGATTCTTTAGAGGGGGATAGTTCGAAGCCAGTTCTAGACGCTATTAAGCACTATCAAACCTCTATGAAACAGGCTGATGCTGCCATTCAAATGGTCGCAGACCGGCTCCGTGAAATTGGGGTCAAGGTTCCAGAAAACCTTTAAGATTCTCATCTCGTCATCTTCTATACTACCCCAGAGGAGAAGACTTGATGCTTAGCAAGTATGATCGGCTACTAGAACTCCTAGGGGATACAAACCATTGGGTTGTCTTACAGGAGTCAGACGGGAGAAATTTGATTCAGGATGTTGATGGATCGATTATTACCGGAATGGTAACTCCAAAAAATGCGGAGCTTATTGTTAGAATGCGAAATCAAATTGGACAACTTTTTGAGGAAATTCAAATTCTCAGGGATAAAGTTTCTATGATGGATCGAGGTTAAAGATTTTTATGTATCCACAAACGTATTGGGGCATTGCGCCCTCTCAGACAAACGGATTAGTCCCTATGGTTCTTGAAAGAACCGCTCACGGGGAAAGAAGCTTTGACATTTTCAGCAGGCTCCACAAGGAGCGTATTGTCATGTTACAGGGACCAGTAGAGGACGGAATGGCCTCCGTCATCAAAGCCCAGCTTCTGCAATTGGAGTCCGAAGACCCGCACCGAGATATCAATCTTTATATTGATAGTCCAGGCGGTTCTGTTCTCGCTGGCCTTGGTATCTACGACACGATGAACCTAATCTCTTGCGACGTTGTGACGGTTTGTACAGGCCTTGCTGCCTCAATGGGAGCATTTCTTCTTAATGGCGGTACAAAGGGCAAGCGTTTTGCTACACCTAGTTCCCGCATCATGATTCATGCTGTATCCTCAGGAACTCGCGGGACTGTCCACGATCAGAACATTCAGATGGCCGAAAGTAACTTCTTGAATGATTACTTGATGCGTGAGATGGCCAAGAATAGCGGCAAGACCTTTGAAGAATTATTCGATGACTGCAAGAGAGACAAGTTCATGTCTACGCAAGAGGCAGTAGACTACGGATTGATCGATGGGCCAGTAAATAGCAATAAGGGTAAAGAAAAGCCCAAGAGTTTGATTTAATAGCATAATACTCCCCTAGTTATTCATATAATTAGGGGATTTTTTTAGGACATTTAATATGAATTTCAAAGAAGTCAGTAATCAAGATGAACTACCTGTAGAAGGCGGACATGTTGGGGAAATAGTTTTTGTCCGTGAAGGTAGTTTATTTCTTTCTTGGGACGGGACAGATTGGGTTAAGGCAAGTCCAAGCGAATTAAGTAAGCTTCAGACTCGATTAGTACTAAAGTCACCCGTTGAAAATAGAAAGTCATTACCGCTTACGGGCAATGAAGTAGGCGATGTCCGAGCAGATGAGCTAAATGGCATTTTTCATAAATGGGACGGCACATCTTGGGTCCAGCCGACTCCGTCAGAAGTACATTCTTTGCTTCGCAAAGAAGTATCTGGACCTTTAGTAAAGAAAAAAAGAGTACACGACCCAGAAGTATTAGCCCAATCTTCTATGACAAGAGAATATCGTTTACGTGTTTGGGATGATAAAGTCCTAGAAGTTATACAAGATGCTTTACAAAATCCAAATAACTTCTCCGAAGAAGACTTTGTTGGGTCAAACGGAAAGGTAATTTTAGATTTGGACGGCAATCCATATAAGAAAAAAGTTTTT
>Ga0214917_10000897_pt1 | contig 38808 bp, 41 predicted proteins | sample LL_1208_BB_MetaG_FD_177983 | JGI IMG/M metagenome (GOLD analysis project Ga0214917, IMG submission 177983) | Freshwater microbial communities from Lake Lanier, Atlanta, Georgia, United States - LL_1208_BB | ecosystem: Environmental > Aquatic > Freshwater > Lake | place: USA: Georgia | collected... | reverse complement strand
GCGGAGCATAAGCCGGAAAACTCTAACTCCCGGTGGTCCAAAGAATGGGAGCGGAGCATAAGCCGGAAAACTCTAACTCCCGGTGGTCCAAAGAATGGGAGCGGAGCATCATGATTGCCTCGCTTTTGAAAACAAAAAACCCCGGAGCTTTCACTCCGGGGTTTCATCTTCAGATCAGTGAGAGCTGATTAGAAGTCACGCTGGACACGGAAACGGCCGACAATGGCCGAGCCTTCGTTATACAGCGCACCAACGGAGGTGTACTTGGCCTGGTTGCCGTTCATGCGGCCATCGGTGTTGAGCTGCTGGTAGTTGATTTCAGCACCAATATCGAGCCCTCTGATCGGAGACCAGATCACGTTCGTACCGACAGTCCAGTACTGAGCGTTGCGCAGCGTGTTGGCGGTGTTCGCGCCGCCAGCAGCCACGTACGCACCAGCCGGGATATCCGCTCCGATGTACGAAGCAAAAAGCGCCTGACGAACTGTGGGCGACCAGTAGTGAAGAGCAGCCGCAGTGACGCCCCAAACAGACACGAGGCTAGTCTGACCAGCGTTCGTGACAACAGCATCCGGAACGAGGACCGAAATCCGACCCACGCCAGTACCAGCACCACCCCAACCCTGCGGGTTAGCAAGCACGGTGCTCGAAGCACCCTGCGAGTACTGACCTTGCAGGAAGAGGGCATCGCCCTTTGCAAGCATCGGCAGGTTGATCTTCACACCACCGAGGATGCCCCAGCCGTAGTCAGAGCCGGCCGGTGCGCCAGCAGCGCCATTGATCTGGCCCGGATTGATGCCAGCAGCTGACGAAGCGTTGTTAGCCGCCAGCGTTGTACCCAGACCAGCAGTGCGGACCTGGTGAACAATACCCGACAACTGTGCCGAACCCCAAGACTGGTCAACACGGAGAGCAGCGACGATGTCAGGCATCGCAGCACCACCGTACTGAGCAGCGCTCGTAGCTGAGAGAATGTTGCCCGAGGTACCCGTGGCATAAACATAAGCGTTACGACGCTCGAGCGGGTCTTCCAACGACAGCGTGGCCGAGAAGCCCGAACCGAACGTAGCGGTGTACGCCAGAAGGTTTGTGACTGTACCGTCACCAGCTGTAGTGGCGACCATTTCATAATCGCCATTGTAGAAGCCAAAGAACGACACAGAACGACCAGCCGTCAGGCCACCGAGCTGAACGAAGGCACGGCTAATATCAATCTGAGTCTGCACGCCAGTGTAGGCATACGAGCCAACGTTGGAACCGCCAATCACCATATTGATACGTTGACCGGTGCCAGTCGTGAGTGAACCAGTCCGACGAGCAAAGTCCACGCGGGTGTAAGCACGGAGCAGACCGTATTCCGTCGAGTTGCGGGCGTCGAGCTCGAAGCGACCCAGCGAACGCATACCGGTAAAGTTGGCGGTACGGTTAAAAGCCGGAGCGTAGTTGTACTCAAAACGAACGCGGCCACCGAGCTTAATGCAGGTGTCCGAACCCGGAATGTAGAAGAAGCCCGCGCCATGGGCGGAGCAGACTCTTAGTATTCGTCTGGTTTGTTAATATTTTTTATATAGTTATTTCAATGTATTAAGCAATTATTTGCCTAAGTTTTTAATATTTGATACATTTTTTCTATGAGCAAACTTAATCAAAGCGGTAAAAACCACCTAATTTCGGCTATTTGATTGATATATCGGATTCAAAAATGATTCATAACACACTATTTTTAAGTAAGTCATGATTATTCCCTTAGGGAATATCGTAACGATAAAAAGAGCTAATACGCTTATCTTTGGGTCAATGAGATGAACTATATTCATTCGCGTCGAATATATGCAGACCACTCAATTCGAGGTCTTTATATTGACTCTCGGGCGACCGGGAAAAGCTTTCGATTCAGGTTTACTGATGCCTCAGGAAAGCCACGCTCGATCACGTTGGGCCGTGAGCCATCAATGACGCTTGAAGACGCAAAGCTCAAAGCTCTCGATCTTTCTAAGAAGCTTTTACAGGGCGACGATGTGGTGGCCGAACGGCAGCGGAGGGCCAATATGCCGCTCTTCCGCGACTACATCGAGCAAACCTATCTGCCCCACTCCAAGGCCACAAAACGTTCTTACGAAGACGAGCGCCAACTCATTGCCAACCATCTGTTACCCGCCTTCGGCGACAGTCGACTGCATCAGGTTAAGAAAATCGAATTGAAGAACTTCGTTCAGACGAAGCTTCAGGAAGGATACAACCCAAGCACCGTGAACCGCATGATTGCAGCGATTAAGATGGTGTTCAACAGGGCTGAGGAATGGGACCTCATCACAACCAATGAAAACCCCGCTCGCGGGGTCAGGGGCGTGAGGGTTCCTGTCCGTGTGGACCGTTTCCTAAGCCCAGAGGAAGCCCAACGGCTTCAAAAAGAGTTGCAAGCGAGCGAAAGCCCCATGCTTCAGTTCGTAATCGCATTTCTGCTCCTGACCGGAGCCCGAAAACGCGAAGCGCTGGATGCCAAATGGAGCCATTTTGATTTTGAACGCGCAACCTGGACGATCCCACTCTCAAAATCGGGCAAGCCACGTTACGTTCCTTTATCGCCATCAGCTTCCGATGTCCTCAAAAAGCTACAGGCCTGTTCCTTTAGGGTGATGGGTTATCGCTGGCAAGATTGCGAATGGGTATTCCCGAACCCCCGCACGCGTAAGCCTTTCATCAATATCTTCTTTGCTTGGAACCGTGCACGGCAAAGAGCAGGCTTACCGGATGTACGCATCCATGATCTGCGTCACTCATTCGCATCAGCACTCGTGAACGAAGGCATGACGCTTTACGATGTGAAAGAATTGCTCGGCCACTCCAACATGGCCACGACCACCCGTTACGCTCATCTAAGCAACAAAAGGCTACACACGGTGGCGGCTGTCGCTGGACAGCATTTTGGTTTGGGAAACGGTGAACCACCGATTAACAGTGACACAGGCAGTGCCACATTGAAAAATACCACCTTTATTTCTGATGAAACTTCAATAAGATAGCCTCGCTACTCAAGGCACATTTACCCTCAACCGGCACCACGTTTCCTGCCCTGCTTCAGACGCAGCCTCCGGTCTGCGCACAACCGATCAATCAGATCGGTGGCTTGTCTATGGCTCAATATGGATCTCAACTTGAACCGGCCCGTCCTTGCCTGACAAACCGCGATGGCTCCGCTAAATCCAAATGGTGAGTACGTTTGGATTGATCCGATGAAATGGATATCATTTTTGCTGGCGGCCCTTGCCCTCTCAGGCCAAACGGCCCTTGCGCAAGACGCCCCCATCAAAAGTAACACGCCCAACGGTCTCTTCGGCTTCATGGATGACTCAACCGTCATCGCCCAAGGCGTGTTCAATCCAATTTATACATTCTTGCCGATTTGGAGCGCCGGGACGCAGACACTCACGCAAAAAATGACTTTGAATTACGGCGTGACAGACCGGTTCGAGGCTGGCCTTGCCGTGAACGCCGCCCCCACGGTTAATGCGGGCAATGTCAACAATTCGAGCGTGTGGAACATCTCGCTGCCGATGCAATATGTGTTCGTTCAAAGAATGCAGAATGGACCGGGCTTCGCCCTTGTTTCGACACCGGCCATCGGCGGGGAAGATTTCAGTCAACAGCCCAGCAATCGGCAATGGAGCTTCGACAATCACCTTGTCATCGATCATGATTTCGATGGTCGCTTTTTCGCCGGCGTGAATATTGGATATACCGCATCCAATACCGATGCGCGGAGCGGGCGCACACCGGGCGGCACGCTTTATCTACAAGGCGGCGGCACGTTAAAAGTCACATCGAATTTCTATTGGGGCCTCCAGTTCCAGATCAGCCAGCAGCTAAACGATTTCGTTTCCGACCCGTCTGGCTGGGCCGCTTTTCTCGGAACCTCGGTGGCGATCCCGCTCTCGTCCTACGTGACCTTCTCAGCCGCCTATATGCGCCAGCTCACGGGCCGCGAAAACGACAATCCCGCCGCCCGTCTCAACACACAAAGCTTCTCACAAAACATCGGTCGCGCCGCGCTGTCGTTTTATTTTTGAGCGTTGGCCGGATTGGTGGCACGGCCAAGGTTCATGTCCGAACGCCGATACAGCCTTGCATAGGTGCCATTTCATTTCCGTCCTCCAACACTGCTTTACACCTGCCTGAAGCGGTGCTGATATATCAAACATCGCGGTTCTTGAGGGCCGCGCACTTGGATTCGCCTGTATTGGGCGCATTCAGGATCGTGCCGCGCAGTGCGCGGTTTCGGGTTTTCGCCGCGCGGGGGCGTGGCTTGGGGGATGAGTGACATGAGCGGTTTTCTCTTCAAGAACTTCCAAATGCTCGAGCCGGGGATTGGCGAATTGCGCGGGGGGCATGAGCTTCTCGTTGAGGGCGAGACAATCCGCGAAGTCTCCGATAAGCCGATCAAGAGCGCATCCGCCACTGTGATCGATTGCGGCGGCAAGACGATGATGCCTGGGCTGATCGACAGCCACGTTCACGTCTTCCTGTCGGAAGTCTTCATCCGCAGCCTCGAAAACATGCCCCTGACCCTAATGACGGCGCGTGCCGTCGGCCTTCTCAAGGGCATGATCGACCGCGGCTTCACCACCGTGCGCGACACGGGCGGCGCCGATTGGGGCATCAAAGAAGCAGTCGAGAAGGGCAATATTGCCGGCCCTCGCCTGTTCATCGCCGGCCAAGCCATCGGCCCGACGGGCGGCCATTCCGACTCCCGCCGCCGCACCGACATTGGCGGTATGCGCTGCCATTGCTGTAATGGCATGGCCTACACGATGTGCGTCGCCGATGGCGTTACCGAAGTCCGCCGTGCCACACGCGAGCAGATGCGGCAAGGCTCGGACCACATCAAGATCATGATGTCGGGCGGCGTTGCCTCACCTTACGACCCGCTGATGTCGCTGCAATTCAGCATGGAGGAAGTGCGCGCCGCCGTGGAAGAGGCGGAAGCCTTCGGCCGCTACACTTGCGCCCATGCCTATTCGCCCGAAGCAATCACACGCGCCGCTCATGGCGGGGTGCGCACCATCGAGCATGGCAATTTGATCGATGAAGCATCCGCCAAATTGATGAAAGACAAGGGTATGTTCCTTGTCGCCAACCTCGTCGCCTATTTCGCGATGAAGGAGCGTGCATCCGAATATGGCATGAGCGCTGACATGCTGCAGAAGAACGACATGGTGATCGACGGCGCATTGCGCTCGCTCGAAATCTGCAAACGCGCCGGTGTGCCGGTGGCTTATGGGAGCGACCTGCTCGGCCAGTTGCAGGTCGATCAGAGTCGTGAATTCCTGCTGCGCTCGGAAGTGTTGACGCCCATCGAGATTATCCGCCAGGCCACGACGGTCGGTGCCCAAGTGGTACGCATGGAAGGCAAGCTCGGCACCCTCGCCGCCGGCGCCTATGCCGACATCCTCGTCGTCAACGGCAATCCACTGAAAGACCTTGGCGTCTTCCAGAACCAGGGCCGCGACTTGCACGCCATCATGAAGAACGGCAAGTTCCATAAGCACCAGCTCGCCGCTTAAGCGGGCTTGGCCAAACTCGGACGGGAGTTGAAGGTCGTGACGTTGGATGAGCGATTTTGGGGACGTGTGGCGCTGAAGGGCGTCGCCAGCCTCTCGCTCGGCTTCATCTTGCTGCCGCTCGTCTTCGTGAGCTGGCTGGCATTCTTCAAGCAGGAAATCCCGTCCTTTCCGCCTGAAGGCTATACTTGGCATTGGTTTGAGGCGGTCACCAAGCAGAAGAAATTCGTTGATGGCTTCAAGCTGTCGATGAAAGTCGGCATTATGGCCACAGCGATTGGCCTTCTGCTTGGCGTGCCCGCTTCACTCGCCTTGGTGCGCAACCAATTTGCCGCAAAAGGCACGCTGAACACGCTGCTCCTCGCGCCGCTTGTTGTACCCGGCGTCGTGCTCGGCACATCGCTTTATGTCTTCCAGATCGAAACCGAAATTGCGACGGGCCTGCCCTTCCTCGGTTCCTTCTGGGGCTTGGTCGCAGGCCACACGCTCGTCGTTATTCCATGGATCGTGCGCCTCGTTACGGCCAATCTCGAAGGCACGGATCGCACCATCGAAGAAGCGGCGCAAAATCTCGGCGCGAACGCATGGGTCACATTTTATCGGATCACATTGCCCACCATCCGGCCGGGCATTGTGGCGGGCGCGCTGTTCGGTTTCGTGACATCGTTCGGCAATCTTGAAATGTCGCTCTTTCTTGTCGGACCGGGCCGCACAACCTTGCCGATTGCGATCCTGCAATATCTGGAATGGAAGATTGATCCCACCGTGGCTGCCGCATCCGTCATTCAAATCGTCCTGATCGGTGCAGCCATGCTGATCACCGATCGTTATGTCAAATTGAGCCGGGTGGTCTGATGGCACGCCTGCAAATCAACAACCTCGTAAAGAAATATGGTGATGCCACCGTTGTGGATGGCGTTTCACTCGATATTCCCGATGGCGAATTTCTTGTATTGCTCGGTCCTTCCGGCTGCGGCAAGACGACGACCTTGCGCATGGTCGCCGGTTTCATCACGCCGACCGAAGGTCATATTCAGATCGGTGCGCGCGATGTCACGAATCTGCCGCCATGGAAGCGCAATTGCGGCCTTGTCTTTCAGAACTATGCGCTCTTCCCGCACATGACTGTGGCCGAAAATGTTGCCTTCGGCCTTGAGATGCGGAAAGTCGATCCTGCAAGCCGTGCCAAACGCGTCGATGAAGCGCTGCGTATGGTGCGCCTCGGCGGTTTCGGTGAACGCTATCCGCGCCAAATGTCGGGCGGCCAGCAGCAACGCGTTGCACTGGCGCGCGCGCTTGCCATTCAACCGGACGTATTACTTCTCGACGAGCCACTTTCCAATCTCGATGCGAAACTCCGGCAAGAAGTGCGCGTTGAAATTCGCGAGTTGCAGCGTGAACTCGGGCTCACCACAATCATGGTGACACACGATCAGGAAGAAGCGCTCACTATGGCCGACCGCCTTGTCGTGATGAGCGAAGGCCTTGTCCGCCAGACGGGCACCAAGCGCGAACTCTACGATCATCCGGCCGATCCATTTGTCGCGGGCTTCATCGGTCGCTCGAGCTTCATCGCAGGACACGTCACAACGCGCGGCACATTCGTGACCGATCAGGGTTTGAAAATCCAAATTGCAGAACATTTTGCGGAAGGACCGGCCTCGTTGGCGCTGCGCCCTGAACGCGTTGCGCTTGGCGACGCAGCCAAGGGCCTCGACAATGTCGTCGAAGGCAAGGTGGAATTCGTCTCCTATCTCGGAGCCGTACTCGACATCCATGTTCGTCTCGGCGACCACGATCATGTGCAAGATCGCATCATCGTGTCACGCCCTACGCATGGTGCGCCGGAACCGGTCGAAGGCGACGTGATGACGATCGGATGGGCCAAATCTGCCGGGCTCGTCTATTCGGAGAAGTAACAGGCAGTAACAAGATGGGGAATGAGACATGACGCGGGATAAACTAGCCAATCAACATATCGGAATGTCGCGCCGCGGACTTCTGAAGGCTCTCGGCGCCTCGGCTTCAGCCGCCGCCATCGGCGTGAGCTTTTCGGGTCAAGCCTTCGCCCAACAATCCAAGGTCGTGATCGGTACTTGGGGTGGCGACTATGGTAAGCTTCTAACCAAAAATGTCGAAACGCCGTTCCTGACGCCGAAGGGTATTGAATCGGTGCAGGATCAGGCCTCGGACGCGCCGCGCCGCGCCAAGCTTGTCGCTGAAAAGCGGTTGCCGCGTGGAACGACCGACATTCAGGCGCTGTCAGCAGCCAACATTTATGAGATGCAGGAAGCCGGTGTTCTCGAACAGCTCGACTGGTCGAAGATTCCGAATGCAGCAAATCTCATCCCGTCGATGAAATATCCCTATGGCATCGGCCAGATCTATTCGGGCAAGGTCATCGTCTACAATCCGAAGATGATCACGCCAGCACCGACCTCGTTCAAGGATGCGTTCGATCCGAAATGGGGCAACAAGATCGGCATCATCGACATTCAGTACATCTATGTCTTCGTGGCCGCTTCGCTCGCCGCCACCGGCGGCAAGAGCGGCGTCGATATCGAAGCCGCCAAGAAAGTGTTGCTTGCCTGCAAAGCTGCTGGTGCGCGCATCTATCCGACCAACGAAGCTTTCGCCCAAGCGCTCAAGACCGAGGAAATCGGCATGGGCATCATGTGGAAGGCGCGTGCGGTGCAGTGGCAGAATGCCGGTATCCCCGTTGATTCAGCAGCCCCCTCGGAAGGCATTCCGCTCTATATCTCGGGCTTCGCCATTCCGAAGAACGCGCCCAACAAAGATGCGGCTTATGCCTACATGAACGCCATGCTCGAAAAGCAGGCGCAGGAAGCGTTCGCGGTTGACATGGGTTACAACGCGACTGTGACAAACGCTGTCGTCGCCGCCGATCTGCAGAAGCGTATCGGCTTTACGGCCGAAGAGCAGAAGCGTCTGATCGACCTCGACTACGCCTTCCTCGCCAAGAATGACGCGGCGATGAAGGAATGGTGGGACAAGGTCTTCAAAGCCTGATCATGGCGAAAGCGGGCACATACGATATCGAAAAGGGACGCGGCTCCACCGCCGCGTCTCTCATACTGCCCGCAACAATCTTCGTTGCGATCGGCCTGCTTGTGCCGATCGCGATATTGTTTCGCTATTCTCTCAATGCGTTTGTGCCCGGCAAATTCATGGTCGACGCACTGACGATCGAAAACTACGTGAAATTTTTCACCGATCCTTTTTACCTTGCCGTTTTATGGCGGACGCTGCGCGTCGCAGTATTCTGCACGGTGTCCTGTCTGATTTTCGGGTTTCCACTCGCTTATGTGTTGGCACGGACGCAATCGCGTTACAAAAATCTGCTGATCATTGCGGTTGTGCTGCCGCTCTTTGTTGGCAATGCGGTACGCGCCGCGGGTTGGATGACGGCTCTGGGCAACAAGGGCTTCTTCAACGCGATGCTGATGAAATTCGGCCTCATCGATAAGCCACTTGAAATCATGTACACGGAGACGGCGGTTCTCATTGGTATCGTCGCGGTCAATCTGCCCTTCATGGTGCTTACATTGCAAAGCGTGATCGAGGGCATTTCGCGCTCTGTCGAGGAAGCCGCCTTTTCGCTCGGCGCAGGTCCAGCCACCATGACACGCCGCGTCCTCTTCCCGCTCGCCATGCCGGGCATTCTTGCTGGCACCATTCTCACCTTCATTCTGGCGATGAACGCTTACGCGACGCCCGTGCTGCTCGGCGGCCCAAAATTCCAGATGATGGGTCCGCTCGTCTATGGCCAATTCGCTCAGCAGAATAATTGGCCTTTCGGTGGCGCTATTTCCTTCATCCTGATGACGGCGACGATCCTGCTCACCATGACAGCAAACCTCCTGGTGCAGCGCCGCTACCAGACACGATGATACGCCATTCGGACATCTCTGACGCAGATCTCCATGCGCTTCTGAAAAAAGGCGCTCTGACCTTCGCCGGCCACAAGAGCGGCAAGATTTTTGGACGCCTCGATTGCGCCTCGGGTAAACGAATGAAGCGCGGGGAGCGCGTCTTCTTCGGCGATGCCAGTGAGGCTTTGGCGCTCGGTTATCGCCCCTGCGGACATTGTATGAAGGACGCCTACGCCCAATGGAAACGCCCGGCATCGCGCTGCGCACCCTCGGGCTGCACCTGAAAAGAGCCTATTCGCCACCTTCGCTTCGCTCTGTTAAAAGGGCGTCCGCGCCCTCGCGCCCCCTTGGAGCCACCGCCTTGCCTGCCCCCTTCTCCATCGCCTTCGTAACGGCCGATACTGACGAGGCCCAGGCTGCGGCAGACGCGCTTGGGCGCCTCTATGCGCATGTGGAACCGGAGAAGGCGGATATCGTGGTGGCGCTTGGCGGCGATGGCTTGATGCTGCAGACGCTGCACCGCTTCATGGGTACAGGCAAACCGATCTACGGCATGAACCGCGGTTCGGTCGGCTTTTTGATGAATGACTACAATATCGAAGGATTGATAGAGCGCCTCGCATCCGCCGAGCGGAGTGTCGTCCATCCACTCTTAATGGAAACGATCGACGGTTCGGGCAGCGGGCACACAGCACGCGCGATCAACGAAGTCTCATTGCTGCGCCAATCCTATCAGGCGGCCAAGCTCTCGATTGCTGTCGATGGCAAGACAAGGCTGGGCGAATTGACCGCCGATGGTCTGCTGGTCGCCACACCGGCGGGATCGACCGCTTATAATCTCTCCGCCAACGGCCCGATCTTGCCGTTGAACGCGCCACTATTGGCGCTGACGCCAATCTCGGCCTTCCGCCCGCGCCGCTGGCGTGGCGCATTATTGCCCGATCATGCTTCGCTTAGCATCGAAGTGTTGGAAGCCGACAAGCGCCCGGTCAGCGCAGTCGCCGACCATTTCGAAGTGCGCGATGTGCGCCGTGTCGAAGTGCGCATGGATCGCGGCATCGATCTGGTCATGCTGCACGATCCCGGTCATTCGCTGGACGAGCGTATTCTGCGCGAACAGTTCGGCTACTGATCCCGCAAAGCGCGATCCAACTTACGTCCTACGATAAGCGCCAAGATTGAGCGGCTGGCCGGTTTCGGTACGTACAGGCGCGGCGGGCTTTGCACTGGATGGGTCATTGGCTGCCGCCGGACGTGACGGATGGCCCGCCGCGTCGAGGCCTGTAAAGGGTTGTGCACCTTCGGTACGGAACAGGCCATAAAGCGGTGCTCCGCCCTGCTTATAGAGCGGTGGAGCCGATGCCCCCGTTGCGTCCTGTGCCAAGACCGTCTTTGGCAGCGGCACTTCACGGCTGAGGCGGCGGTAGAGCGCCTCCACGCTTACAGGCCGCCCATTCTTGTCAGTGAAGAGCGCATGATTGGCTTTGGCCGCTTGCGGAAAGAGCGCGGCAGCATTCTGCGCCGGATTGGCCTGTACCGCCCGCAAAAGATCGGTTGCGCCTTTGGCTCCGAGAACATGGGCCGCATAAAGTGCACCCTGATCCGGCTGTTGCCCGATATCAGCCAACAAATGCGCCGCATTCTGGCGGGTCAAATGCCCTGCCATGATGGATGAGAATCCCGGATCTTCACGGAGCGCCAGAATAGCCTCGCGCACCGCCTGATCACGAACATAATGAATGCCGCTCCTGGTCTCGATGGCGGAGGCCAAGCGCCCCTGCCCTTCGGCCGCGCCATGCACTTTGACAAGCCCAAACCAAGTCTGCTCGATGAACTGAAACGCCCCGCGCGCGGAGGAGGTTTTGGCTGCGGCCTGCGGGTCGAGTCCGCTCTCTTTCGCCGCGGTGCCGAGGAGATAGGAAAAATCGACCCCGGTACGGGCAGATGCCGTTTTGATCGCCGGCACAAGACCCGTCTGAGTGGAGCGAACCGCCTCAGCGGGAGTCGTAAAAAGGAACATCGCGCAATCCAACGTTGAGAAACCCCGCCATCATGCAAATGTCATGGTAAAAAGACCATGAAGAGCGGCGCTTGCCGGATCGATTCGGGGGGAATAGGCAATGAGCATCGGCACACCTTCACCGCGCGGCGGCCTCTATTTCGAGGATTTCAGCATCGGTCATGTATTCACCCATCGGCTCACGCGCACCGTCACACAGATGGACAACATGTTGTTCTCGAACATGACGCTCAATCCGCAACCGCTCCATATCGACGCGCATTTCTGCGCCACCGAAACCGAATGGGGAAAGCCGCTCGTTAATTCGATTTTCACGCTTGGCTTGATGATTGGCATTTCGGTCGCCGATACCACCAATGGCACCACGATCGGAAATCTCGGCATGACCGAGGTGCGCTTCCCCGCACCTGTCTTCGAAGGCGACAGCATTCACTGCACCACCGAAGTCGTGAATAAGCGTGAATCGAAATCGCGTCCCGATGCCGGTATCGTTGAATTCAAACATCGCGCTTTTAATCAGAACGACGTTCTTGTTGGCGAATGCACACGACAGGCCTTCATGAAAAAGCGGGCTAGCTGAGATGCGCTCATTTCTTTTCGTTCCCGCCGATAGCGAACGCAAATTCGAGAAAGCACTGGCATCTGGCACCGATGCGATCATTCTCGATTTGGAAGATTCGGTCGCGCACGCCAACAAGCCGAAAGCGCGTGAAATCGCGTCGGGCCTCCTACGCGCAGCGAAACAAAATGCGAAGCGTCCTGCGCTCTACGTCCGCGTCAACGCACTCGATACAGGCATGACCGACATCGATCTTGATGGTGTGATGCGCGCAGGGCCGGATGGGGTCTTTCTACCGAAATCGCTGAACGGCACCGACGTGCAGCATCTCGCGGCTAAGCTCGCCGTTCGTGAAGCGGAATATGGCCTAGCCGATGGTGCGACGCGGATCACTGCGATTGCAACCGAAACAGCACAAGCGATTTTCGGTTTGGGCACCTATCGCGGCGCAAGCCACCGGTTGGAAGCGATCACATGGGGCGCGGAAGATTTGTCGGCAGACATCGAAGCTGAGACACCGCGCCATGCCGACGGCACCTACACAACGCCTTTTGCCATCGTCCGCACCATGGCCTTGTTTGCTGCGCACGCGGCTGAAAGCCTCGCCATCGATACGATCTATCCGAATTTTCGTGATACCGCCGGTTTCCGCGCCGATTGCGAATTAGCCCGCCGCGACGGTTTTCTCGCTAAAATGGCGATTCATCCCGATCAGGTGCCTGTGATCAACGAGATTTTCACGCCACCCGCGCATGAAATCGCGCGTGCGCAAAAGATCGTTGCGCTGTTTGCAGAAAATCCCGGCACAGGCGTGATCGGCTTGGATGGTGAGATGCTCGACCGCCCGCATCTCAGGCGTGCCGAGCGTCTTCTCAAGCGGGTGTAAGCCTCATCCCACCAAAGGCCCCCATTATTTGGGAGGCGGTTGGCGGCAAAAGATGATGCATCAAATCAGACTAGCCGCCCGGCGGACGGGTGATCGAGAACACCGATGCCACTTCGGCATAATCGGCATAGCCACACCGTGCGATGGTGCGTGCTTTCACAATGTCGAAGAGACCGTCCTTGGTGACGTAATCATCATTGATGTAAATGCCGATCACTTCGCCGATCGCCATATACCGATCGACCGGCTGACCTTCATGGTTTTTCAACGTCACAATATCGACAAGCTTGCATTCGAGCGCGGCTGGCGACAGCTTCACACGCGGCGCTTTCACAAGCTGCGAAGGTGCCGTCTCAAGCCGGGCGAAACCGAATTCGCTTTCCCCGCGCGGCAAAGGCGCAGAGGTCAGGTTCATCTCATGGCGCAAATCCCACGTCGCGTGATTGCAGACGAATTCGCCGCTCTCAGCCACGAAGCTAATCGCATCCTTCATGCCTTCGGACGAAAACATGATCAAAGGCGGCTTCGTCGAAATGGCGTTGAAGAAAGAATAGGGCGAGAGGTTCACGCGGCCTTGCCCGTCGAGCACGCTAATCCAGCCAATTGGACGAGGCGCGACAATGGCCTTGAAGGGATCGTGCGGTAGCGGGCGTTCGCCCTTGTAAGGTTCGAAAAACACGCGACTAATCCTCTTTCCACTTAATCGAGATGGGTGACGATGTCGGCGAGCGCCGGACGCGGGCGATCGGCTGGCATCTCTTTCGGAGAGCCGATATGGATGAGACCCGCTACCCGCTCACCCGCCTTCACGCCGAGCAAGGCCAGAAACCGCGGATCGTAGGACTGCCAGCCGGTCAGCCACGACGCACCATAGCCCATCGCGGTCGCCGCCGTGACAAGGTTCATGCAGACCGCACCGGCCGACAATTCCTGCTCCCATTCTGGAATTTTGGGATGGGGCGCAACCGTGCTGATCACTGCAACCACTAAGGGCGAGGCAAACCGTTCCCGCTCGCGCTGCAGCATGTCCTCGGTGGCATCGGGATTGTCGGCGCGGGTGAATTCGGCCAGCGCTTCAGCAAAGCGGCGTTGGGTGTGAGGACCGATCGTCACAAAACGCCAAGGCGTCAGCTTGCCATGGTCAGGCACACGGGCCGCAATCGTCAGCAACTCGCCGAGCTCAGCCTCGGATGGTGCGGGCGCAGCCATGAATTTCGGCGGCACCGAGCGGCGGCGGGCGAGCAGAGCGAGCATGTCGTTCATCGGGGAATCCTGCCTTGGGAGGGACGCCACGATTAAGACGAGTTTGCGCCCGAGGTAAAGAACGCTGTCAGCCCCGGATTGACGGGCTGCCCCTCTCGGGAGCATGCAGGAACCATGAACCGCCTTTGCCTCCCTCTCATCGGCCGCGCCCTGCTGGCGGCTACCCTTCTCAGCCCCAGCGCTGCGCTGGCCCAGCGCATGCTGAACCAACAGATAGCCCCGCCGGTGTCTCAGCCTGCTGCTGTCGCCGTGATGCTGTCCGCCGGGCTCGAGGGCGACCCGGTCCCGCTCCGCAAAGGTCTCGTCTGGCGCGTCTATGCCGACGATGCGGCGGCTGAAAAGGCGGTGCTCGTTCGCAAGACCGACGATGCCGCGCCGGTCATCACGCTCGATCCGGGGGCCTATATCGTCCATGTCACTTGGGGGTTGGCGAGCGCCACGCGCCGCGTCGTTGTCGGCCAAACACCGATCAACGAGAAGATCATGCTCTCCGCCGGCGGGCTGAGGCTCGGTGCATCGCTCGGCGATATGCGCATTCCGAAAGACAGGCTGACCTTCTCGATCTATGTCGCTGTAGGCAATGATCCGCAGGGCCGCGTCATCGTCGAAAACGTGCGCGGCGAAGACATGATCCGCCTACCCGAAGGCCAGTACCGCATTGTTTCGAACTATGGCGACACCAACGCCACCACATCGGCTGACATTCGCGTTGAGAGCGGCAAGGTCGTCGATGCGCTGATGCGCCATCGCGCCGCCACCGTGACGCTGAAACTTGTGGCCAATCCCGGAGCAGAGGCGCTCGCCAACACCACCTTCTCACTCGTCACACCCGGCGGCGACATTATCCGCGAAGCGATTGGCGCGTTCCCCTCTATGACATTGGCCGAAGGCGATTATGTCGTCATCGCGCGCAATGGCGGCCGCGTGTTCACGCAGGAATTCAAGGTCAAATCCGGAGTCGACCGCGACGTCGAGGTTCTTGCCCGATGAGCTTCGAATTCGTTTGCCTAGGTACCGGTTGTCCTGTCGCAACGCCCGCGCGCATGGGCCCCGCCCACCTCGTGATTGCAGGGGCCACCAAAATCCTCATTGATTGCGGATCGGGCGTAACGCAGCGCCTCGTGCAAGCAGGAACGCGCGGAGCCGATCTCAATGCGCTAATCGTGACGCATTATCATTCCGATCACGTCATCGATTTCTGGCAATTGATCGTCTCAAGTTGGCATCAGGGTCGCGCCAAACCTTGGCGCGTCATCTCAACACCGCCCGCGATCGCGCATATGAAGAAGCAGATCGAATCCTTCGCCGATGAAATCGCCCTGCGCATTACGCACGAGCATCGCCCCTCGACGGATGGGCTCACAATCGCATTCGAAGAATTAAACGCTGGGACGCTCACCTTCCCCGATGTCGCCATCACCGCCTTCGCCGTGGATCATCGCCCCGTCGCACCTGCCTATGGACTGACCTTCGAAAGCGCGGGCCGCAAACTGGTTTTCTCTGGCGACACCGCCCCCTGCAACGCGCTTGAGCAAGCCGCGCAAAACGCCGATCTTCTCGTGCAGGAAGTGTTTGTCGACCGCGAGATGCAGCCCACGCCCGGTGTGCGCAGCGCCGAGACGGTCGCTTCCGTGCAGGCTTACCACACCACGCCCGCCCAAGCGGCTCACATTGCAAGCAGCGCGCAAGTGCGCGCACTGATGCTAACGCATATCGTTCCGCCCGCTGCCAACTGCGCGGCACTCCTGCAAGAAATCCGCGCTGGATATTCCGGAACAGCGATTGTCGGCGAAGATTTAATGCGCTTCGATCTGATCAATCGGATTGTCAAAAGCGGCGAAACGACATTGGCTTTGTAGAAAGCCTCTTAGCCCTCATGGTGAGAAGGCCGTTAGGCCCACGCGGCAATCCATCTTGCAGCGTGATCTATACCCACCATGGATTGCCGCGTCGGGCTTCGCCCTCCTCGCAATGACGAATTGTGGTTTATGCACGCAGCGCCAAAGGCCGAATGGCCGCCGCCGGCTTCCCGGCGTCCTCAAACAAAAAAGCGCACAGCGCCAAAGGCCGAATGGCCGGCCGAGCCTTCGCGAGGCTGAAACAAAAAAACCGGGCATCTCTGCCCGGCTTTCAATCTCACTCCGCTGCCACCGCCAGCGCTTCGCGTTTCTCATCCGGCGGTACCGCCTCGCCAGCCAGCACCGCAATCGCGGCATCGAGCGTCATGCCCGTCTGATCCGGCGAGCCGAGGCGACGCATCGAGACCGTGCGCTCGGCCTCTTCCTTACGGCCGACGACGAGAATGACAGGCACCTTGGCGAGCGAATGTTCGCGCACTTTGTAGTTAATCTTCTCGTTGCGCGTGTCGAGATCAACGCGCAGACCGGCACGCTTGAGTGCGGCCACCGCCTCGCGGGCATAATCGTCGGCATCCTGTGTGATGGTGCAGACGACCGCTTGGATCGGCGCGAGCCAGAGCGGAAAATGCCCCGCAAAATGCTCGATCAGAATACCGGCGAAACGTTCCATCGATCCACAGATGGCGCGATGGATCATTACAGGCACGGTCTTCTCGCCATTGTCGGCGATGTAGAACGCACCGAAACGCTCCGGCAGATTGAAATCGACCTGCGTGGTGCCGCATTGCCAATCGCGCCCGATGGCGTCGCGCAACACATATTCGAATTTCGGGCCGTAGAAAGCGCCCTCACCCGGATTGATGCTGGTTTCGATCGTGCCGCCCGATTGCTCTTTGATCTTCTCGAGCACGCGCATCATCACCGTTTCAGCGCGATCCCAAAGCTCGTCGGAACCGACGCGCTTTTCAGGACGCGTCGAGAGCTTCACGACAATCTTGTCGAAACCGAAATCCTTGTATGTCGACAAGATAAGATCGTTGATGGCGAGGCATTCCGCCTCCATCTGCTCGTCCGTGCAGAAAATATGCGCATCGTCCTGCGTGAAGCCGCGCACGCGCATAAGGCCGTGCAACGCACCAGAAGGTTCATAGCGATGCACCGCGCCGAATTCGGCGAGACGCATCGGCAGATCGCGATAGGATTTGAGGCCATGCTTGAAAATTTGCACATGGCCAGGGCAGTTCATTGGCTTCAACGCGAAAATGCGTTGATCGGCATCGGGATCATTCGGATGGGTGAAGGCATGCGCCGATTTCACCGCAAACATATTTTCTTGATACCAGCCCCAATGGCCTGACGTTTCCCACAAAGACTTGTCGAGCAGCTGCGGCGCGTTCACTTCATCATAGCCAAGCTTGTTGAGGCGGCGGCGCATGTAAGAGATGAGCGCTTGGAACAGCGTCCAACCCTTCGGATGCCAGAAGACCGTGCCCGGCCCTTCTTCCTGAAAATGGAAGAGATCCATCTCGCGGCCCAAGCGGCGATGATCGCGCTTCTCAGCCTCTTCAAGCTGATGGAGATAAGCCTCGAGGTCTTCCTTCTTGGCGAAGGCGGTCGCGTAAATACGCGTCAGCATCGGATTGTTGCTATCGCCGCGCCAATAGGCGCCGGCCACCTTCATCAGCTTGAACGCATCGCCGACTTTGCCGGTCGAGGTCATGTGTGGACCACGGCAGAGATCGAACCAATCGCCCTGCTTGTAGATCTTCACGCTTTCATGCGCTGGAATGGCGTCGACGAGTTCGACCTTGAACGCTTCGCCCTTCTCCTTGAACACGCGCTTCACATCATCGCGGGACCAGACTTCCTTGGTAAATGGCTTGTCGCGCGCAATGATTTTACGCATTTCGGCTTCGATTGCAGCGAAGTCATCCGGCGTGAACGGTTCGTTGCGGAAGAAATCGTAATAGAACCCGTTCTCGATCACAGGACCGATCGTGACTTGCGTTCCCGGCCAGAGGTTCTGCACGGCTTCGGCCAGCACATGGGCAGCATCATGCCGGATGAGTTCGAGCGCACGGGGGTCTTCGCGGTTCACGAATTCGATTTTGGCATTCTTCTCGATCGGATCGTTGAGATCCGTCAGGACCCCATCGAGCGCCATGGCGACGGTGCGCTTGGCGAGTGAGGGAGAGATGCCCTTGGCAATGTCGAAGCCGGTAATCCCCACGGGGAATTCACGGACAGCGCCATCGGGAAAGGTCAGGTGAAGCATGGTCATTCTCCTCGCTCACTCCTGCGAACCACGCAGGTAAGCCTAGGGCTCTATCAATCACTCGGGAGACGGGGAGCCCTTGTCCACAGCCTCACAGCGGAATGCCGGGTTGGGATTCGTCGTTCTCCAGAGCCCGAAGCGCCACGGTCTAGACCAGGTGGCCCCTTCCGGCAAGGTTTCGGGCACGAAATCAAGCCCTGCGGTGCCCCAAGGTCGGCAGCGGCAGATACGGGCCAAGCCCATCCAGCCCCCTGGCCACAGGCCAAAGCGCTGGATCGCCTCGTCCGTATACTCGGAGCAGGAAGGCATGTGCCGACAATGCCGACCGATGAGACCGGACAAGGTCAATTGATAGGCGCGGATGGCCCCATGGGCGAATTGCCGCGTCCATGCTGTGGCGGGACTGTGGCGCTTGTCCAAATTCAGCCTCATTTACCTCAACATTAAAGAAAGGTTGCACGGCTCGAGCGAAGCCTGTACCCCGAACGTCTCTGGGAGGCTATGCTCGCGCAAGTCTCTCCCAACGGAATGGACAGAATGCATTATCTTTTTCCCGCCCATGCCGCTCTTGCGCTCGTCGCAGTCGCAGGTTTGACCAGCGCGGAAGCTCAGACTCAGTCCAATAGCCCTGCCCCGCGCGCCGTTCAAACGGCTTCGCCGCAGGATATTGGCGGTCCGCGTTGGCTCTTGCCGTCCTCGTTCGAGGACAAGGGTTGGCTGGTCACGATAAAAGGCAATCTGGTCGTTTCGCCGAATTTTCCCGGCTCAAACCAATACAGCTTTATCGGCTATCCGACCTTGTCGGTCCGCCGCACGAACGACCCGTCGCGCTTCGGTGCGCCTGATGACGGTCTTTCGATCGGCCTTTATGGCGAAGAGCCGCATTGGACGGTCGGCTTTGTTGGCCGTTATCAACAGGGGCGCTATGTCAGCGACAATGGCGGCCTTGCTGGCATTCAAGACGCCCGCTGGGCGTTGGAACCCGGCATCTATGGCGAATATTGGCTCTTGCGCGACCAGATCCGCTTTCGCGGCGAAGTGCGCTACGGCCTGTTCGGCTATAATGGCTTTGTTGGTCGCCTTGGTGCCGACTTCGTTCAGAATTGGGGCAAGTTTGCCGTATCGGCCGGCCCGCGCATGGCCCTCGGCGGCTCTGATTACATGAACACCTATTACGGTGTCAGCACGGCCGACGCCCAGAACAATGGCCGAGTCACACCTTACAAGGCCGATCCTGGGGTGGTTTCCGTTGGTGCGGCAGCGGCGGCCTACTATGTCATCAACGATAACTGGTCCACCACAGTCTATGCCAATTACGACCGTCTTGTCGGCTCGGCACAGGCTTCACCCATCGTAAAGACATTCGGTTCACCGAACCAATTCACCTTCGGTACAATGTTGAACTATAGCTTCGCGATCGGCCAGCCGCCGAAGTGATGGGAAAGAGTACCGAACAAGAAAGCGGCCTTAGGCCGCTTTTTTATTGTCGATCTCGTCAAGCGCACTGACTACTGCATCGAAGGTTAGGAGGGTTGAGGCATGCCGCGCCTTATATTCCCTCACCGGTTCCAGCACGGCGCAATCCGACCATTTGCCCTCTGGCACCGGGCCGTTCTCTTTCAACATTGCCCGCATCCGCTCGCGGAGCGCCCGTAACTCGGCAGGCGTCGATCCGATGATGTGACGGGCCATGATGGAGGCAGAGGCCTGCCCTAGCGCGCAGGCCTTCACCTCATGGGCGAAATCGGTCACGACCCCATCGGCGAGCTTGAGGTCGATCGTAACGGTGGAGCCGCAGAGCTTGGAGTGCGCCGTCGCGCTGGCATCGGGATCGGCAAGCCGCCCCAAATGCGGAATATCGGCCGCCAATGCAAGAATTCGCCTGTTGTAGATGTCGTTGAGCATGATGAACCCAATATAGAGCGGCGGCACCAGAAAATCGACTGCGGCGAAAGTGGTCCAACCGCTCTGATCAAGCGTACAGTTCGAGAAACCGAGGAGGCGTGCTATGGATGCCGTCGTGAAACCGCTGACCCCCATGCTGAAGCCGACCCCGGCCAACGACATCGCGTCACGACCGACCCGCGAGGAAGCGGAAGCGGCCGTCCGCACGCTGATCCGCTGGGCGGGTGAGAACCCGGACCGCGAGGGCCTTCTTGAGACCCCCAAGCGCGTTGTTAAAGCCTATGAGGAATTGTTCGCGGGCTATACCAAAGACCCCGCCGACATCCTCGCCAAGACCTTTCAGGAAGTGGCAGGCTATGACGATATGGTTCTGGTCAAGGACATCCCTTTCCACACCCATTGCGAACACCACATGGTGCCGTTCTTCGGCGTTGCGCACATCGCTTACTACCCCGCTGAGGGCGTGGTCGGCCTGTCGAAACTCGCCCGCGTGGTTGATGCCTTTGCCCGCCGCCTGCAAACGCAGGAAACCATGACAGCACAGATCGTTTCGTCGATCGACGATGCCTTGAAGCCGCGCGGTATCGCCGTGCTGATTGAGGCTGAGCATATGTGCATGTCCATGCGCGGAATTCAGAAGCAGGGTGCAAGCACGGTGACGACCCAGTTCACCGGCGTCTTCCGCGACGACCCGGCCGAACAGACCCGGTTCCTATCCATGCTGCGTGGCTTCTCGGCCCGCTGATCGATACAGGCTTGCCAATCGGATCCCGGCGGGGCAATCGTCCCGCCGCAGGAGATCCCACAATGGCCGCATCATCCGACATTGAAGAAGGCTCGACCTTTGCGCCGAAATTCGGCGCCGATGGATTGATCACCTGCGTGGCCGTCGACGCCATATCAGGCGACGTCCTAATGGTGGCACATATGAATAGTGAGGCGCTCACACGCACCCTCGCCGAAGGGCGTGTGTGGTACTTCTCTCGATCACGCCAATCGCTCTGGCTTAAGGGTGAAACCTCCGGTCAGATTCAGTCCCTCGTCGAAATGCGCGTCGATTGCGATCAAGATTGCATCGTCGTGAAGGTCAAGGTTGGTGGCGATGGCGGTGCTTGCCATACTGGCCGCTCGCGTTGTTTTTACCGCCGTGTCGTCAACGGGCCGCAAGGCCCTGTGCTTGCCTTCATAGACACGCCATAAATCCTTTCATCGGTTGGACAGGAACTCTGCCTTCATCTCGCGCGTCATCTTTTATTCAAGATGAAAGGCGCATGGTGATGTGCGCCTGCGAATCGCCCCGTCCATGCGGGGATCACGGTGACGCAAACTGTGCTCGTTGGGAAAGTGCCGATGCTGCACGATTTCCTCCTGCGGAAAACGAATTCCGCATCTTTGAATGGCGAGATCGTCCCAGACGATCCGCTCACGCCAACGCTTGAACCTGCGCAACCCGAAGCGCTCGCCAAACCGCAAGCGCGCGAACCGGTGCTCGCACTCGCCATGGGTGGCGGCGCAGCGCGTGGCTGGGCTCACATCGGTGTTCTGCGTGCCTTCGATCGCGCTGGCCTTAAGCCCGGTGTGATTGCCGGGACATCAATCGGCGCTGTGGTCGGCGGCTGTTATGCGGCTGGCAAACTGGATGCGCTCGAAGATTTTGCGCGCTCACTCACGCGCCGCCGTGTCTTTGGTCTCATGGATTTTCGACTGCGCAGCGCTCTGATTGGCGGCGACAGACTCCGTGATTTGCTCGACGAGCAAATTCGCGGGGGCCTCATCGAAGATCTCCCGATCCGCTTTGCGACGGTCGCGACCGAGCTAGGCTCAGGCCATGAAGTCTGGCTCTCGAAAGGGCCGCTCGTGCCTGCCATGCGTGCGTCTTACGCCATGCCCGGCGTATTCGAGCCGGTGAAGCTTGGCGGTCGCTGGCTATTCGACGGCGCTCTCGTAAACCCAGTTCCCGTGACAGGCGCACGCGCACTCGGTGCTGACATCGTGATTGCGATTAATCTGAATGGCGATCTCTTAGGCCGTGGGACGATCATTCCCGGTCATGACGCCTCGGAGGATCTGGCCGATACCGCCCGCGGACGCTTTGGTTGGCGCAGTCCTTCGGTCGGCGAAACCGATCGCCCCGGCCTCGCCACGGTTATGATCGAGACATTTAACATCACACAAGATCGCATCACCCGATCGCGTCTGGCCGGCGATCCGCCTGACGTCCACATCAAGCCAGCTCTTGGTCGCATCGGTATTTTCGAATTTCACCGCGCCGCCGAAGCAATTGCACACGGCGAAGAAGCAGGCGAGGCGGCATTGACTGAAATCCGCGCCATACTCGCCACCCTGCCCCGTCGCGGCTAACCTTAAGCGGTGGCGATATAATCTCGCATAGCACGGCTTTCAGCTTCCATCTCCGCCAGCCTTAGCTTGACCGCATCACCGATGGATACAAGACCGGCGAGTTGTGCGCCGCCATCGAGCACTGGAACATGGCGAAATCGGCCATGAGTCATCTGCTCCATCAACTCGTGCAACGATGTCGAGATGCGGCACATCACGACGTCTTCGGTCATGTGCTTGGAAACGGCATCGTCAAGTGCGCCCACGCCCACAACGAGCGCACGCACAATATCGCGCTCTGACAAAATACCGAGAACTTGACCGTCAGCGCCGGTCACGACCAACGCCCCGATCCGCTTTTCGCCGAGTGAACGTGCCGCTTCAAGCAAGGTACGATGCGGCGCAATCGTATGAATTGTTTTACCTTTAGACGCGAGAATTCGGGCAACGCTCATTCAAGCCTCCTCCAGAAAAGAGGCGCGGCAACGGCGAAGACGTGACGCTTCGCGTCGCCGGCCTTCACGATAAGGAATTGTGCGCGCTAAAGCGACGTTCGGCAAGTCACTTTAATATACTGCATAAAATCCGCGTGAATTTGCATCAACGCCTTGGATCAAAAATCCGAAATCCAAAAAGTCCACCCAAGAATCCGCCGACATGCGCTTCCCACGCAATCGTATCGCCACCCATAAAGGCTGGGCTCATGACGCCTGTGATGAAGTTGACCCCAAACCATACAGCCAGAAAAACGAGCGCCCGCCTGTCCGAAAATGTTTCGCGTAAACTCAACGCGCGAAGCAGATAGCCATTTTCGCCTTGCAGCGGAAAAGGGCCCAGTGGCGCGCCGGGCTGAAACACAAAGCGCGTCGCTGCGGCCATCGCACCCGAAACGGATGCGGAAGCGCCGATCAACGGCTCCACGCTTTCACTATGCGAGAAGAAATGGAACAAGGCACCACAAAAGGCGGTGAAGGCCAGAAGCGAAAAAAATCGCGCGCTGCCGAACCGTCTTGCAATCGGTGCGCCGAAAGCCAACAGCCAGATGGCATTGACTGTCAGATGTGTCCAGCTGCCATGCAAAAGCGCATAGGTCAGCATAGTCCAGGGTTTCGCAGCATCATCTTCAAGCGTGTATCGCGACAAGGCCGCAAGGCGCGCGCCTGCCACACCATCTTTAAGGGCTTGTGCGTGTGCGAGAATTTCGTTCAGCGGATCACCGCCAAACATCAAAAGGAGACGCGCAGGTACGAACCCGAAATCGAGAAGGATCTCGACCGGATCATCCAGCAAAAAAACCATCGCTGAATGGACAATGATCAGAAGGGTTATCGCAACCAATACCGACGTGGGAACGTTAAAGACGGGTTCATTCCCCCGTCGTGCACCGGGCCCTGTCATCCACTTTCTCCTTTGACGCGGCTGTCCTACCCGAAACATGGCGTTTGAAGCAAATCCGCCGGTATGCCCCGTGCATAAGCTCCTGCGGGAGAAGGCTTTGCTTTTCAGGCTGTGCCGTTTTGGCACGGCTGGGGCCGGCCCATTTTTGAAGCTTATGAGGAGTAGTCACTGTGAAAACCTATCTTTGCCGGCATGGATTGTTGCTTTGGCTCGAATTGCGCGGCCGCCGGGTTCAGCCAGAACATGAGGATCTCGATCCTTACCGTCTGGCCCCGGTGTTAGCGTCGCGCTTCGTGCTTGATATTGGACCGGCAGAGGTCAAATCGGTTGAGACAGGTACGCGTGTGTTGGCCCGCTTACCCAATTTTGCCCGCGCACCCCGCGCCGCATTCAACGGTCTCGATGGGAGAGCGTTCGAAGAGCTTGCCCGTATCGTGGCAGACGAGGGCCATGGTGCCGTGCTGCTCGCGGAAGCAGGGGAAGTCTCACTTGAAATCTTGCTGATGCCGCTGACGCTCCACCGCTTCACAGGGCGCCGCGTTTTGGGTGTGATGGCAGACTGCAACCCATACGCGCATCCACGCGAAACAAATCTCCTTAAAATTGTATCTTGCCGATTCCTTGCCAGAGAATTGCAGGAGATTTCACCCCAACACTCGCATTTTTCCGATGCCCAAAACCCGGCGTTAACTGCGAGCGCGCATTCTCCTACCATTCCATCTGCAGCCGGGCGGCAAAAGTTAACGTCCAAAACGACGTCGAGATTTATACAATGACATTTCTGCAATCTCCTATGCAGCACGGAACGTCAGAAGGTGAGCGTCGCAAATTTTCCCGCGTCAGAATTTCCCTCGCAGGGCGATTCATGCTGGCCGATGGAAGCGAGCATAATTGTTGCTCGGTCGACATCTCACCCGGTTCGGCTGCGATTTCTGCTGATATCCGGCCACCGCGAGGCAGTCGGATCATTCTTTATCTCGACCGGCTTGGCCGCCTTGAAGGCGAGGTCCAGCGTGTATTTGAAGACGGTTTTGCGATCTCTTTCTCGGTCAGCGACGCTAAAAAGCGCCGCTTGGCCGAAGATTTGACATGGCTCGCCAATCGCGATCTTGCCGACTTCGCCAATAAGCGCCTAAGCGCTCGCGCTGAACCCACGCAAGAATCCGCAACAATGGTGTTGGAAGACGGGACATTGCGCGGTGTAACACTTATTGACGTGTCCCTCTCAGGCCTCGGTGTGCGTTCGGAACTCTTGCCACCAATCGGATCGGTGATCCGCATCGGTGCCAATCGAGGCCGAGTGGTTCGTCATTTCGAGGGCGGGTTCGGGTTGAGCTTTACGAATCCGGGGGCTGATGTCGAAGCCAGCCGTGAAAAGATTACATCAAATTCGACCGATTGATTTCAGGCCCCGCAAAAGGGGGGAATGGCACGGTCCCGTTATCGACAAGACGGGACCAAATCAATGTGCCGGTTCAACATTCTCCTTACTGCCTTTTTCCTGAGTCTGCTGGCGTCACCGACGGCTGCTGGTCAGCGCGCCAACGATTTTCCGGTCGCCACCGCTGCGGTCATTTCCACAGAAGCGCGTCCCCCGATGGGCTATGTCGGCTATTGCCTGCGCTATCCGGGCGAATGCAACGCGCATACAGCGGCAAGGGCCATAAAGCTCGATCAGGCGACATGGGCACTCCTCAACAACGTCAATAACGAGGTCAACCGCCGCATTCAGCCAGTCGCAGACAAGGACCATTGGGGCGTGGCCGAACGCTGGGATCTTCCAAGCGATGGCAAAGGCGACTGCGAGGATTACGCACTCCTGAAACGCAAGATCTTGATTGAGAAGGGACTGAATGCAGGCGCTCTGCTGATGACAGTCGTCATCGACCATGAGGGCGCAGGCCACGCCGTCCTCACGATTGTGACGGATCGTGGTGATTATGTGCTTGATAATCAGGAAGCGGCGATCCTGCCTTGGACTCAGACCGGCTATCGTTTCGTCAAACGCCAATCGATGCAGGACCCCAATGTCTGGGCAACCATCGGTACCCCAGCGCGCTCGCCCGTAGCAACAGCTGCGCGTTGAAAGCAGCCAAGCGACGAGGCCCCACAAAATTAACCCTTAATTAAGGATCGCCTTGCGCCCACCCGCATTTTCGACGTTAATCTTTCGTTAACGATTGAGAGTTGGGCATGCGGCACGTCGCAGCATTGATGGTGGGTCTTGCGGTTCTGGCGCTCGGCGCCGGCAACGCCGATGCGCGTGAGCGCAAACCGGCGCGCGAACCGGTCGCCCAACTCGTTGCGCTACCCGACACCTCTGTCCCAACAATTGTCGCCGGCCTCGCCAAGCCGCCGATCGGCTGGGTAGATTTCTGCCAAACCCATCCGCAGGACTGCCAAGTGGCGACCGTCGAAGCAAGCGCATTGCGTTTAGACGCCAAGATCTGGACACTGATTACGCGCCTGAATCGCGAAGTGAATTCTTCCATCGAGCAGGTTGAAGATATTGAGCAATTTGGCGTTCTTGAAAAATGGGTTTACCCCATCGACGGCAAGGGCGATTGCGAAGACATTGTTCTCGAAAAGCGTCGCCGCCTGATGCAAGTCGGCATTCCCCGCTCTGCTCTCCTGATCACTGTCGTTCGCGACGAACAGGGCGACGGCCATGCCGTGCTCACGCTGCGGACAGATCGCGGCGACTATGTGCTCGACAACAAGACAAGCAAGATCAAGCCATGGCTCGAGACGCCCTATGGCTTCGTCAAGCGCCAGTCGCAGCAGCATCCGGACATTTGGGTCACGCTCGACAGCCAGACTTCGCCCGTCATGACGGCGAAGCGCTGAGCCTCAATCGATCCGCTTCAACCCGGCGGCGAACCGTTTCCAGTTCTTTACATAACCTTCGGCCGACTGCGTCAGGCGGGCGGCCGCTTCGGCATCGAGTGTCCGCACGGCGCGTGCGGGCGATCCGACGATGAGCGAATTGTCTTGGAATTCCTTGCCTTCGGTGACGAGGGCATTGGCACCGATCAGGCAGTTCTTCCCGATCTTCGCCCCGTTGAGGATCGTCGCACCCATACCGACAAGGGAGTTATCGCCGATGATGCAGCCATGCAGGATCGCCGAATGGCCGATGGTGCAATCCTTCCCGATGATCATGGGGAAGCCCATGTCGGTATGGAGCACCGCACCTTCTTGAATATTGGTACGATCACCAATCTTAATCGGCTCATTGTCGCCGCGCAGTACGGCTCCGAACCAGATGCCTACATCCGTGCCAAGGATCACGGAGCCAATCACATGCGCATCGGGCGCGACCCAGAATGTGCCCTGCCCCTGCGTTTCAGGACGTCGGTCATCAAGCGCATAGAACGGCATGGCCTAGCTCCTCAATCTTCAAGATCGACGTCGAGGATCGACATGTTGAAGGCGTAAGAACGGTCGCCGTCTTCATCGTCGAGAGAGACGATCCCGATGAATTCGTCGCCGATCATCACTTCCGCCGAATCCGTCTTTTTCGGGCGCGCCACCACCTTGATCGATGCGTTGCCGAACAGGCGGCGGAGATAGTCCTGCAGCTTTTGAAGCTCTTGCTTGTCCATCGCGGAATCCTTTGCGGGGCCCGGCGGCCCGGTGGTTTTCGCTTGCCATGATCTCGGGCAAGCCGCAAGCGGGCGCGATCAACCCTCGCCCTTCTCCGCAAGGATTTGATCCATCGAGCGGGCGGGTTCGGCACAGCCTGCCTCGCCGACAACACGGGCTGGAACGCCTGCAACGGTCATGTTGCGCGGCACTGGCGCGAGCACGACGGAGCCTGCCGCCACGCGCGCGCATTGGCCGACCTCGATATTGCCGAGGATTTTGGCGCCCGCCCCAATGAGGACGCCCTGCCGGATCTTGGGATGGCGGTCGCCAGTCTCCTTGCCGGTACCGCCAAGCGTGACACCCTGCAGAATGGAGACATTGTCCTCGATGACGGCAGTGGAGCCTACAACCAGACCCGTCGCATGATCGAGGAATACACCCTTGCCGATCCGCGCCGCAGGATGGATGTCGGTCTGAAAGACGGCGGATGACCGGCTCTGCAGATAAAGCGAGAAATCCTTTCGCCCCTCGTGCCACAACGCATGAGCCAACCGATAGGTTTGCAGCGCATGGAAACCTTTGAAATAAAGGAGCGGTTCGATGAGCCGCGTGCAGGCCGGATCGCGATCAAGCACCGCCATCAGATCGGCGCGGAAGGCGGTGCCTAATTCGCGGTCTTTCTCCACTGCCTGCGCGAACGCACGCACAATAACATCGGCCCGCAAGGCCGCATGGTCGAGCCGCGAGGCAACCCGCGCAATCACCGCCTCTTCGAGCGAATGATGCTCGAGCACCGCCTCGACGACAAAACCCGCCATGGCAAGATCGGTCTCGACTATGGCCTGTGCGTCGGCGCGGATGCGCTCCCAAATGGGATCGACGACTTCGAGGCGAGTGGTGGGACGCGGCGCATGGCTCATAAGAATATGTCCTGTGAAGGCCGCTTTATAGCACGAACACGCTTGGACGGCACGCTCACCTGAAAATGGGGTGCTGACTCAACTTCGCAAGCGCCTGACTCAACCTCTCAGCCCGGAGCCGAAAGCCCCTCGAAAAACTCACGTTTCTAGGATGAATCGCTTTGTGAGGAACGCCATCAAAGCGTCGCCGAAGGCATCGTTGCGATCACCCGCCACCATATGCGCCGCATCCGCCACATCAACCCATTCGGCATGCGGCACGAGCGCCAGAAAAGCCTTCGCTTCGGCTTCCCCGACAAGCTCGCTCTGTCCGCCGCGGACCAGCAGGCAGGGCACGTCGACGCGTTGGGCCGCGGCGGTTGCCGCTGCGATCAACTCTGCCCGCCGGCTTTCGATCCCGTTTTCGCCAAGCTGAAAGCGCGGATCCCAATGCCAATGATAGCGGCCATCCGGACGTAACCGCAGATTCTTCCGCAGACCCTCGAGCGAACGCGGCTTCTCCCGGTGCGGCAGATAGGTCGCGATCGCATCCGCCGCCGCTTCAACAGAGCCAAACCCGTCCTCAAGATGCGCACGCATGAAATCGCGGACCTTCTTCAACCCTTCGAGGTTCATGTCCGGCACGACATCGACGAGCACGAGCCCCGCAAAAAGCCCCGGCTCGGCGTCCTGCGCAAGCAGCGCGGCAATCCCGCCCAACGACGCACCGATGGCAATCGGGGCCAAGCCTGTCTCAGCGCGCAGGGCACGGGCGACAGCAGCCGCATCGCGCCCATAATCGAAGAAGTGATAACGCCCCGCCTCGTCCCACGGGCTGTCGCCATGGCCGCGCTGGTCGAGCCGGACAGCCATGAACCCGGCCTTCGCAAGATCGTGCCCCGTCTTGCGCCAGGCATGACGCGTCTGCCCGCCGCCATGCAACATGAGGACGGGACGCCCCGCCCCCTCGACGGACGCAGCCAGAGCATGCCCATCCGCCCCGGGGAACAGCCGCGGCGCGGCGCTCATTCCACCGCCTTCAAAAAATCGAGAACCGCTTGCCGGTGCGTCCTGTCGCCGACCGCGGTGCTATGGTCCCGTCCTTCAATGGCGAAGGCTTTGGCATCCGGCATCAGAGCCGCGAGCGGCTCTGGCGCTCCAGCCACATCGTCCTTGGTGCCGACAGAGATCAGGACCGGGACGTTGATGCGCGCCACTTCGGCCTCGGTCAAAACCTGCCGCGAGCCGCGGATGCAGGCTGCCATCGCCTTGAGATCCTGCCGGTTCTGCGCGGCGAAGGCCCGGAACATCCGCTGCATCGGATCGGTGAGGTCGTCGAGAGAAGGCGCTTCCATCGCATCGGCGATACCGAGCGGAAGGCCAACACCATGCACGAGGTGAATCCCAAGCCCACCGAGCAGCGCTGCCTTCACACGGTCGGGCGATTGCAGGGCAAGATGGGCGGTGATCCGCGCACCCATCGAATAGCCCATCACGAAGGCACTCTCGATGCCGAGATGATCCATCAGCCGGCGCACATCGGCAGCCATGATGTCCGATGAATAGGCCGCAGGATCGTAAAGCGGATCGCTTTGGCCGTGACCGCGATTGTCATGCGCGATGACCCGATAGCCCGCCTGCGCGAGCGTCTTGACCCACAGCGTGTTGACCCAATTGACCTGATGGGTCGAGGCGAAACCATGCACCAGCATGATCGGCGTGCCGGGGCCATCGCCATGCGGCGGGATGTCGATATAGGCGAGGCGGACGCCATCGGAGGAGAAGAATTCGACCGGAAGAGACTTCATCATGATGGCGGCGAGACTAAGCGTCGCCCCGGCAGCGGGCAAGGCAGGGACTTCCCAAGAAGTCGCAAGCCCGCATTGCCCTCAGGTACTGGCGCAAGGCCCGCGATTCTGTTTAAAGAACACCATAATTCGACGTCCCGCTCAGGAGCCACCCACCATGGCCGATATGCATGTGCCGCATTTCAAGAACGATCTCGGCATCGCCTCAATCCGCGTGGGCACCAAGGAATTCATGTGCGTCGGCGCGACACCGCCCTTCGATCACCCGCACATTTTCATCGATATGGGCGACGATACCGAGACAGTCTGCCCCTATTGCTCGACGCTCTTCAAATATGACGAGAGCTTGCATGGCGGAGCAGAGCCGGCCTCCTGCCTCTACCATCCCGAAGACGCCGCTGCCTGACGCAATGATCCGCTGATCGCCATGACGGACCGGCCTTTCATCATCGCAGGGGCCGGGATTGCCGGTCTGACTTTGGCGCTGACGCTCGCGCGCCAGAACCGCGCCGTCATGCTCATCGAAAAGCGCAGCCGTATCGACGAGCTTGGCGCGGGCTTACAAATCTCTCCCAATGCATCACGCATCCTGATCGGGCTTGGACTTGGCCCCGCTTTGTCACGCGTCGCCGGTGAACCTGATGAATTGATCGTGCGCAACGGCAAGAACGGCACGACCCTCACGCGCATGGCGCAGGGCCAGAGCATGCGGCAAGCCTATGGCGCGCCCTATTGGCATATTCATCGCGCCGACTTGCAAACCGCGCTGCTCGATGCCGTCCGCAGCGAACCCGGAATTCAGCTTTCGTTCGGCCGCGCCATTGCAGGGTTACAGCAAACCGCAACCGGAATCCGTATCGAGACCGAAACCGCCAATGGCACTCGCACCACACTTGAAGGCGCAGCGCTGATTGGAGCCGACGGTTTATGGACGCGCACCGCTGCCCTCCTCGGCGACGCATCCGAGCCGCGCTTCACCGGCTACACGGCATGGCGCGCGACGATCCCGATGGATCAGGCACCTGACCTCTTCCGCGCCAATGCCACCGGGCTGTGGCTCGGCCCTAAATCGCACCTCGTCCATTATCCGCTGCGTGGCGGACGCGTGCTGAACATTGTCGCTATTGTGAGCGACCGCACCGCCGAACTGGGCTGGAGCCGTCCCGGCGACAAGCAATCTTGCGAAGCCCGGTTCAACCATTGGGCGCAACCGGTACGAGACCTTCTATCCACCGTGCCCGAATGGCATATCTGGTCGCTCTATGACCGCCCTCCCCGCCCCAACGCGGCACGCGGCCGCGCAACGCTGATCGGCGATGCATTCCATCCCGTCCTCCCTTTTTTGGCGCAGGGCGCAGCGATGGCCATCGAAGACACCGCCATTCTAGCCGCGGCCTTGTCATCACATGACACCATCGAAACCGCATTCAAATCCTATGTAGCTAATCGCGCACAACGCACAGGACGCGTGCAACGCGAAGCCCGGTTTAACGGTCAAATCTATCATATGAGTGCGCCACTCTCATGGGCACGCAACCTTAAGTTGCGTAATTCAAGTCCCACTAGTTTGGCGCAGCGTTATGACTGGATTTATGGATTTACGGCGTAAACGCTATCTTCATTTGCCTTTCATTATTTAAAAGGAATTTCGGTGCATAGCTGAAGTCCTTGTTGGAATTTTTTATTTTTGGACGATTTGCCATGAAGCTTGTCAATCCGCCGGATGGGGAAGGTACGGACGAGAACATTCGCGTCGATTCCGGGCTGACTTGCCTTGCCGCCGTTTGCGGATACTTCTTCATCAGTGTCGACCCTAAGCAGATTGCCTATGAGCTTGGCCTTGGTGCCGAAATGGCGACTGCAAACGACATCATCCGTGCTGCTCGCATGATGAAACTACGCGGCCGCATGGCGACCAAAGTTTCGTATGCCAAAATCTCGCCTGCGATGCTTCCAGCCATCGTCGCCATGAAGAGCGGCGGCTTTCGCTTGCTCGTCGCAAAGCGCGACGAAGAATTAATCGTGCACGATCCCATCTCACGGGAAACCGAGAGCCTTTCACCCGATGCGCTCGCCGAACAAGTCGATGGCGGCGTCATATTCGTGACGCGGCGCTTAAATAGTCCGGGCGCATCGCGCGAGACGTTCGGCCTCAGCTGGTTTATTCCTTCGTTGATGCGTTATCGCAAGGCGCTCATGCATGTGCTCGCCGCCTCGCTGATGATTCAAATTTTTGCCATCGTCACACCTATCCTTTTTCAGGTCGTCATCGACAAGGTGCTGGTGCACCAGACCTTTGCAACACTCGTTGTCATCGTGGTCGGGTTAATCGCGACAGGCGTGTTCGAGGCCATCATCCAATATCTACGAACCTATGCCCTCAACCACACCACAAGCCGCATCGATGTCGAGCTTGGCGCACGACTGGTCGACCATCTCTTCCGGTTACCACTCGGCTATTTCGAAAGCATGTCGGCGGGCCAGATCGTCGCGCGCGTGCGCGAACTTGAAACAGTTCGCAACTTTCTAACTGGTCCCGCGCTCAATTCGTTGCTCGATCTTCTCTTCACCATCATTTTGATCGCAGTGCTCTTTAGCTACTCGGTCAAGCTAACCCTAATCGTGATCATCGCGATTCCCCTCTTCGTCCTTGTTGCGGTATTGATTATGCCGCGCTTGCAAGATGGAATCGAAAAGAAATTCTATCACAACGCACAGGCCCAACAGTTTCTCGTTGAATCTATCGTCGGTGTACAGACATTAAAAGCCTCGGACATCGAGCCAATGATGCGGCGGCAATGGGAAGATCGCCTCGCCGCTTACGTTAAGGGCGCCTTCGACGTTCTAACGATCGGCGCCGTTGGACAAGGTGCCATTCAGCTCATCATTAAGATCATGACAGCGCTTGTGCTCTTCTTTGGCACAGTGCAGGTGATCAATGGCGAACTGACTGTTGGCGGTCTCATTGCTTTCAATATGCTTGTTGGGCAAGTTGTTGCGCCGGTTATTCGCTTGTCGCAACTCTGGCAAGATTTTCAGCAAGTGCGCGTCTCATTGCAACGCATGGGTGACATTCTCAACGTCAAGACGGAAGCGGCCGCATTGACTTCCGCGCATTTGCCGCCTGCTAAAGGCGGCATTGTGATGCGCGATCTAACATTCCGCTACCGCGCCGATGGTGCGCCTGTGCTCGACCGCATTAATTTAGCCATCAAGCCAGGGGAAATGATCGGCATCGTTGGCCCATCGGGTTCTGGCAAGTCGACGCTGACGAAACTGATCCAGAGATTGTATAATCCCGAGCAGGGACAGATCCTTGTCGATGGTATCGATATCGCGCAGGTCGATCCCGCTTGGCTGCGCCAGCAACTCGGTGTCGTACTTCAGGAAAATCTGCTCTTCAATCGCACCGTGCATGAAAATATTGCGCTTGCACGTCCAGGAATGCCACGCCAGCATGTGATTGACGCAGCACGGCTTGCCGGTGCGGATGAATTCATCAATACCCTACCGCTCGGTTACGATACGCTCATTGAAGAACGTGGCGGCAATCTGTCCGGCGGACAACGCCAGCGCATCGCGATTGCGCGCGCACTCGTCACCAATCCGCGTGTTCTCATACTCGACGAAGCAACGAGCGCGCTCGATTATGAGAGCGAGCATGTCATTCAACGCAATATGCGGGCGATCGCCCGCGGTCGCACCGTCATCATCATTGCCCATCGCCTCTCTACCGTGCGTCAATGCGACCGTATCATTGGCGTTGCCAAAGGCCGGATCGTCGAAGAAGGGACGCATGACGAACTCGTGAATCGTCCCCGTGGCCTCTATGCCCATCTGTGGCGCCTACAGACTGAAGGATTGGATTCGACGCCATGAAGGAATTTGTGAAACCCTTCGATGTGTTACGTTTCCGAAAAGCCGACGAAGAACGCGAGCGGCTGAACGAATTTCTCCCTGCTGCACTCGAGATTCTCGAAACGCCGCTCTCGCCCGTGCGCGTCACCTTTTTGTGGTTTATGTGTGCGATCCCGGTCGCCGCGTTGCTGTGGGCCATCATTGGCTTTATCGACATTCATGCCGTAGCTCCGGGCCGTATTCAGCCCAAAGGCTATTCGAAGGTCGTTCAGGTCTTCGAGGCCGGACGCGTCGATAAAATTCTGGTCGAGGATGGACAGCATGTTGAGCAAGGTGCCTTACTGATCCAATTGGACGACCGCGAAACAGCCGCCGATCTCGGTCGCCTCCAGGCCGATATAGCCGACACGAAAGCTGAAATTCTGCGTCGTCGTGCCGCCGTCGAAGCGGTCCGGCAGGGCGCGGCCAAACTCGGTCCCATTCCGCAGAATTCTGGCCTGCCTGAAGCCGCACTCGCGCGTGAATGGCGTTCGGGCGAAGCCGATCTCGCGCAGGTCAATGCACAAATCGCCTCGCTGATCGCGCAACGACAAGAACGTGATCGCACCGCCGATCGACTACGCGGCACTATGGCGGCGCGTGAGCAGCTAAAGACTGTTCAAGGCGAGCGCACAACCATGCGCGAATATTTGATTGGCGTGAACGCTGGCAGTCGCGCGTCACTGCTCGATGCCTTGCAAGATGCCAAACGCACCGAGCTCGAACAGGCCGCCGATCGCGGCATGTTGGCGGAAGTTGAAAGCGGGAAATCGACCATCGACCAAAGGCTCGTTGAAGCCCGTGCTGCCTTTTTGATGGAACAATACGGCAAAACAAACGAGGCCGAACGACGTCTCCCCGCGCTTGAACTTGAAGCCGTCAAAGCCGCGACCAAACTCGAACGCACACGCGTGACAAGCCCGATCGACGGCACCGTGCAGCAATTAGCTGTGACATCACCCGGCCAGACAGTTGGCGCCGGTCAACCGGTACTGATCGTTGTGCCGGACGATGGCGGTATCGAAGTCACGGCCTTCGTTGCCAACAAGGATATCGGCTTCGTCCATGCCGGTCAGAAAGTCCGCATCAAGATTGAGGCGTTTCCTTACACGCGTTATGGCGTCATCGAGGGAACAGTGATGCGTGTACCACGCGACGCGCTAGACGAGCGCGACATGCCGGCCATGATGGATGTCACGACATTGCAGAAATTGCAGGCCGCTGTCGGCCAACCTGCAAAACCAAAACTCGGCAATCTCGTCTATGCCGTCGTCATTGCACCCAATCGCGATACGGTCGAGGTCGACGGTCGCGAGGTGAAACTTAGCCCGGGTATGGCCGTCACCGCAGAAATCCAGACCGGCCGCCGCCGCCTGATCGAATATTTCCTCTCGCCCTTCCAAGAAGCGGGCAGCGAGGCGGTGCGCGAGCGCTGAGAGTTCGGTTAAGTGAGGTTGCGTTGTGTCGCGTATGCGTCAGGACCGGGCTTAAAGGCCCGGTCCTTTTTTAATGGCGATTTTCAGCGCGTATTGCCACCCCGCCGCATGCGCTCAAAGGCCGAAAGGCCGCCGCGGGCTTCCGCGCGTCCCAAAAACAAACGACGCTGCCGACGCGCAAAGGCCGAAAGGCCGCCGCGGGCTTCCCCGCGTCCCAAAAACAAACGACGCTGCCGACGCGCAAAGGCCGAATGGCCGCCCGAGCCTTCGCGAGGTCCCAAAAACAAACGACACTGCCGACGCGCAAAGGCCGAACGGCCGCCCGAGCCTTCGCGAGGTCCAAAAAAATGGTGCGGACACCGGGGGTCGAACCCGGACAGCCTTGCGGCCGAGGGATTTTAAGTCCCTTGCGTCTACCAGTTTCGCCATGTCCGCCGGGGTCTGGTACCCGTCGAGAGGAATAGTCGAGGCGGACGCGCCGGTCAAAGCGAATAGCGAGCCGTCACTCGCCTTTCGCCACAGCCCCCTCCTTGCTGACCTCTTTCGAAGAGGGTGTCCGAGCCCGCCAGCGCAAGAAGAGAAGATAGAGTGCTCCGGCACCAAGGCCGGTAATGATGGCTTCGAGAGACTGAAGACTGAACTTCCCCGGATGCACGAGATAATCTGCAATCGTCGTTGCCAACGTGACTGTGATGGCTGTCAAAAGCCCATTGCTCGTCCAACGTTTGAGGGGGGTGAAGGAGAGCACAACAAGAATAGCAGCCGATACCGCCCCTGTTTGAAACGCCTTCGACCAATGCGACAGGGTCAATGCGTTGACATTACCGCCAACCATGACGAGCAAGCATGACGTTCCAGACTCGGTAAACCGAGCCAGAAACAGACGCACCTTTTCGCGCAACAATTCCAACACCACGCAATCTCCACGGCCTCCAGAGTGGGCAAACACTGCCTCAAAAGGCTCGGCCTTTGAAGTGCAAATCTGGCCGCTTCAGGCCCCATAGGCTGGAAGCGGGCAGGCCTAGGCCTACCCGCGACTGAGCCGGCTCAGACCAATTCGGGGAACGGCACGATGGTGGACTTCACCGTCTTCATTGCCATGGCATCGGCCACTGCGGCTTTGATCCCCTCTTCCGAGAACGGGTAGATTGTCTGCATCTCAAGCCACGGATATTTGTTCCGCGCCTTGTAGAGCATGTCGACGCCAAGCGGCAGATCGTTGGCGGTAAATCCCCATGAGCCGAGAATATTCAAATCCTTCGTGCAGAAGCGATGCCAGCTTGTGTTGATTGAACCAGCGTCGGTGAATTGCCCCATCTCGACATAAGTGCCGCCGTCGCGGAGAAACTCGATACCTTCCGGACCTGCGGTCGGATGGCCGGAGCAATCCATCACAAGATCGGCACCATAGCCGCCCGCGAGTTCACGCACGCGACGAATGCGATCCTCCGGTGTCTTGAACTCTTCAATGTCGACGGTCGCATGCGCGCCGAATTTACGCGCAAGCTCAAGGCGAGGTTTTTCCGGCGCGCCGATGCAGATCACTTTGCCTGCGCCCATCTCCTGCGCAGCCGCGACAGCAAGAATGCCGATCGGTCCCGAGCCTTGTATGACGACCGTATCGTTCCACGAAAAACCACCTGCACGCTGTGCGCGATTGAACGCACGAATACAGGATGTCAGCGGTTCGGAGAGCGCGCCCAAACGCAACGACATATCGTCAGGCAATTTGTAGATTTTTGTGCCAGGCAGCATGTCGAGGTCGACATAAACATATTCTGCCCAACCACCCCATAGATGTGGAGCCTTATCGAAGCCGAGATAACGACCGTAATAAACGGGCGTCAGACATTTATTCGCCGTCTGCGGATAATGCAGACACCAATGACAATGGCCGCACGGCATGAGCGGCGGGATCATGACTTTCGAGCCGACATTGAGCGGTTTGCCCATAAAGTCTTCGGTGAATTCATCGCCCTTCTCGACGATGATGGCACCGATTTCATGACCGAGCGTGAAGGGCCACGGCAAGGGCTTAGGCCAATGACCTTTGAGAATGTGTTGGTCCGTACCGCAAACGCCGCACGCGCCGATTTGCAACAGCGCCGCCTTCTTCGGAATTTTGGGCCATGGCACTGTCTGGATCACTGGATCAGCGCCCGGACCGGCATAGGTGCACACGCGAATATTGTCTGCCTTACGCATTCCATTTCTCCCTTAAGCAATCTTATTTTGATGCAAAGTAGAGACGGAAACAACGCCCCGGTAAAGCTGCGTACCGCACGTCCCAGCCATGCATGAGGCGAGCAGCAAGCCGATCAAAGGATCGGAATGCTTTTCTCCGGCGCCCTAGGTTGCGGCGCGTAAACCGCCGCTTCGTCAACCCACCCGCCGCCTATTGCTTTGTAGATATTGACCACAGCGTCGAAGGTGCCCTTGCGTGCCAGCGCGGATTGCATCTGCGCTTCGTATAGTTCGTTATGTAACAGGATGAGGCCGGTGTATTCCTTTGCGGATTTGCCGAGCATGTCCGATGTTTTCGCAACGGCATCCTCAAGCGCACGTTGGCTGCGGATCAATGCATCGAGATGTGCCGTGGAGCGTTGATAAGCGATCAAAGCATTCGTGGTGTCGCGAAACGCGGTCAGTAATGTTTCCTGATAATCGGCAAGTGCGATGGCCGTAGCCCCCTTGGCAATGTCGACGCGGCCCGAAATAGCGCCTGCGGCGAATAGCGGCCCCACCGCATTGCCGGCCATCGCCCAAACAGGTGTAAGACCGCCCGGCATCGGCCCCGGGAAAAGGCTGGAATAGCCAATCCCGCCCGAGGCGCTGAGATGAATCTGTGGCAGATAGAGGGCCAATTCGGCCCCAATTTGTGCATTCGCCGCGATCAATCTCTGCTCGGCTTCCGCCACATCGGGCCGTCGCAACAGCACGTCCGATCGGATCGTCCCCGGCATCAATGGCGGCTTGATGCCGGTAAAACCCCGCCCACGCGAGATCTTCAATGTCGGATCGGCACAGAGCAAACGAATGTCGTTCACGGTCTGCTCGGCCAAGGCCAAGAGAATGGGAAGATTCGCGCGATACCGCTCAATGGCCGAGAAGACTTGCGCGCGGGCGGCGTCCGTCGCGGGCGGATCGGCCCTCTTCATCGCATCGAGATCGGCGCTGAGCCGATCGATGGAATCCTGCGTGATTTTATACTGCGTCTCGGCGGC
>Ga0214917_10000895_pt1 | contig 38818 bp, 37 predicted proteins | sample LL_1208_BB_MetaG_FD_177983 | JGI IMG/M metagenome (GOLD analysis project Ga0214917, IMG submission 177983) | Freshwater microbial communities from Lake Lanier, Atlanta, Georgia, United States - LL_1208_BB | ecosystem: Environmental > Aquatic > Freshwater > Lake | place: USA: Georgia | collected... | reverse complement strand
AACCTTTCTTCATCCAAATCAGGTCTGCCAAGTCTTTCGCCTTCGCATAATTGGCCAAGAGCTCCTGATTTGAGGGACCAATGCCCAGCCAAGCCGTGAATAGGACCCCTAAAAGAACAAAAAAAATGCCAGCCTCTATGGAGAAACGCGAGTTCTTGGAATCCTTGGGCATAAGAGATTTATGCTAACTACCACGACCTGTTTCACAAGCCATCCTTAGGCTGGAGAAAATCGATTTCCTCTAAAGCCAAGGCTGCTTCTTAAAGATATAAATCGCTTCTGTATTGGGATCGAAATTCTCAATTGGTTTGAAGGTCCTCCAAAAAAGCTCAGGTCGATAAAGGTCCTTCCAAAAAGTCAAAAGCCGTGCTTCCTCATTATATCGAACTCCTTGAGTTGCCCATTGGCTAATATATTGGCGCACTTGCTGCACCACTGGGCCAAAAGCCACAATATAATCTGGCATCAGAACACCCCTAAAATGAATATCGGGCAGGTTTTTAAATTGCTCCTCGTCCTTTTGTTCCGGGCGCAACTGCCATGCGTAAACGGCCTGGGGCGCATGGAACATTAATGGATAACAGGCATAATCCGGCAAAACCCATACAGAAGCTTGAGAAGGAACATGAAAAGAAATCCAATCAGCGGCAGTGCGATACGGATCCCCTGAGGGTAGAAAGAGTTCCCGGATAAAGCCAATCGAAGTGCTCGCGCCCTGCCCCCGATCGAAACGGAATGGATTCAGAAGATTAAAGAATTGAAGGAGGAGAACTCCTCCTATCAACCACAGCCATCTCCCTTTTGAAAAAGCCAAAATGACTCTGGCCGCTATAAAAATGCCCAACGGAATCACGCTAATAACATATCGAATATCAGCTACGCCTGTTTGATCCAAGGCGACTTGAGGAGAAACCATGGAAGTGATCAGAATAATGACCAAAACGGCAAGGAGGGCCCGCAGCAGAAGACTATCCCGCCTCTTAATAACTACATAAGGCGCTAGCAAGCACGGCAAGAATGCTAACAATTCAGAGCGAAAACAGTCCCGGAAGGTCCAGGCGAATAACTGTATTCTTTGCATGAGCGAGAGACCACGGTCTGCAATATAAGACCCCCAACCAGTGCCCCATGGATTCCAAACACTCAGCAATAAGAAACAACAGACAAACTGAAATAGGGCGGAACAACATATGTCTCGCAACCCGAACGGACTTTCTTTTCTTTCCCAAATTACATAATCCGAAACAAAAGCCAAAAAGAGCGCAAAGCCAGCCAAATAGTTCGAAGCGATCAGCCCAAAAAGAGCAAAGTTAAGGAGGACCAAATCCCTCCTAGATCTTTTTTCTTGTCGGTACAGAAATAAGGCAAGTAATTCAAAGAAAAGTACCAGCGAATAATAACGGCATTGCCGAAAGTACAAAAAGAGTGGGATAGACATAAGAATGCAAAGGAAATAAATCATTTTCACCTTCAACTCCAACCCCAAACGGTTAATCCAGAAAGCCATCAAAGTGAGAGCCGCGAAACCGATCAGGCTGAATGGCATGCGAGCTAATAATGAAGTGGTAGGCCCGAACTTCATAAAAGGTGCGCACACATAGTATTGCAGTGGCGAGATAGTTCGTTCTTTGAGGTTTCTAAGAGCGACTCCATTTCGAAAAGCGACAAGATTGTATCCGACGAGAGCCCCTGTGTCGCCTGTCGTGCATACCGAGATTCCATGCAGCGCCGTACCAGCTTCATCATCCCACAGGGCATAGGTTCCCAGACTTGAAAATAACAAAAGCCCGCCGAGGAAAATAAACAAAGTGGGAAGCAGATAAAACGACCACTTTTTCAATGGAATACTATGCTTTTGAAGAGCAGACAAGACCGATAAAGAGATTTAAAGGAACAAAAGGCACTGCAAGCGGAAAAAAAGATTTTTTATTGATCAGGAATCTTTTTCTTATTTCCGCGATCACCTCATCCGCCAGATTGATGTGTTCTCGTTTAATGAAAACTTCGTAAGGCAATTTGTAGGTTCGCTCAAAAAGCCGTTGTGCCGAGCACCTTCGCGCCAGGGTGTAGAGAGCCCCCCCTTCACATGGAATCAGGACGATAAACTTTCCTTTGGATTTGCAAAGGAGTCGCCCAACTTCATCAAGGCAATGAGGTAATCTCGGGAGATGCTCAAGCACGTGGATCGCCAGAATTCGATCAAAATACCCATCAGAATACGGGAGCCTATTTTGACAATCAGCCACGAGAACCTTGGCCTTGGGGAAACGCTCGCGAATACCTTCCGCCATATTCTCTCGAAACTCTACCATTTCGTAATTCTCGATTTTTTCATCTGGCAGAGCCTCTTTTGCGAAGTGCTCCCCCAGTCCAGCCCCCAAATCTAAGGTTCGTTTCCAATCGCTTGGCGAATTCCGGATTACAAAGGAGTGATTAAATCGATCGATAAATCCGAGCCGTCCCCCCAACTTTTTATGCCACGCCTCCATAAATTCATCGCATATCCTCTTTGTTTGCTCATCAATGGGTGGAATGACTTTGGGCCAAGGGTTCATAAGGAAAGAGTATGTGTAACTCGGTCAAACACCATCTCAGGGGTGATCTGTTTCATACATTGATTATCGCGGCAAGCTGTCTGTCGATTATTCAAGGCATTAATGCAGGGACTGCATGGGAGACCGATATAAACCGACTGACATTTCACAGAGTTTGCCTCGAACAAGTGAGGAGTTTCCGGACCAAATAATACCACCGTTCGTATGTTGGTGAGAGATGCGAAATGAGCAGGTCCACTGTCATTTGTAATAAGAATATCTGCCACGCAGTAGAGGACCATTAACTCGTCCAAGGTAGTTCTTCCAGCAATGTTTATGCAATACTCAGAGTTAATCTCTTCCCGAATTCGCTCGGCTTTATTTTTTTCGCCATCCGCCCCTGTAATACATACCAATGCACTAGGATACTTCGAAAGGATTTTTCTAATGAGTTGAACATATTTATCCGAATCCCATCTTCGAAGAGGAAGCAGATCGCTAGCATTCGGATTGACCAGAATGATGCTTGTTTTGTCGTTGATAGGATACTTCGAAAAAAGTTTCTCCTTGAGATGCGCTTGATCAGAAAGAGAAGCTTGAAATACATGGGGTCCCATGACCCGAGGGGGACAATGCACCAGAGTCGGAAAACGAGAGGGATCCTGTTGCAACGCCAGCACAAGGACCTCAAACATCTGACTGGTATGAATATGGGGATTGTAAAGGACCCGATGGGTCATAAGGTCGCCACGATACGGACCTTCACCGAAATAAGCGTGCAGCCCGCTCCGCATTTTCGCGCCTGACAGAAAGGTGATAGCCGCGGAGAATCTTGCAAAGAACTCAAGATCAACTGCAGCATCAATCTGTTTGGCCCGAATAGTGATTAAATTACCTAGAGTCGAGCCGATCATGGCGAAAACACTCTCCTGTCTTACCGGGAAGATATTTTCAGGAGGAATTAGGCCAATCACGTCAAGAATAAATCTATTTTCCTCAAACACGATAGCGTACACGTTATTCTTACCGACCATTTGAATGGCCGATTGGATTGCTGGAATAGCTAAAACGCTTGACCCTTGCTCGGCTAGTTTGACGAGTAGGATCTTTTTAGGATTCTTTCTTGTGAGAGGAACAAGTCGACCTGGAAAAGTGAAAAAGGTTAGGACAAGACAAAAGAAACTAAACACCCATCGATCGAGCAATTGGAGTAGCTCAACACGAACAGGCAATCCGCGTATTTTATACTTTGCGACCGACAAGGATAATGTCCCCCATGATAGTTGTAGTGGAACCGCAGGGCTGAAAGTTATTTTGATTCGATATTTTCGTTCCCTGGCGGCGGGACCGAAGGAGACTTGGAATCATGGGGAATAGCCACCAGAGAAAGGCATTCACCAATTCCCATGCACTGACCCAAAGGAGAGCTAAGTTTGCACCATGCTTCAAGACCCTCCTCATTTCAGAAAATACTTCACCCGTGTCAGGAGTCGAATAATGCTCCAGCACACAAAAGTTCCGAATCGCGTTGGAGTGGTTGTCAGGAAAAGTAATCGAACAAATATCACCGAGTTTAACTTCATCGATGCTCTTTTGTCTGGCGGCAATTTGCAACGCGGCCTCCGATATATCCATCCAGATAAATCTACTGCCTTTCTTTTGGTAATAGATTGTATCCGTTGCTGAACCGCAGCCTGCTTCAAGAAAAACCTGTTTTTCAGGAAAATACTGTTCGATCATCTTGCTCAACGGCTTGGAAGGGAAGTTTTTCCTGTAAAGATTGGCGAAAAAACTAATAAAACTCACCGTTTCCCAATACTCGTCCCAAGCGTCTCTAGGATATTGCTGGTTATCGTTCATAGGACTATCAAAAGTTAGGCCTAAAATATTTTACGGTAGATGAAGGCATAACTTCTCCAACAACGGCAAGGCGAGAACCTCCTTCGCCAGCTGCTCTGCAAAGGGGAAAGACTGGCCGGAATACTGGAAGCACTCTTGCTCATGCACGGCTCGGGGATAATATACTTCGGTTTGGATTCCTTCAGTACCCAGTTTTTCCCTAAGGGCATCCCGCTTACCCTTACCCGTCACCCGAATTACAAACTGGTTCCAAGTGTGTTCCCCTTGGCCTGAATGACAGGAAAAAGGCAAGAGTATCGTTCCTGGTTTCTGCTCCACAGACGTCCCCTGTCCTTGGCATACGCAAGAGTCGATTGGCATGATTGCGCTCCACTTCTCTTGGAGTGAGCTCATTAACTTTTGAGCGCTTTCTCGCCTTGTTTTCAGCGCTGAATCCAAATGTTTGAGTTTCACCCGCAAGAAAGCCGCCTGTAGCTCGTGCAACCGAAAGTTTCCGCCAATCATCTCATGGAAATACTTTTGCTTTGCTCCGTGCACCCGAAGCATCCGTATCTTGTCGGCCAGAGCAGCATCGCTTGTTGTCACAAGCCCACCCTCTCCTAGCGCTCCAAGATTCTTCGTCGGAAAAAATGAAAACGTTCCCAAGGTGCCCATGGTGCCCGCTTGTCGCCCCTTATCCATTGCTCCCAACGCTTGTGCCGCGTCCTCAATCACCGGAATACCATGTTTTCTAGCTGCGGCCAAAATTGGATCCATATCGGCACACTGACCAAATAGATGAACTACAATGATGGCTTTTGTTTTCGATCCGATCTTGGCCGCTACCTGATCCGCCCGCAGGTTGTAACAGCACTCCGCACTATCCACGAAGACAGGCACCCCACCCAGCCTTGCCACCGCGCCAGCCGTGGCAAAAAATGTGTAAGTTGGACAGATGACCTCGTCCCCAGGGCCCACTCCGACCGCCTGAAGAGCCAACAACAAGGCATCCGATCCATTCGAGACACCGATGGCATTAGGCACACCAATCCATTCCGCAATCTCCCGCTCAAAGGCCTCGACTTCGGGCCCTAAAACAAAATGCCCGCTGTCCAGAACCCTTTCAAAGGCAGTCTGCAAATCTTCCCGGTAAGGAGCATGTTCGGCCACCAAGTCCAGCATCGGAACTTTCATAAACTTACTACTCTACCTTTTTGAGCCTAGAGTTCGAACCCTAAAACAACCCAAGGCCTAGTAAAGATACGGGGTTGCATTGTTGATGGTTTGATATCGGATCGCTGGATCGTTCCTCATAATTCGCCGCGCAAATGAGGAAACGGTCGATGACGGAATAGCTTGTAGACACTTATTATCCGAACAGTCAGAACGCTTGTGGTTATAGGCCATAATGCAAGGGCTGCACTGGTAGAAGCTATAAAGGATAAGGCACTTTCCCAGGGATCCGTAGACGAATGGGGAGTCTGTGCTGTAGAGGGCTAAAGTCGGTGTATCTGTCATGGCGGCAAAATGAACCGGCCCGTTATCGTTGCTGATGAGAAGTTTTGCCCCACCGAGCAAATCGAAAAGTTCATCCATCGTCGTGCGGCCCGCCAAGGAAACCAACCGGTCGCTCTGAACGAGTTCCGCAAGCTTTTCACAACTTGGGATGTTCTCTTTTGTCCCGATCATCCCCACTCGATACCCGGGAAATTCCTGAAGAATTTCCTTAAGAACTTCCGACAACCGATCCAGCGGATAATTCCGGACAGACAAATTCGGCCCGACATCAGGCGCGACCAAAAGATACGGACCAGAAATGAAATCAGGAATTTTCTTCCGCAAGTCAGCCAAAGCATTCCCTTGGGTTCGGTACGGGCTCAAAACAAGCTCCTCCACACCTAGGTTGTTTTTATATTGAGGAAAGTCGTCTGCATCACCCAAAACAGTTTTCGTTAATGCCAGAAAGTTTTTGGCAATATGGGTGTTTTGATTGAAATGGCATCCCGAATCATAGATTGATCCACGATACAACCCCTCAAGGTGATATCGCAAAAACCCACCCTTTCTACCTGCCTTGATGAAAAAACTAAAAATAGCAGTGATTCTGAAGAACAGTTCAAAATCAACCACGGCGTCTATATGAACACGGTTAAGAGTCTGCAGGACCTGAAGATACGAAAACAGGAATGAAAACACCCCGTCCTCTTTCAAGGCCAATACCCTAGTAGGCTCCAATTCACCGATTTTCAGCCATGAGGAACGGATGCTTTGAGTTGTGAGAACGTAAATATTCGCCTCCGGAAATTGGGTCCGAATAAACCGGATAGATGGACTCGTCATGATCGAGGCACCCATCTCAAAGAGCTCAATTAGAAGGATGTTTTTGTAGGGACCCCGGCTGGATTTTTTGAAAGATAGTCGCCCTAAAATGGATAAAATCAGGCACGCAAAGGACCCGATATAGCGGTCCATCCATCGGATCGAGGGAGAGGAGGTCATAGCTGTTAAGCGAGAATACTAGGCAATCCCGATCAGGATAGAACCGCAAAATACACATACGCAGGATTGCTCTTCTACGTCCCTCACGGCATTTTGCGTTTATGTCTGAAACATCCAACGGTCGCTTTCTGGTTCGGGGGGGCAACCCTATCCGCGGGGAAATCGAGCCCCAAGGGAACAAGAACGAAGCCATGCCCCTGATGGCTGCAGTCTGCCTCACGGATCAGCCTGTCACCCTGCAGAATATTCCCCAGATCGACGATGTCCGATTAATGGAGAAGATTCTCAATGAACTCGGTCTTGTTTCGAAAGAGTCAGAGTCATGCAACGTCCGACGAAGCTTGACCCTTCAGGCAAAAGAATCCCCCAAATCTATTATTCACCCGGAACTAGGTTCTCGTCTGCGAGGGTCTGTCACCTTGGCTGGCCCCCTTCTCGCAAGAACTGGCGAGGTCACTCTTCCACGCCCCGGCGGGGATCGAATTGGACGCCGTCGCCTCGACACCCATTTACAGATTTTTTCTGCTTTAGGCGCCCAAATCACCGACATACGGGACGGAATCCAGATCAAGGCTAAACAACTCAAGGGGGCTGATATTCTGATGGATGAAGCCTCCGTTACTGCTACGGAAAACGGCCTATGCGCCGCTGTTTTGGCCGAAGGAGTCACTGTCCTTCACAATGCAGCCAGCGAACCCCATGTTCAGGCTCTCGGCAATCTGCTCAATGCGATGGGCGCCAAAATCTCCGGCATCGGAACCAATACCCTTACGATTGAGGGAGTGAAATCACTCAATGGCGCCACTCATCGGATTAGCGCCGATTACCTGGAAGCCGGATCCTTCCTCGCCTTGGCCGCCGTCACCGGCGGTGAACTAAAGATCAAGAACACTGCCCCCCAAAACATGCGGATGATCCTTCAGACCTTTAACCGGCTGGGAATCCGGACCGAAGTAAAGGGAGAAGACATTCTTGTTCCAAAAAATCAAACCCTCGAAGTTGAGAAAGAGTTTGGCGGGGCGGTACCCCACATTGCCGATGCCCCTTGGCCCGGCTTTCCCGCCGACATGACCTCTGTCGCAGTGGTGACCGCCACCCAATGCAAGGGAACGGTCCTGATTCACGAGAAACTATTTGAATCCCGGCTGTTCTTCGTCGACGGCCTCCTCGAAATGGGAGCCCGTATTATTCTTTGCGATCCTCATCGTGCGGTCGTCCTTGGCTCCGACAAGCTTCGTGGGGCAAAACTGGCTAGCCCCGATATTCGGGCAGGAATGGCCCTTCTGATTGCCTCTCTTTGTGCCGATGGAGAATCCGAAATCCGAAACATCAGCCAGATCGACCGGGGTTTCAGCCGGATTGAAGAGCGCCTCAAATCCCTTGGTGCTCAAATCGAACGTCGGTAAAAAACTTACCCTAACGGGACTGCGACTCTTTTTCGGCCAAGAAAAGAGCTGATCTCTCGGTACCCCACTTCTTTCACGAGGGATATTGCCCGGTCAAACTCATAGCCTACTTCTTGGGGGGCATGGGCGTCGGAAGAAATTAAAACAGGAATTCCTCTCCGAAAGGCCTCTTCGACAAAAATCTTCGATGGATAAATCTCCATCACCTCTTTTCGAAGCCCTGCCGTACTCACCTCCATGGCAATTCCTGCCGCTTCAATCGCATCCAAAGTTTCCCGGTAATATGGGCGCAAATCTCCTTTGGGGCGATGCCCAAACTTCTTCACCAAATCCGGGTGAGCAAGGAAATCAAAAAGCCCGCTTTGGGCAGCCTGCGTCATCGCCTTGAAGTACTTTGACCAAACCTCCTCCACAGGTTGATCTTTCCACCGGGCCAATTTAAGGGGGTTATCCACGTCCCAATCGGGTGTGATGTAGTGAACCGCGCCAATGAAGTAGTCGAAGTCGGCCTTTTGCGCCAATTCCCGAATCCATCCCTCTTTCCCAGGCAAAAAATCGCACTCCAACCCAAGACGAATCGGCAGTCTTGGAAATTCCGCACGAGCCTCCCCCACTAAACGCAGATACTCAGGAAAATCGGACAAATCCATCCGCCAATCATCAAATTTTGTAGGCATGGGGTTATGCTCGGAAAATCCAATCTCCTGCAGACCCTTTCGGACGGCTTCCGCCGCATACTCTCGAGGATGCCCCGTGGCATGACCGCATAAGGGAGTGTGCATATGATAGTCAAAAAGCATCCTCCTATTACTAACCTCTTCCCGATCTTCACCAAAGCCTGATTTCACTTTTCAATCACGCTTCATGCTGAAAATCATATGTATCTGTCCTTTAGGAGTTTATATGATTTTAGCGATGTTCTACTCTATTGGTAACGAACAGGATATATGGGCGTATCAAAATTTTGGGCTCAGAGGGTGGACTGGATAGGGGAGCGTTGATCACAACAGCATATTTCGGCATCATCTGGCTATGCCTTCCCGCACAAAGCTTCGCATCTCCCCAGACTTACTCCGTTCTGCGCTTAAGCGCTTTCAACAACTTCGAATTCTTGTCGTGGGGGATCTGATGCTGGATGAATTTATCTATGGTCGGGTTTCTAGAATTTCCCCGGAAGCTCCGGTTCCGGTTGTCCACGTGGAAAAAGAAAGCGCCTACCCCGGAGGAGCTGCGAATGTGGCCAGAAATCTTGCCTCTCTTGGCATTCACGCCGAATTAAGCGGCGGCATCGGCCAGGATGAAACCGGCCAACAACTCCTGCATCTTCTTCGTCACGGGAAAATCGGCGTGTCCGGGATATGCCGTTCGAGCAAATTCCCGACAATCCGAAAAACCCGCATTCTTGCACGTCAACAGCAAGTGGTTCGCGTGGATCGCGAAGAACCCAACCGACTCACCCAAAAAGAACGGGACGCTGTCCTCCGCAAGGTCCTGCAGGTTCTGCCCCGGTGTGACGCCATGATTCTGGAGGATTACGGAAAGGGCCTATTCGACCAACCCCTAGTGGATGCCCTCCTCGAAGCGTCCCATGAAAAAAAAATCCCGACAGCCATCGACCCCAATGTTCACAATCCGCTGCAGTGGAACCGAGCCACTCTTGTAAAACCCAACCGGACAGAAGCCTTTGGGGCACTGGGACAACCGGATTCTGCCAATCCCAAGGACTGGATTGCCGCTGGGGAAGAACTTCTTCTCAAATGGTCCTGCCAACATCTTCTTCTCACCCTAGGGGAACATGGGATGATTCTCTTCCAACCCATTCAAAAACCTTACGCCATCCCGAGCCGGGCCCGCGAGGTATATGATGTTTCTGGTGCGGGAGACACGGTCGTTTCCCTTCTCGCTGCCGGATTGGGAGCCGGTCTGCGTGGAGATCTCTCGGCCGAAATCGCCAACCTCGCCGCCGGGATTGTGGTAGGGAAACTGGGAACTGCCACGGTGACCCCCCAGGAAATCATCGAGGCATCCCGGAATCATGGGTAAAGGAGCCGTTTTTCTCGACCGTGACGACACGCTGATCGAAAACGTGCCTTATCTGGGGGATCCTTCCCTCGTTAAACTTATGCCAGGCGCGATGGAGGCCGTGCAGGCCCTCCGCCATGCCGGCTTCCCTTTGGTCGTCGTATCCAATCAATCCGGCGTAGGCCGCGGCTTGATCACCAAAGAACAGGTTCGATCTGTCGATGCGAGAATGGAGGAACTACTGGGGGGACGAGGAATCTTCACGGCCTACAAACACTGTTATGCCGCACCGGGTGACCCGTACGACGAACACAGAAAACCCTCCCCCCTTATGCTACAGGAAGCCTCCCAAATGCATGGGTTTGAGCTTCTTCAGTCGTTTATGGTGGGAAACCGTCTAAGCGATATTCAGGCGGGCCACCAAGCTGGATGTAAAACTATCCTTCTGCATCTCCGCGTTCCGCTCGACGAAGAACAAGAGGCAATCCGCCTGGCTTCTTTCACCGCCAAGGATTGGCCCACCGCCTGTGATTGGCTTTTAAAGTCAAAATAAACCAGTCGATGAATTCTCCCAAAGTCATTGCGGTGATTCCTGCCCGCTATCACTCAACCCGGTTTCCGGGAAAACCCCTTGCCCTGGTTTCCGAAAAACCCCTTCTTCAGTGGGTCTGGGAGGCCACCAAAAAGGCTAAATCTATCGAAAGAGTCATCATCGCAACGGACGACGCCCGGATCGCGGAAGCCGCTGCAAAATTCGGGGCTGAGGTCAAAATGACAAGACCGGATCATCTCTCTGGAACAGATCGCGTCGCCGAAGTCACGCAAGGACTCGAGTCGGACTGGATTCTAAACATTCAGGGAGATGAACCCCTGATCGAAGGAACCTTTCTCGAACGATGGATCAGCGGTTTGAATCCTTCCTTTGGGATGGCCACGGTGGCAACCCCTCTTCATGAAGCCTCCGATTTACAGCGACCCGATGTTGTCAAAGTTTCCTTCGATACTCATGGACGGGCTCTGGGCTTCCAACGGAAGGTTTCCATGGAAAAGGCCCATGAATGGACCCACCAACACGTAGGCCTCTATGCCTATACCCCAACTACCCTGCAAACATTTGTATCCCTCCCCCCTAGTGCGGGTGAAAAAAGCGAACGATTGGAGCAACTCCGCGCACTTGAGAACGGGATTGCGATTCAAGTGCTGACGCTTACCTTCGTTTCCGTTGGTGTGGACACGCCGGGGGACGTGACACGCGCGGAACGGGCCCTGGCAGAACGCTCCAGAACTATCTCCAAATGAAATACATCTTTATCACAGGCGGGGTGATCAGCTCTCTCGGGAAGGGACTTACCGCCGCAGCATTGGGAACATTACTGGAAAGGCGTGGCCTGAAAGTCGGCCTGATGAAATTCGATCCTTATCTTAATGTTGATCCCGGAACGATGAGCCCCTACCAACACGGGGAGGTTTACGTCCTAGAGGACGGCGCAGAAACCGACCTCGATCTCGGGCACTACGAACGATTCACCTCCTGTCATTTAACCCGCCGCCACAATCTCACCGCCGGGCAGGTCTATGAGGAGGTTTTGCGAAAGGAAAGACGCGGGGACTACCTCGGAAAGACGGTTCAAGTGATTCCCCATGTCACCGACGAAATTAAGAACCGTCTCCGACATATGGGGCAACATGAGGACTGCGATATTCTGATCACCGAGATCGGAGGAACGACCGGGGATATTGAAGGACTGCCTTTCCTCGAGGCCCTTCGGCAATTTGCGATCGAAACCGGTCCCGGACACTGCCTCTTCATTCATGTCACCCTTGTCCCCTTCATCAAGGCTGCAGGTGAACTCAAGTCCAAACCAACACAGCAAAGCGTGGCCAAACTCCGGGAAATCGGGATTCAACCCCAGATTCTGGTGTGCCGAAGCGAGCACCCTGTGGATCAGGAAACCCGCCAAAAGATCTCCAGTTTTTGTAACGTTGCGGTCGAAGCAGTGATCGAAGAACAGGACGTCAAACACACTATTTATGAAGTTCCCCTCATGCTTCAACGGGAGAGACTGGACGAACTGGTGATTTCCTATCTTGGCCTAAAAGCCCCTCCTGCAGATATGAAGGAATGGGAAAAACTCGTCGGACGAATGATTTCCCCCAAACATAGGACGAAAATCGCCATGGTGGGCAAATACCTTGGTGTGCCTGATGCCTATAAGAGCGTGACAGAGGCTCTTTTCCATGCGGCCTCCAGCGAAGACATCGGTGTCGATCTCGTCAAGGTGGATGCCGAGGAAATCGAAAAACAAGGGGCTCAATCCCTGTTGGATAGCGTGAATGGCATTCTCGTTCCCGGAGGTTTTGGCGAACGCGGAATCGAGGGAAAAATTGCAGCTGCCAAGTACGCAAGAGAAAATAAAATCCCTTATCTCGGGCTTTGCCTGGGCATGCAGGTGGCTGTGATTGAGTTTGCCCGAAGCATGGCTGGACTCAAAAAGGCCCATAGCTCGGAATTTGATCCCCAGACGGAAAGTGCCGTCATTACCCTCCTCCCGGGACAGGATTTGAATGGAGCCAAGGGCGCAACCATGAGGCTTGGCAGTTACAGCTGCCGACTAGCCCCGGGATCGATGGCTCAAAAAGCTTATGCACAAACGGAAATTCAAGAGCGCCACCGCCACCGCTACGAGTTTAACAATGCCCATCGCCAACTTCTCGAAAAAGCCGGCCTCCGCATCAGCGGAACCTATCCCAAGGCAGATCTGGTGGAACTAATCGAGATTCCAGACCACCCCTGGTTTGTGGCCTGCCAGTTTCACCCCGAGTTCAGGTCCAAACCCCATGTACCCCACCCACTTTTCCGCGGCTTTGCACAAGCCGCCCAAAAACATGCCCAAATCAAATAATTCAAGATTTCTTCTCATCGGGGGCCCCTGCGTTCTCGAGTCCCGCAAAACCTCCCTTTTGATCGGGCGAACCCTTCGCGACCTATGTGCGGAACTGGGATGGAACTATGTTTTCAAGGCCAGTTACGATAAGGCCAACCGTACCTCCATCACATCTCCAAGAGGACCCGGCTTCTCCAAAGGCCTCAAGGAATTGGCGGCAATCCGGCGACAGCTCAAAGTACCGATCCTGACGGATGTGCACACCGCAGAAGAGGCCACCCAAGCTGGTCGTGTTGTGGACATCCTGCAAATCCCAGCCTTTCTTTGCCGACAAACGGATCTCCTTCTGGCTGCCGCAAAAACCGGCAGGGCGGTGAACGTCAAAAAAGGACAGTTTCTATCCCCGGACGCCGTTCCTGCCATCATGGAAAAGTTAAGACGGGGGGGCTGTCAAAACTCTTGGATCACCGAACGAGGGACAACATTTGGCCATGGAGACTTAGTCGTCGACATGAGGAGCCTCGTCATCATGAAACATCAGGACCACCGCGTTATTTTTGATGCGACCCATTCGGTACAAAAACCTTCCGGGGGAAAAGTGACCCTTGGAGATGCCCGGTTTATTCCCGCACTTGCCCGCGCGGCTGTTGCCGTCGGAGTAGATGGTTTGTTCATCGAGGTTCACCCCAATCCAAAAAAGGCCCTTTCTGACAAGGCAAGCATGCTTCCCTTGAACCAAGCCGCCCCGCTCTTCCGGAAAATCAACCGCATCCTCCATGCCATTTCGTAAACACATCCTTCCGATGGTTTTTCTAGGCGTCATCCTGCCTGTTCAGGCCGGAAACGGTCCCGAATTTCCAATTGGCTCGGTCATCCAGAATTTCGCCCTTCCCCAAACCGATTCAGTGGGAAAACGAACCGCCTTGGTGCATGGGAAGCGGGCCACCGTTGTAAGTCCCAATCAGCTAAAGATCGAAGACCTCAATGTCGAACTTTACAACTCCGAAGGTAAAGCCGAAACGACCATCACCGCCACCCGATGCGACTTCTGGCGGAAAGAAAATCGTCTAACCACCGATACAGGAATCCTTGTCAAACGTACCACCCTGATGATTTCTTCCAACGGAATCGATTGGAACGTCGCCGATTCGAATGGAACCTTGTACAATCGAGTTCGCGTGGTTCTTTCCAGTTCATCCCCATGAAATACCCCCTGATCCTCATCCTGCTCGTTGGATTCAGTTATTGTGTGAATGCGGAGGATGCACCGCTCCCCTCCCCGACCCAAGGATCTACAACTAACGGCCCCACAACCATCACGAGTGATTCCCTCGACCTAAATTTAGGGAAAAAACTCGGAAGGAAACAGGGCATTTTCCGTGGAAACGTGACCGTCGACGAACCACGATTCACCATGTCTTCGCGCGAAATGACCGTGTTTTTTGCGGAAAACGACGCCGTCCAATCCCTCGAGGCACGAGATGATGTCGTCATCAAACGGAAGGATGGCTCCTCCGAAACTTCCAGTGAAAAGGCACTGTACGACATGACGGACAAAAAACTCACCCTTTTGAAAGTGACCCGGCAACCTAAGATCATCTCCAAAGACAAAACTGTTTTTGCCGACAAAATCATTCTCTACCCGGAAGAAGACAAGATGCTCACCGAAGGAGCCAGTCGGGTGATGCTACAAAAGCCCTAGCCATGGAAGCATCCCTCCCCCCAGGAGACCCTATCCTTTCCTGCGAGGGCCTCATCAAACGCTATGGGGAAAGGAATGTCGTCAACGGGGTAAACTTGTCCATTCGCACTGGAGAGGTGGTGGGTCTTCTGGGGCCCAATGGGGCCGGCAAAACCACAAGTTTTTACATGCTAGTTGGCTTGGTTCGACCGACAGCCGGTAAAATTCAATTTTCCGGCGAGGACGTGACGGGAATGCCCATGTACCGCAGGGCCCGTCGTGGTATCGGCTACCTGCCACAGGAGGAATCAATTTTTCGTCGCCTCACGGTCGAAGAAAACCTGATGGCGATTCTGGAGACCTTGCCCATTACGGATCACGAGAGAAAGGAACGCTGCCACGAACTTCTTGTGGAACTGGGCCTCGACAATCTGACCAAAAGCCATGCGATCCAACTTTCGGGTGGCGAAAAGAGAAGGCTCGCCATCGCCCGCTGTCTGGTGACACGTCCCAGTGTTCTTCTGCTCGACGAGCCTTTTAGCGGGGTCGATCCCCTCGCCGTTTACGACATCCAGCAAATCATCCTCACCATGCGTCGAAAAGGAATTGCCGTACTGATCACAGACCACAACGTTCGGGAAACACTTTCGATTGTGAGTCGCGCCTACCTGATCTGTGAGGGGAAAGTGGAGAGCGAAGGAACCGCCGACTTTCTGATCAACGATCCCGTCGCCCGCGGCCTTTATCTGGGCCCACGCTTTTCCATGTGACCTTTGCAAGGGTCACATCCATGAATCAACCTTTCCCTTCCAGGATGAACTCGAGAACTCCCTCGGGATCCGTGGCGTTGAGTACAGGCCGCCCAACGACAATCCGGCTAGCTCCGGCGGTGATTGCTTCCGATGCTGTTTTCGCCCTTGCCTGGTCATTTTGCTTGGCTCCCGGAGGGCGAACCCCAGGAGTGACAATTTCGGCCAACTGCCCCCATGCAGCACGTTCTTGGGTTGCCTCGTGAGGACTACAGACCACTCCGCCCAATCCGGCCTTGCGGGCAAGGGCCGAAAGCCGATCCACAGCCGCCGGGATTCCATTCGCCCACCCCACTTCAGCGACCGAAGCTTCATCCAGACTTGTAAGAATGGTAACTCCCAAAATATCGGTTCCTTTAGGGGCCGAAGACGCTGCAGCCTCCATCATTTCCCTTCCACCCGAAGTATGGACGGTCAAAAACCGCGGGCGCCAGACAGATGCGGCCGCCACAGCTTTTCCAACGGTATTTGGAATATCATGAAACTTAAGGTCCAAGAAAACCGGGGCATTCAGTTTATGCAATCCTGCCAGAATTTCTGGGCCGGCACGAAGATAAAGCTGCAACCCCACCTTGAAAGTTCCTACCTTGCCATGAAACCTTTTGGCCCATTGGAGAGCCTCTTCCGCAGTATCCACATCCAGGGCAAGGATCACTTGATCGGGGGTCATAACCACCATCTAATCTGGATCGTTGCCCCATGACAATCCGCGCCCACGCTAAAATCAACCTCGACCTCCGTTTAGGGAAAAGACGCCCGGACGGGTTCCACCCCATTGATACCTTCTTCATACGAGTCGATGTGGCTGATATTCTCGAAATCCGTTCGGCGGCGAGTGGAAAACTCACTTTGCAGGTAGAAGGAGATCCTCAGCTTTCTTCTCATCCAGACAATCTGGTATTACGTGCCGCTCGAGCCCTGCAGTTACGTGCTTCTCGAGGCTCTGGGGCCGATATCTTACTCAAGAAACGAATTCCGCAAGGAGCTGGCCTCGGTGGGGGAAGCAGTGACGCTGCCTCTACCCTCGTCTTCCTACGAAAACTCTGGGATGTGCCAATTGAAGACTCTGAACTTGCTAAAATCGGTGCCGAATTGGGAAGCGATGTCCCCTTCTTCCTCCAACCCTATGCCGCCCGGGGAACTGGCCGTGGCGAGATTCTTAAACCGATTCACTTGATTCATCTACCTTGGGCCGTCCTTATTCACCCAGGCTTTGCCTCGCCGACAGCTTCGGCCTACGCCGCCTATGCTAAAAATCCCGTTCCGGGCACAGAAGGGCACGCCTTATTCCTCACCACGAATGATGGGTCACAACTAAAGATTCTACCTAGAAACGATCTGGAAAATGCGGTGGAAAGTAAATTCCTTTGGATCGAAAGCGCCCGCCGATGGATGGGAGCCCAAACAAATGTCTTGGCGAGTCGGATGAGCGGGAGTGGATCCACAGTTTTCGGCCTCTTTCCGACCCAAGAGGATGCGGAAAAAATCGCAAGGGATGGGAGGGGATATTTTGGAAGCTCGGCCTGGATTCAGGTAGCCCGCCTGTTGGGCGGTCCCGAATGAGATTACCGCAACTTCAGGGCGATACGGGATTTGATGCGGGCCGAGCGATTCCTATGAATCGCCTTTCCTTTGGCCGCGCGATCCAAGCGCTTTTGCAATTCCGGAAAAAGCTTAACTGCTTCCTCCTTCTTGCCAGAAGCAATCAAGGCGAGGAGCTTTTTTTGGGCATTCCGCGCATGATCCAAAAGACGCCGATTCACCACACGACGCCGAAGAGAAGCCCGGGCTTGTTTTGCAGCAGAAGCAGTATTTGCCATAAGGGAAAAGAGTGCCCCAATCCCCTCCCCCACGTCAATCCATGAACTTGATCCGCCTTTTTTTTGCAATTGCTCTTTGGCCAGGAATCTATGCCACGATTCTGTTTCTTGCACGGACCTTGCAGTTATCGATTTGGGGCTCTCCTTCATTCCCCTGGATGGGGCCTGCGGCCTTTGGAACTGGTTTTCTGGCTGCCTGCCTAGCTTTCTTTTTTCTTCCCCGTCCCAAAGGGATTTATGTTTTAGGTCATGAACTAACCCATGCCCTCGCCGTCTGGCTCAGCGGCGGAAAGGTTCACTCCCTCCATGCCGGCGAGCAGGGAGGAAAAGTTGTGGCTGACCGCGTCTCTCCCCTGATCAGCCTCGCCCCCTATGTTCTTCCTTTTTACCCGATCGTTTTGGGAATTCTTTGGCTTGCAAGTATTCGGCTATGGCCAGAATTGAGCTCTTATGTGCTTTTTTTTCTCGGGCTCTGGGGAGTTGTTTGGGGCTATCACTACACCTTTACCGCGGACCTCCTACCCACACGACAACCAGATTTCCTCGTTTACGGAAGAATCTTTTCGATCTCTTTGATTGTTCTTGGAAATTTAATGGTGGTTGGCCTTCTTCTTTGGTTCACATTAAGACCCTTCCCTGCAAAACAAGGACTCTTGCAACTTGGGTTGGAATGGGTCCGTATATACTCGACCCTTGCTCATGAGATTTCGGGGCTTCTCTTGCGCTACCTCCCCCGTCCCGCCTAAATTTACAACTCCGTGACACTCCTTCAAATTATCTTCAGGCATAAAACGTTTTGCTATTTTAATATAAGGAATCATCCCTAGGGGTCTTTGCATTTTCCGCATACCCTTCCTTCCCCATGTACCTACGCGCCGAACTTGAAACTATTGTCCAATCCTGGACTCAGAAGAATTTCCCTGGTCTAGGTTTCGGGCCGTGGGTTCGTCCCTGCACCGACCCGCGTCATGGACACTTCCAGACCCATCTGCCCATGGTGGCCGCCAAACAAACTGGCGGAAATGCGAGGGAAATTGCGACACGATTGGCAGAAGAGTGCTCTCCCCCTCCAGACTGGGAAAAAGCCCAGATCGCGGGAGGAGGATTCGTCAATTATCGCGCGACCCCCATTGCCGTTGCCCGGGGGATCGAAAAACTAAGAAAGGATAAGAACTTTGGGATCGTTCCTAGCGAACGGCCCGAAACAATCGTCGTAGATTTCAGTTCCCCTAATATCGCGAAAGCCATGCATGTTGGCCATATCCGCTCAACTCTTCTGGGCGATACCCTTGCTCGGCTTTTAAAGCGCTGTGGGAATCAGGTGATTCGAATCAACCATTTAGGCGACTGGGGCACTCAGTTCGGAAAACTCCTACTTGCGTATCGAGCCGCAGGTCGACCTGAATTATCCACTTCAAACGCCATTCAAGAACTCGAAGAATTCTATAAGCTGGGCCATCAAGAATCAGAAGCTGACCCTGCCAAAATGGAGCTAGCCCGGGCCGAATTAGCTGCGCTGCAGAGTGGCGACCCTGAAAGAAAGAAAGACTGGGACGTTTTCTGCGAACGCTCCGCCGAACACTTTCGCGAGATTTATCGACGCTTAAACGTAACGTTCGACCTAGAAAAAGGAGAGAGCAGCTACCACGCCGAACTACCCATTGTCGTCGACGATCTTCTTCGCCTTAAGATCGCAGAAATCAGTCAAGGAGCCGTGGTAGTACGAAATTCGACCATTTCCGAAGAGCCATTTCTAATTCGCAAATCAGACGGGGCTTTCCTGTATGGAACAACAGACCTTGCCGCGCTACGGTCCCGAATCCGTGATCTCCACGCGCATCGGATTATTTATGTCACCGATGGACGCCAACAGCTCCATTTTCGATGGTTGTTCGATACAGCTCACAAGTGGAATCAGCAGGGCGTTTTCGAACATGTCTGGTTCGGAACCATACTTGGGTCCGATCGGAAACCCCTCAAAAGCAGGGACGGAACGCCAATCAAATTAGTCGATCTTCTGGATGAGGCAAAAGATCGGGCAAAAAAGATCCTTTTGGAAAAGAGGCCTGACCTGACTGGACAGCCATTGGAGGACAAAGCGGAACTTCTTGGAATCGCGAGCCTCAAATACGCGGATCAGATGCCGGGCCGCAATTTGGACTACGTTTTTACATGGGAAAAGTTGCTGGCTTTCGATGGTAACACTGCCCCATATATACTGAATGCTTATGTCCGCACCCGATCCATCCTGCGCAAAGCGGGGTTAGAAGCCCCTCCCCATCACCCCGTCATTCTAAAAGAACAGGCAGAAGAAGAACTCTCCCGCCATCTGATGCAATATGGCGACACGGTGGCATTGGCAGCTCAGGATCGGAGGCCCCACCACCTCTGCGGTTACCTTTTTGAAACAGCAGGCATGTTCCACCGCTTTTTTGAAGCCTGCCCGGTCCTGCAGGCCCCCACGCCCGAACTTCGAAATTCCCGACTCGCCTTGGCAGGACTCACCGGTGACATCCTTCGGGACGGCCTTGGTATCTTGGGTATCCCGACGCTGGAGGAAATGTAACTTTAGATCCGTATTCTTTCCGCGTCCCCCCAGAGATTCTCGAGACGATAAAAACTTCTACGGGCGGTGTGCATGACGTGAACCAGAACGTCACCGTAATCCAAAATAATCCATTGGCTGGCTGAATTTCCGGAGGTCCGGTAGGTCTTCCGTCCCCCTTCTTCCTCAACCCCACGTTCAATTTCAGCGGCAATGGCTTTGAGATGAGGCTCATTATCTCCGGAAACGATCAGAAAGAAATCCGCCGGCCCGCCCACCTTACGAAGATCCAAAATAACAGGATCGTGAGCCTTCTTGTTGTCTGCCATTTGCGAGCAGAGCTTGGCCAAGAAAATTCCCTCGGCATTCATTGGTAAAACCTACTTCGCTTCAGTTGGCCCTCTAATTCAGCCAGAACCAATCCCTTGATCGACAATCTTTTTTTGAGTCGCATCCGGATTTCGGTCGAGGAAACGTCAAAACGTGCTGGTATCACACTCATCTTCACTCCAGTTTTTTTCTGTGGGATTCGAGGGCGCGGGAACACAAGAAAATGAACCCACCGAGTGAGATCAGAAAAGTTTTTCCAGCGTGGAAGCAGTTGCCACTGGTCCGAACCCAGGATCCAGTACAACCCAGCCCCTGGGTTGCTCATTTTCCAATGTCTTGCGGTTTCCACGGAATAGGAAACCCCACGGCGATCAATTTCCCACGGAGAGACTTTCGCCCAACTCTGCCCCTTCAACCCGGACTTCAACCAACCGAGTCTCGCTGCATCTGGTGCGAGAGGCTGAAAGGATTTTAAAGGCGATTGCGCACAAGGAATGAAAACCACCTGATCCAGCGAGAATCGTTCGTACGCCATGCGGGCCACCAAGAAATGGCCCAAATGAAAAGGGTCAAAAGTACCGCCAAACAGAGCAATCTTGGTGGTCAGAAAATACTCCGGTCGACTTGGATTTTATCGTTTGGCTTAAGCTTAATGTCACGCCCTTGGTCGGCTTGAATATCTTTCGCATTAAACTCCCGTGTCACCCCACCCTGGGTAAGCCTGACTCTCCTGCGATTGGCAAAATCCGTAAAACCACCACAAGCCGCCACGGCGCCCATGGCGGTTAAATCCTTGGTATAAGGCACACGTTGAGGCATACGAACCTCCCCTGTCACATCCACAAATCTCTGTTCCTTTAGATCCACAGTGACGTTGGGATTCGTGAAAATCTCCTCTTTTACATAGGTTTCCTCGATGAGCTTCTTTAACTGGACAGTGGTAGAATTTGCCGCAGGGAGACTCCCAATGTGCGGCATCGAGATCTTACCCCCCTCATCGATTTTAACCTCAAAGATACCTTGGTCCGGAGCGGGTACACCTGTCAGACGTATAATCAACGTGTCCCCGCCCCTTAAAAGATCACTGGTGTCCATATTAGGCACAATGGCAGGGGAAACTGGAATTACCCCAGACATGGGGTCTGCGCCCGGCACTACTCCGGAATTGACGGCCTTAATGCTTTCAAAGGCAGAATTCGTATTCGGGGTTAGATTGAGGTTCTGCGCCTGAACGCCTGCAAAAAGGAGAAAGGAGAACCCAGCGAACCATGCTGCAGGATTTTTTTTCAATTAAAACCGGTCCTCTTCCTTGGGTAGCGAGACGTACGTAACACGTGGCGTGGGAGCGCTTCCTGTTTCCATTTCCTGCTGGTTCAACGGGACTTCCTCACCCTCTGTCATAGGAGATGATTGGGATGGGGTTTGAACGTTTTCGGGGACCGGGGCACGACGAGAACCGTCCCGGGGAGCTCGGGGCTCCCGTTTCTTATAACCATACTGAGTCGAATAGCCGGCATAATAGTAGTAGTTGTCATCCGTCTTAATATTGACGTTATTGAGAATCACCCCAAACAACTTTCCACCAACCTCCTCAATGACCCTCTTCGCCCGTTGGGAAACATTCCGCGGATACCGACGATGCTGAATCAAGAGGAGTGTGACATCCACTTCCTGACTAATGACGGAAGCGTCACTGATTCCCAAAACCGGAGGAGAATCCACCATGATGACGTCATAATTATTTCGGCATATTTCCAAAAGAGACGCAAAGCGGGCTCGACTGAATCCACCAAGATCCTCCGGCCCAAGATTCCCAGCCGTAAGGATTTCCATATTTGGTACGGAAGTCGCTTGAATCAACTCATCCAAAGAGGCCTGTCCTGCCAAAAACTCCCCTAACCCAAGAGTATTCTCCAAGCCGACAGCACGATGCATTGAGGGCCTTCGGATATCAGCATCAATAATTAATACCCTCATTCCGCTCTGCGCACAGACCCACCCGAGATTGAAAGTGGTTGTCGACTTTCCCTCGCCTGGACCGCCACTCAAGACCGTAATGCTTCGAGCAACATCTCGGCGGCCCGTCAGGTTGAGTTTCGCACAGAGAATTCGATATCCCTCCGAGAATCTAGAATTCGGTTCGTCCAAGCTCAGGAATTTTGCACCTCGTGGAATAACTGCCAGAACACTGATACCTAGATACTTCTCAACATCATCCATCGTCTTGATGCTTGTGTCCAAGTACTCGATAAAAAAAGCAAGACTGAGCCCAAGAACGATTCCAACCACAAAACTCAATGCGAGGTTTAACTTCAAATTCGGTTTGACCGGCCGGACCGAGGGTTCCGCCCGGTTGATGATCTGAACCGGCCGTGTCTCTATTTTTGATTCGACCGCCTGTTGCCGATAGCGGGATGTCAGCACATCCAAGAGTTGGCTTTGGGTCTCGAAATCCCGTCGCGCTTCATTATAAGGTGCAAGTCGGTCCGTCCGGTCGGCCCTCAACTGGCCCCGCAATTCGGCTACTTCTTTTTCAAGATTCTCGACCTTTGCCTGAGCCACGCTGAGATCAATCGAAAGGGCTCGGCGGACACCAAGGACAAGCTTATTGAGTTGATCTCTTCTCTCGGCAACAACCTTCATGGCTCCCTGCATTTCGGGATGCTTTTTCCCATACCCCTGCTTTTGCATCGCAGCCACACTCTGCAGCGCCTGCAGATACATTTGCTTGGTGGAGGCTGTCGTAGAATCCTCTAACTGAAGAGCCGGCAAGGTTGATTCCAACTGCTCAATGGTCAGATCAGCTACCTTTTCAAGGCGAACCTTTCGAGAAATCATATCGGCACGAAGTTCGCTCAACTGCGACTCCTTGCGTTGAATCTCCATGTCGGAAAGCGTGGTCGATTGAACCTGGGCAGAACTGCCGGGCAACTCATCGATTTTTAGATCCCGTCGCAGCTTCTCGACTTTTGCAGCGGCCTCCGAAACGAGTTTTTTTTGTTTTTCCACCTCTGCGTCGAGGGCCTTCAATCCAGAGTCACTCCGACCCGTGATCTCTTTTTGCCGGTAGCCCTCATAGGACTCCGTGATCGAATTCGCATACAGGGCTGCTTCTTCAGGTTGTTCACTTTGGCAAACAACCTCGATCAGCTTGGTATTCCGAAAGGGCCTGACCTCAAGATAGCTCTTCCGAAAAAGCTGAAAAGCCTGGTCGTCGTTCAGTGAACCGGGAGGCAATTCCATCGAGCGGCACAACCGGTCGGCAATCTTCAGCTTTTCAATTACCGGATAAAGGACTTTTTTGCTCTGGATCAACTCGAACTCGGTCTGAAAGAAAATCGGATCAAATCCGTCGAGACTGTTGCCAAACACCTGAAGGTCCCGGTTTTCCTTTTCCACCCGTAACACTGCGGAAGATTCATAAATCTTAGGTTGCAACTTCGTCACCACAAACCCTGTGGCCATCACGAGAATGAGAATCGTGATGGAAGTTGGCCAACGGTTTCGAATAACACGCCACAGATCGTTAACGTGAAAGGCTCCCTCACCGGCATTCGCCGTCGCGACCCCATAACCATAGCTAGGACTTGGAGTCGGAAGATCACTCACGACTCTAATTTACTTGCAGATAACTCTTTATGCAATCAGTAGGTTCCACGAAGTCCTACATAAACTTGATTGCGGGTGTAACTTCCTCCATTGCCATTATTTGAGTCAAAATACGAACCATAGCTTGTGTAGCTCCAACCCAATTCAGCAGAAAGGTAACGATAAATTTCATAAGCAAATTTACACTGATATGTCACCGTCGTCTGTTGACCGCTCCCCTGATATGAGCCAGCCAGAGCGATGGTTTCGGCTTGGGTCAACTGGGGGGTAAAAACAGCCACATTGATGAAAAAACTCTGGATGACTGAAAACTTTTCTGTGAAATAGTGATCCCAATTGAAGTTGATTGTATAGGCCTCGGAATCGGAAGAAGTAGCCAAATTTGACTGCTGAACGGCGACGGATAAACCACCTGAAAGAAAACTTCTTTGATCATAATTCCACGTCGAACTAAGAGAGGCAAAGGGATAGGCCTCGATCTCCAATTCCCCGCTATTCAGTCCTCCGGAGCCGATCACGCTTGAACTGTCGGTTATCCCATAATTATCCTGAAGCTGAGCTCCCGCTCGCCCACTAAAAGTCAAGGTCGGCAAAAAGGTGTGGTCGGCACCAACCGAAAAAGCAACCTGCTGATTATCCCGATAACTCTGATCGCTTTGATAATCAAAGATTTGATAGTCCACCGAAAAAGTCCCGACAGTCTCCGGGGTGATGTCTAATCGGAACTGATGGAATGCCCCATTGTTCATATAGTTGGTGGCAGCCGCACTCCCCGAGTTAATCGTTCCATCGTTATTGTAAGTACCCACCCCATCCGTATTCAGAATACTATTATTCCACCGTGTCACCATGGAAAGCCGGTCTGTCACTCGGTAATCCATTTCGATCGTTCCCAAATTGTTGATGTACCCTTGAGTCTGTGTCACAGGTGCCAGCCCCACTGTCACCAATTGCGCAATCGGCTGCTCACTGTATAAAAAGTTATCCGAAATAATCAAGCTGACCCTCGGATCAAAAGCATAGGTGTACCGCCCAATAAAAGCCTGGGTGTACTGAATGTCGTAGGACTGATTAATCGAGGGAAAGTAAATCCCCGTAAAATCATAGCGGAGCGCCAAGTCCGCCTGCAGCCCCGTATAATTGTACCCAAGCGATGGTGTCACACTGGTGTAGGTGGACGATTGAATGTCTGCCGTGGACTGATAGGTCTGGGTGAGAGGATTACTGTCGTAACCCTCTCGCAAGGCCACTGTAGCAGTAAACGGTTTATTTCCCGACTGACCGGCCGATCCCTCAATTTGGGCAAACGACACCTCTGGGGAAAGCAACACTCCAAAACCTGTCAAACCAAGCAAGGATGCCAAAAAAAAGCGATAAACTGGGCTCCCAAACATCCAACAACTCTTATGGCCAATGATTTTTTTTCAATAAAAAGGGCCGAAAATGCTGTCGTGTTATTCACACTTCAAGCCCATAACTCACTTTTCTATTTTTAGGTTCTTCGCAGGTTATTCAGAATCCTAGTTCCACCTTTTTTGAAGGGATAAAAGAAGATACTCGTTATTGGGTGGGAGGGATGTGGCAAAGGCCTGCGGTAAATCTGGCGCCTTTTGTCTTTGAATAAGATCCCCCCAAGCGACCCATTCGGACTTTTCCGCCAAAATCTGGCTATACAACCTCGTATCTGAACTCGCCGGAGTGAAAAGGATGCTGAAAACAGGGGCAACCCGATCATGAATTTTCAGGAAATCCTCTCGCGTCGATGGGATCCAAAGCGTCGGCTGTCCGGAATACCACGCCTCAGCAGCCGGTAAGTCCGAGGCTTGGAGCTCATCCGTGTCAAACCAGGAACGCATATAGAGAAAAATGGGGGGGTAAGTTGGCGGATAAGCAAACGGGGCGGGGTTGGAAAAAAGCAACCGAGATAAAGTCGGTACCACCGCAAAAAGTGCCACTCCAACGACAAAAACCTGCCCCAAAAGTTCGATCTCCAGCTTCCACCGTTCGACCAAAATCCAAAGAAAAGCTGACCCGAAAACGCAGGCCACTGGCAATAGCCCGAGAAGGGGCGGAACTTCTGGATCCATCCCCTCGCGCTGAACGAACGCCGTTCCCAGAAAAAGCGCCGCCAGAGCCACCCCCCAAAGGTTTCTCCCTACATGGGCTGAAAACCGGCGAAAGGGATGCATCAACGCGAGGACGCCCAGACAACCCACAAGGGCATTCCCACAAATCTGAGGCCCCTGCGAAACCAAAAAAGCACCACCTCGGACCGCCAGCCCACCAATTTTTCTCCATACCTCGGTCTTCCCTAAATCAAAATCGTAACTACGCCATAAAAGGGTTCCAGGATACTTCGAGGAATCGGCCAACAGATACGCCCAATTCAAACCTAGCGGATTTCCGGTCACCACCCAGAGCCTTCCCAACCAGGCAAGAAAAACTCCCAAACCAAGAACTACTCCAAGAAGAAACCACCACCGGCCATGAGGCAAACACACAAAAGACAGGCCAAGCATGGCTAAAACAGGCCAAATTTGGATGAACTGCAAAGAGGGTAAAAGTCCGCAAGCGATTCCAGCCAAAAGATACCAAGCAACTCCGCACCCATCTCCCGTTTCCTCCATCTGCTCCGTCCGACAACACCCCTGCGCAAGAAAATATCCAGCCAATGCATAAAGAAAAACGACCAGACAGGCCACACCCCCGGATAACGCCTGATCCCACAGCACTGTACTACCAAGAAAAAATACTGCACTTAAAATGGCGACTCCCAAATCAAATTGCCTTTCCGCCCAACCATAAATACAAACTGCCGAAAAAAGAACCAGCAACAGATTGAATCCCAAAACAAGATAATCAGGCGGATAAACCCGCATTCCCTTCACATCCTCAGCCGTCAGCTTGAATTTCACCAGGTGACTCAACTCCGCTACGCGAAAAATTCCACCCAGGATGACAGGATAAAGAGGTGGATTTAGAGTTTCTGGAAATTTCGCGATCGAGGGAGCATCGTTTCCGTACTTGGAGCGCAACTGCCACAAGGCAAGGGGCCGGATAAAATCCGTGCTGAATCCCTTGCCTGCTGATAACTGCCGGGCCTGCTGGGCCAAATCCATGGACTCTCTGCTTCCCAATCCATGAAACTCATTGATCCCGATCCATGACGCCATTCCCACAACCAGGCAAAACAATGCGATCCGAACCAGCCAGATCCGTACGCCGCCCGACTCCACCTGATAAACCCAATCTTGTAATCCACTCATGGTTTTTTCCGCCTCCCCAGCTTTGAATCTACCAATCTGCGATGTAAGGTGCGACGACTAATCCCAAGGCGTTTGGCTGCAACGGTGATATTTTGCCCCGATTCCTTTAGGGCGATCTGGATTGCATCCCTCTCCAAAGCGGCCAATTTCACCCCCGATCTCGATTCATCAATCTCTCCAGTGGAACTTACGGCTCGAAGACTGGTTGGAAGGTCACTCAGTTCAATCTGAGACCCCCGAGCCATTACGACACCATGCTCGACCGAAGTCCGCAATTCCCGAACATTCCCCGGCCAACTGTAAGCACATAACCTCTTTAGACTTTCCGGTGAAAACTGAAGGTGCGGTTTCCCGTTTTCGGATGCATATTCCTTTCGGAAATATTCGGCCAGTAACGGGATGTCCTCCGCCCGACTCCGCAGAGGTGGCACCTGAACCTGCACCACCCGAATACGAAAAAACAGGTCCTCCCGAAACTTTCCAGCTTTCACCAAACCCTCTAAATTTCGATGTGTGGCTGCCACCAAACGCACATCCACTTCGATCGGTTGATTGCCCCCAACACGCTCCATAGTTCTTTCTCCCAATACCCGAAGAAGCTTCACCTGCGTCGCTGAATCGATTTCCCCGATTTCATCCAGAAAAATAGTCCCGCCTTGAGCCTGCTCGAATCTTCCAATTCTCCTTTCAACTGCTCCGGTAAAGGCTCCTTTCTCATGACCGAAGAGTTCACTCTCGAGCAACTGGGGTGAAAGGGCGGCGCAATGAACAGCAACAAATGGCCGGTTTTTTCTCGAACTCATCCCGTGGATGGCGCGGGCCACCAACTCCTTCCCCGTTCCACTTTCCCCCTCAATCAGCACACTCGCCTTGGAATCCGCCACCTGTCGAATCTTCTCCAGAACCTCCTTCATCAAACCGGAACGACCCAGAATACGATCCAACCCGAACGATCGGTCAAGTTGCGCTCGAAGATGAACGTTTTCTTGTTCGACCTGAGTTGTCCGCACCGCCCTTCGGAGCAGTATCTCCACACGATCAAGATCTAATGGCTTCGTCACATAGTCATATGCCCCCTGTCGCATGGCCTCAACCGCCCCCTCCACCGAGCCGTACGCCGTCATCATAATGCAGACCGGAGCGGGATTCTGCTTTCGGCACAGCTGTAAAACTTCCAGCCCACTTTCCTGACCAAGCCGAAGATCGGTTAAAACTACATCCATAGATTCAGCCTCCAGGAGTGTTTTCACCGAAGCCAGGTTGGGTGCGGTAAAGACTTCAAATCCATCCGCAAGTGCTCGGCGCAACGCATCCCGTGTGTTTTTCTCGTCATCGACGATCAGGAGATTGGGCTTTTTCCCTGGCATTTTAATCTCCGCCTACCGAAGTTTTAATCTCAAGAAGATGCACGGGACGATCCTGCATGGGGATCCTCAACTGGACAACAGTCCCCTTGCCTGGATGGCTCTCAATTTTAATCGAACCCCCATGTTCCCGGGCGATTCTCTGGACAATCATTAACCCTAAACCCGTTCCGCCGCTTCGTGTCGTGAAGAAAGGCGCCCCCAAGTGGGGCAAATCCTCAGCCAGGATTCCTTCCCCTTGATCCCGACACTCCCAGACCAGAACGCCCTCTTCCTTGAATACCGAAATCCCGATCAAACCATGCTCACCCGCCGCCTGCATGGCATTCCGGACAATATTATATATCGCCTGCTTGATCTGCTCTCGGTCGACAGGGACCCAACCAAGACCTGGTTCGATCTTTTTTTCCAATAGAATTCCCCGATCTGCCAATTCAACCTGAAGTGGCAAAATGGCCTCTTCAAGGATTCGGTTCGGATCTTCAGGGTTCTTTTGCGGCACATGAGGGCGAATCGCACGCAGAAACTGCGTGATCAAGCCGTCCAACCGTCGGATCTCCTGCTGACAAATCCGGATGGAATCCCTTACGCGCTCCACAGCATCCGCGGGCAGACTCCTCAGATCTTTTTCCATGATCTGCAGATGGAGATGAAGACTGTTCAAGGGATTTCCGATTTCATGAGCGACTCCGGCGGCGAGCAAGGTCAAAGCCTCAACTCGACCAGCTTCGAGGGCATTCTTTGTTTCCGTTCTTTCCCGCGTCACGTCGTGAAAAATCGCCACATGCTTTCCCTCAAACCTTCCCTCGTCACCCAAAGGCACAAGATAGTAATTCAAGATCCGGGATTCCGGATAATGAACGTCGATCATTCCAGAAGAAGAACGGTTTTCCTGAAGAAGATTTTTCCAATCCGGCCCACGCAGACTCCGCGTCAAAGTCCAAACTCCCGCTTCCATCTTCGCAGGAAGGGAAAGAAGTCGGGCTGCAGCCCTGTTCCAGTACGTGAGCCTTCCTTCCGAATCCACCACCGTCACCCCCTCCTGAAGGGTATTGAAGATTGTTTCAAGGAAACCTTTGTCCTCCGCCAGTCTGAGAAACTGGGAATGAATCTCCTCTGGTCCAACCCGCCCCGCCCTTTCCAAAAGTTTTCCCAAAAAAGAGGACTTCATTCGAATCCCCAACCCAAACTCAGAACCAACGCTTGAATTTCAGCCACAACCCCATCCCCAGCATCATCGCCAAGGTCACTCCCATCAAAGTTAGATATCCATGAGGATGGTCCAATTCCGGCATATGCCGAAAATTCATTCCATACCAAGATCCTACAACCACGGGAGGAATCGTGACAGCGGTCAACGCGGTCAAAACCTTGATCCCTTCATTGGCCTCGTGGGCAGAGCGGTTCGTATAGACATCGAAGGCCACCATCATGCGGTCATTGCATCCCTGCAGCCTCTCATCCACCCGGGTCAATGCATCCTGTACGTCCCGAAAATAAGGCAACATGACAGCCCGAACGATTTTGGATTCCCCCCTGGCGAGACGTGAAATGACCTCCCTCTGGGGCCGCAAAGCCTGGCGAAGGCTCGAAAGACGCCGCCTTGCACGCAGAATCCGCTTGGCCAAATCCTCCTTGCCCGAACCCGAAAGGGCTTTTTCCTCCACGACCTCCATGTCCTCGGTCAAGGCCTCGACCACCGGCAAATAGGAATCGGCCACATGATCCAGAATCTGATGAGCCAAACGATCCGAACCCCTCGCCTGCTGGCCGGTGCCTTTCACCAGACGCTCTTTCACAATGGAAACTCCCGGAATCACCTCCCGGTGATAAGTCACAAGGAACTCTTTGCCTAAAAAAAGGTTAAGTTCGGAGATCTTCAGGGTTTTCTCCTGAGTGATGTCCACACTGTGCATGATCATGAAAAGGTAATCTTCATAATCCTCAATCTTGGGCAATTCACTCAAAGTCACGCAGTCCTCGATGGCCAGAGGATGAAACTCAAAAAGTATTTCAAGCACTTCCTTGGTTTCTTCAGGAGTCGGATCGGTCATATCAATCCAAAGGATCAAACCCTTGTCGGCACGGGCAAGACGCAAGGCCTCCAATTCCAGGTTATGACTAACCGGACGGCCTTCACTAAAGACAAAAGATTCAATCACTTTTTGATTATCCCCCGATTTTGTCTTTTCGTCCAAAGTTTTCAGCCGCCCCTGACTTCCCTGCTCGATTCCATGAAAATCTGGGTTACATTTTACCCTCGTGAAAAAACCGGTCTTACTTCTGATTCGGGACGGATGGGGCATCAATCCAGCCGGTAAGGCGGGAGCGACACGTGAAGGAGATGCCACACTCCTGGCCAAGACACCGATCCATGACCGCCTCTATGCCACCTATCCGGGCTCATGCCTCCAGGCCAGTGGCCTCCAAGTTGGCCTGCCCGAAGGACAAATGGGAAATTCCGAAGTCGGTCACCTCAACCTCGGTGCAGGGCGAATCGTTTACCAAGAACTAACCCGAATCAATCTGGCAATCCTGGATGGCTCTTTGGCAAGAAACCCAACCCTTCTGGACGCATTTAAGGCTGCCCAAGGGCATCGCTTCCACCTTATCGGGCTGGTTTCGGACGGCGGCGTTCACTCCCATATCGATCATCTTCTGGCCATTCTTCCGCTCGCCTCAAAAGCAGGGCTGAAAGAGATTTATGTTCACGCCATCACAGATGGACGGGATTGCTCACCCACCTCCGGTCGTGAATTTATCCGGAAACTCGAGCAAGAAATTTCAAAGATTCCCGGTTGCCACCTTGCAACAGTCATCGGTCGCTACTACGCGATGGATCGGGATAAACGCTGGGAAAGGGTCAAACTCGCCCGGGATCTTTTTGTCGATGGCATCGGCCGCCCAGCCACCTCAGGGGAGACCGCGCTCCAGTCTGACTACGCCGCAAAAATCACAGATGAATTCATTCAGCCGCTTCGGATACAACCCGGCCAGGAACCCCTGATCCACGATGGAGATGTCCTCTTTTTCTTTAATTTCCGAGCGGATCGAATGCGGCAGATCGTCCGCTCGATCGCCGATCCTGATTTCGATTCCATCCCATCCCTACGCCGCCCCAAGGTCAAAGTATTCACCATGACTCCCTACGAGGCGGACTTAACCCGGTTGGGGGCCCGTCCCCTCTTCACTCCGATGGAAATGAACGACCTGTTGGGCGAAGTCGTCGCCAGTCATGGACTTTCACAGGCCCGAATGGCCGAAACCGAAAAATATCCTCACGTCACCTACTTCTTTAACGGTGGAAAAGAAACTCCCAACCCCAAAGAGGAAAGGGTGATGGTGCCCTCCCCGAAAGTTGCCACCTACGATCTTCAACCCCAGATGAGTGCACCTGAACTGGCGGGGAAGGTCGTCGACCGCATTCAACGAGGCTTGGACGATCTAATCATTCTCAATTTCGCCAATCCCGACATGGTTGGACATACTGGAGTGCTCCCCGCCGGCATTCATGCCGTGGAAACCATCGATGCCTGCGTTGGCCAAGTGCTGGATGCCCTCGCCAAAGCGGGAGGAAAAGCCATCGTCACGGCTGACCACGGAAACTGCGAACAGATGCTCGAAAAGGATGGTTCGCCCCACACCGCCCACACCACCAATCTCGTCCACTGCCTGTACGTCGCACCTGACTCTGAACATTTCAAAATGGCCGATGGAATTCTTGCCGATATCGCCCCCACACTCCTGGAAATGTTGGGCCTTCCCAAGCCGTTAGCTATGACTGGTTCCTCCCTGCTTCGTAGGAAATAGGTTCCTGCCTAGTTCGTCCCCGGAACGGCGGTCTCTGTGTGTAGGACTGCCCCCCATACCTTAACCAACTCACACACATCCATCCTCTTATCCTCCTCCCCCGGAAACCTTACAACTGCTGTCCCATAATCCACATGAGTTGACTCTTTCTGGATCGAAACAATTGTCCCCTCGACCATTTTCGTATCGTAGGCCGAAACGACCTGATCCCCCGGCTCCAAAGGACTTAAAAATTGCCAAAAACAGTCATCCAACATCCCGTTTGTCTCCTTCAGATTCTTCTGCATGTCCTCCTCCAACTCATCCGGCTTTACAACTTTCGTCAGCCCTTCGATCAGGCGTGTGTGCCTGTCGAGAATGGCGTAGAGCCTTCTCTCTGCTTGCTCGATACGGACCTCATTCGCCGTCATGGCGAGAGCCCGGAGCGCCGTCCCTTCCGACTCCTTTTCTTTCTTGGAAAAGCTTTTTTTCATCCGCTACAGAGAATGCTGGTAACTGATTGGGAGCGCAAATTCTTCGGTCCAGATTTAGCCATCCACGAAAACATGTTCACCGCCGAATCGAAATAATGATCCTCCATCCCCCGGGACTCTCCATACCCGTGACCGAGAAACACCCCTTCGATTCCCGCATTCTTTGCTGTGGCCATATCCACTTCGCTGTCCCCAACAAACACGTGCCTTCCGGGAGTCGCACCCAAACGTTGCAAGGTCATACGCAACGGCCTTGGGTCGGGCTTCCGCGCGGAATCGTCCCCACTCACCACGACCCTGATCCATCTGTCCCACCCAAGATTTTTCACTAAGGAGCGGGCCGACCGCCCATCCTTGTTTGTACAAACCCCTAACTTCCACCCCAGTCGAACCAAGTTCTGAAGACCCGCATCCACTCCCTGGAAAGGTTGGCTCATTCGCGGAGGATTCCGCCGGTACTCGGCCAAATACTCCAACATATAACCCCCCAGCTGCTTTCCCTCCGCCTGACTTCCCGTCCGTAGCCACGCTCTTTCGACCAATGTCCGGGGCCCCTTCCCCACCAAATCCCGGACGATATCTTTTTCAAGCACAGCTCGACCATGTTTTTTTAAAACTCGGTTAAGAGCCGATGCAATTTCTCCCAGCGTGTCGACTAAGGTTCCGTCCAAATCAAAGACAGCCCAGCCACTCAGCCTCAAGTCCCGGACGCCCCCCACATTACCCCTCAGAGTCGGCGCAAGGCCGGAAGGTTGTAGTCTTTCCCAATTTTTTCCTGCACCGCCCGCACCTCCGCCGCACCCAAAACAAGTTTTCCCGGATCATCCGTAAACTCAAATACAAGATCCCCCGAATCGGCCCGATCCACCGTTTCAGCCAGCTCTTGAAGATTGTGAATTTCCCGCCCATTTAGTTTTTCCAACACAAGACCAGACAATTGCAGATAGCCCAGGGTTGTGGGAGAAGGCAGGACCTGACTTAGAAAAACCACCTTCTTCTCTGGGTCTGCCCGTTTTTCATGCTGAAAGGTGAAAAGTTGAACCAATCTTTGCGGGGCACGCTCCGACCATTTATCCCCCCACTCTTGCAAATACGTGCCAGTCAGTTCTTGGAATACCAATCCCCCGACCACCACGTATTTGGGAGGGACATCATACTGCAGGGTTGGAATCGCCACTTCTTCCCTCGCTTTACGATCGTAAACTCCTGCCAGATCCATCTCCTTGCCCCGCCTCGAAATATGGAACTTGGCGGGAGATCCAACCGTCGGACGGGTCCGGATAAGATTCCCGACTGCGGTCGGCCCATACAAGGCGTCCCGGTAATTTCCGTCCTCATCCAGATTGAATCCATCAACGGAAAGCAAGACGTCCCCCTCCATTAAACCCGCATGCCCAGCCGTTCCCCGGGGATTCACCCGGGTCAGCAAAACGCCTCCTGACTTGGGTGCCAACACCTCCTCCCGAAGATTCGGATCCCGCAGAGGACTCCAGCTCACCCCAAGGGTGGGAAATCCTTCGTACTTTCCATCGGCGGAATCTTTTAGAAAATGTTCGATCATCGGCACGGGAATCGCCGATCCCTCCTGCGAATCCCGATCGTACCCCATCATGATTCCCGCCAACTGACCGTTTCGAACTAAGGGAAGCATGTAACTGTCATCCCTCTTAGGCAGGGAAACCCTGACCCCGTAAACTAAAAAACCCGCCTCATCCGATGGATAACGCCCCACCCCGGCGGAAAGGATTTCCGCCTGATTCCGCAATAACTCCCCATTCCGTTCCAACTGCCAGACCTCCGCCTTGTCCCCACTCCGCAAGGCCGTTCCCATTACCATCCCAGCAAATCCCTTAAGGAATTCGGGATCCGTCGGTTTCAGTAATGCCAGATTCGCCTCATAATCAATCGCCTCCACCTCCGCTGCACATTTTTCCGCTGAGCCGGGTTTTTCCAATCCAACTTCCGTCCGGTTCTCCACCAAGGCGGCCGTCGCCAACACCTTGCCTCCCGGAAGAACCACACCTGTTCCGTTCAACCCGAAGGGAGCCTTCTTTTGCCAAGGTCGGAACTGGTCATAAGGCTGGATCGAAGCCCGAATCCTGACCAAGGATCCACGCGAAGTTATATCCGCCGGACCTGCAGCCATCCCGATCGTGACCCACCCAAAAAGAAAAATCATCCACCCTCGGTTCATTTTGACTTCTCCCCGGAAAAAGATCCCTTAGCCAAGCGACGCCCATTGACCTCCGTCCGACTGACCTCCTTGATCCCGTATTGCGCCATGATGCGGGGCATGACCCGGTCGACTTCCGACTTCTTTAAAACCGCAGGTCTCTGATCCCCCTCAAAGCGAATCACCGTCCTCTCCCCACCCGATTCCAACGCCGGGATCACATCTGCCAAAGTACGTATTCTTTGGCCATTAATTTCCCTTACGATCTGCCCTGCCATACCCACCAGATACACATTCAACCGATCAGGCAAAACAGAGGAGAGAATCACCGGTTCAGGAGTCTCCCGGTAAAGCTGATCTTGACCAAACAACGTATACGTCTGCCGGAGCCTCAAATCGGCCGCCCCGAGAAGACCCCCCATAAGATTGGACGTCAAAGGTTGGAAGACCAAACCTCCATACAGGACATACCGGGGCGCCTCTTCATAGAGATTTTCATACATGGAAAACATTTCGGCCGGCCGAAGAGTCAGGGCCACTTTTTGCAGGGACTGATTCCGCCAAACCTCCAGCTCGACCTGGTCCCCGGCAAATTTCCTTTCCACAATCTCTTCCAATTGAACCGGCTGCCCCTCCAGCCGGACGGATCCGTCACTTTCGATGGGGTGTCCATCAATCGACAGAAGAACGTCTTCTTTTTTAAGGACACCATCCGACGAGCCCTCCGAGAATATATCCGTCACCACCACACCAAGTCCGTCGTTGGGACGGTGAAGATATTTTCGCATGGCGGGATTTTCCAAAGGCATCCAGCGAATCGCAATGTCGACATAGTGATCGTAATGTCCGTCTTCCACATCCTTGAGAAAGCGCCGGATCACCGGGGTCGGAATCATGTATCCCACATTCTGTGCCACATCCCCCCGAAATCCTTGAAACGCCACGCCGACTACCTTGTCCGCCTGGATCACAGGTCCACCGCTGTTGCCAGGGTTGATGGCGGCATCGATCTGGATCGCCAGATGCGATTCCCGTCCGGAATGGGTGTACGAGTTGTAATCGATCCGACTCACCACTCCCCGAGTCACCGACAACCGATCCCCCCCGATGGGAAAGCCATACACACTAACGACCGACTCCAAATCCGGTATTCCACCGATGGGAAGAGCCGTCGTTCCCTTGAAAAATTCGGCATCCTGAACTTCCACCAAGGCCAAATCACAGTCATGCGCCACATGGAGGACTTTCGCCGGATACTTCCGCGGATCCGCCTCCCGCTGGACCGTGATATAGCGGGCACTGCTGACCACGTGGGCATTTGTCAAAATTCGATTTCCCTCAATGACAAATCCAGCTCCCCGGCTTGAACTCACCGTGCCGGGATTCCACGGCAACCGATAATCCCAGACTTGGGCGGTTACCTCGATCATCACAACGTTCTTCTTCGCCTCGCGCAACTGCCCATCTTCCTTTCCGCAACCCGTAAAAAACGGAAGGAGAATAAACGCCAATTTCCAAATCCCGAATCTCATAAGCCGCTCATCTTATCCAACGTCAGATGGGGAGCAAACCAGATTGCCTAAGCCTCCTCGATTCCTAGGATCGACGCATGAACCCTTGGATCGTCCTTATCTTAGCCATTCTCCTCGAAGTGAGTGGCACCATCTGCCTCAAATTGTCCCATGGAATGACCCGCCCGCTTCCGATTCTTGGAGTCATCGTCTTTTACCTCTCCACCTTCACATTGATGTCCTTTTGCCTGAAAACCCTCGAAGTAGGCACCGTCTACGCCATCTGGTCGGCAGTCGGCACCGCCCTCATTGCTGCCGTTGGAATCCTCTTTTTTAACGAAAGTTTTACCTGGATGAAAATGGCCGGCCTCGCCCTCGTCATCACCGGGGTAATTCTTCTTCGTGTCGCATCGAACGGCGGTTAAAGCGTCCCAAAAATCCTGTCCCCAGCATCCCCCAACCCCGGCAGAATATATCCGTGTGCATTCAGTTTTCGGTCGATGGCCGCAGTGTAAACCGGAACATCGGGATGTGCCTTCCGGAACGCCCGAACCCCCTCAGGAGCTGAAACGAGACACAAAAAACGGATCGACCGGGGATGAGCCCCCTTCAAACGATCGGTGGCCGCAACGGCCGAATTTCCCGTCGCCAGCATGGGATCCAATAGAATCAAATCCCGCCCCCGCAGGGTCTTGGAGGCTTTAAAATAATACTCCACCGGTTCCAGGGTCTTGTGATCCCGGTAAATGCCGATATGCGCCACCCGGGCCGAGGGAAAAATTCTGAGCATTCCATCCAGCAACCCCATCCCCGCCCGGAGAATCGGAACCAAAACCATTTTCTCACCCTGAAGCACCGGAGACATCATCGTTTCCATTGGCGTCTGGATCTTCGCCTTGGTCAAGGGCAGGTCTTTTGTCACCTCGTACGCCATCAACATCGCCACTTCCCCCACTAACTCGCGGAACTCCGTCACGCTCGTCGACTTTCTCCGCATGAGCGTGAGCTTGTGCTGCACCAACGGATGCCGGATCAGGTGCAGGTTCTTCTTCAAAATCAGCTCCTCCTCAGACGTTAAACCGGAAATCCATCACATCCCCGTCCGCAACGACATATTCCTTTCCTTCGACCCTTAATTTTCCGGCTTCTTTCACCTTCAGCATTGTCCCGGCGGATTGCAGATCGGCAAATGCCACGGTTTCAGCCGCGATGAATCCCCTCTCAAAATCGGTGTGAATCACCCCGGCAGCCTGGGGAGCCCTGTCCCCGGCATGAATCGTCCAAGCCCGGGTCTCCTTCGGTCCGGTCGTCAGATAAGTCCGCAGACCGAGCAAATCATAGGTCGCACGGATCAAAGCCCCCACCCCCGACTCAGCCACCCCCAGACTGGCCAAATAGTCCCTGCCCTCCTGCTCTGGAAGATCAACCAGCTCAGACTCAATCTGCGCACTCACGATCACCGACTTACTCGATAGTCTTGTCCGGCAGTACTCCTCAACTTTTTTGACCTGCTCCCCGGTTTTTCCATCCCGCCCCCCTTTGCTCAAGGCCCCCAACTCATCTTCCTTCACATTGCAGGCAAAGAGGGTGGGTTTCGATGTCAGCAGAAAAAAGCACTTGAGCAGTTTCTTTTCGTCATCGTTCATTTCCAATGTCAGTGCGGGCACCCCTTTATCCAGGTGCTCTTTCAACCGAGCCAGCAACGCGAGCTCAGCCTTCGCGGTCGCGTCACCCTGCTTGGCCGCCTTCCCGGGTTTTTCCAAACGCTTGGTCACCGATCCCAAATCAGCCAGCACCAATTCGGTCACAATGGTCTCAATGTCTCTCAGCGGATCAACCGTTCCAGCCACATGATGAATGTCCGCATCTTCAAAACACCGGACCACCTGAATAATCGCATCCACCTCACGGATGTGAGTCAGGAACTGATTCCCCAACCCCTCCCCCTGACTCGCTCCCTTGACCAGTCCGGCAATGTCCACCAACTCAATGGAGGCAGGGAGGATCTTTTCGCTACTGGACATCTTTGCCAGCCAGTCCAACCGTGAATCGGGAACAGTGACCATCCCCACATTGGGTTCAATCGTGCAAAAAGGATAATTCGCCGCCTGCGCTTTGCGCGTCCGGGTGACGGCGTTAAAGAGCGTGCTCTTTCCAACGTTCGGGAGACCCACGATGCCTGCGCGTACCATTCCGAATGGTACACAAACCCACCTCCCCCATCAACGCCCCTCTCCGAAAA
>Ga0214917_10000894_pt1 | contig 38835 bp, 37 predicted proteins | sample LL_1208_BB_MetaG_FD_177983 | JGI IMG/M metagenome (GOLD analysis project Ga0214917, IMG submission 177983) | Freshwater microbial communities from Lake Lanier, Atlanta, Georgia, United States - LL_1208_BB | ecosystem: Environmental > Aquatic > Freshwater > Lake | place: USA: Georgia | collected... | reverse complement strand
AGAAGGCGAAGATTCGCGAGAAGCGCGACCCTCAAGCTCAGACTCAAGGCGAAGCTTAAATCTTTCAGCCTTTTAGCAGGCAGAAAGAATAGCCTTAGCAAATGGCAAAAAAAGAGAAAGTTGAACGTGATCCCAGGGGTCCATTTAAAGAGACCCGTTTAAAGATCCGCGCAGCAAAAAAGAAAAATGCTTTTGTTGCTCTTGCAGTTGACACACTAACCATCTTAGTTTCGGCCCTAATAATCTCTTTTGTTATCAAGACTTTCTTTTTACGCTCTTTCTACATTCCATCCGGTTCGATGTTTGATACCTTGCAGATAAACGACCGAATCATCGTAAATGAATTAGTACCTAATGTAATTCCGTTGCAACGCGGTGATGTTGTTGTTTTCAATGATCCAGGTGGCTGGTTAGGCGAACCTGCTCCGAAAGATCCAGGCCACCCACTGCAACAGGTCGGTGACTGGTTATTGTCAGTGACAGGTTTGAGTTCTCCAGATAACGATCAGCACTTGGTAAAGCGTGTCATTGGTGTTGGCGGTGATCATGTGGTTTGCTGCGATGCGAACAACCGCATCACTATCAATGGTCAAGAAATAATTGAGCCATATTTGGCTAAAGACGCCAACCCGTCAAATACAGAGTTCGATGTAATTGTCCCTAAGGATTCTTACTGGGTGATGGGAGATAACCGAGGCAACTCTGAGGACTCTAGGTATCACCCGAATGTTCCTGGTAAAGGGTTCGTGGCTAAAAAGTATGTAGTCGGTAGAGCATTTGTAATCTCTTGGCCTTTTGCTCACTTCAGTTGGTTAGATAACTTCCCAGATGTCTTCAAAAACGTCCCAGCTCCCAAGCCTTGATTTCGAACGCACCTTTCTGAGTAGAGGTGTTCGTTACATTATTGGCATGGATGAGGTCGGTCGCGGTTGCATTGCTGGCGATGTTGCAGTTGGTGCAGCTTTGATTGATTTGGCAAGTCCTGTAAATTGGCCGACAAACCTAAAGGACAGTAAGCTGCTCTCCGAAAAAGCTCGAGAGGCGATCTATCCAGATGTTTTGGAATACGTTCAAGATTTTGCCGTGGGTTTTGGGACAGTTACCGAAATCGAGCAAAAGGGCATCATGTCGGCATTGACCTCGGCGGCGGTGAGGGCTTTGGAGAAACTCATGGCTAAACCAGAAACGTTGGCAATACTTAGAGACAGCCAAGTGCAAATCATCCTAGATGGAAACTTAGATTACCTGGGGGCTAAATCCTTTGGTTTTCCCGTGGTGACAAAAGTAAAAGCAGACCAGAGCTGTGTGTCGGTGGCGGCAGCCTCAATCCTGGCTAAAGTGACCAGGGATCGAATTATGGTGGATCTTCATGAGCAGTATCCAGATTTTGACCTAGCCAACAATAAAGGCTATGCCTCGGCTAAACACCGAGATTCACTCAGGAAACTGGGGGCTTCACCTGTCCACCGGATAAGTTGGCTAACCAAGATTATGAAAGAGTAGACTAACTTCACCTATGGATGAGAACGAATTCGAAGACTACGACCGCGAAGCGGAACTTGCCCTTTTTCGCGAGTATCGCTCAGTAGTAGATACCTTCCGCTTTGTAATTGAAACAGAACGACGCTTGTATTTAGCCAATGAAGTTGAATTCAAGAGAATCGACACTGAAACCGATTTTTATTTTGAACTAAACCTGACCGATGTGTGGGTTTGGGATATCTATCGCACCGACAGGTTCGTCAAAAACGTTCGCGTGTTGACTTTCAAGGATGTAAATATCGAAGAACTGACTGGTAAAGCTTTTGATATTCCTAAAGAGCTCAGCATCGGTGACAAAGAATAGTTTTCAACAGACTTCAAATATCCTCTAGATTTTCTTTCGACTTTAGCCATACTCTCTGGCATGCGAGAAAGTTATGCAACCTGGTCTTTGCTAATAGAACCAGGAGATCAAATTGCTGGGTATCTACGTAAACAGCTGGGGGTAGAGAAGTCTTTGGAAATTCTCCGGCAAAGAATTTCTGCTCGAGAGTTGGCAGTAGAACTGCCAGAGGATAACTTCCTCCCGCCTAAACATCTTGAAACTTTGCAGGAGTCTTTGGAATGCTACTGGCGAAGACTGGACACGGTGAACCTTGATAAATCGCTTTCCTTGCTGTCTCAGCAAGGTGGGTTTTTACTTACTCCTGAAAGCGAATGCTGGCCGAAAGCTCTAGCAGATTTGAGTAATGCAGAGCCACCAGCACTATGGATTATCGGTGAACCCAAAACTTTTTGTCACAGTCCTTCGCTTGCCGTAGTGGGTTCAAGAATTGCAAGTGACTATGGTTTAGGAATAACCAGAGATTTAGTTCGGTATTCAGTTTCGAAACAATGGTCCATAATCTCCGGTGGAGCACTTGGCATTGATGCCATGGCGCATATGACTGCCATCGATAGCAAAGGTAAGACCATAGCATTCATGGCAGGTGGTTTAGATCGCCTCTATCCGAAACAAAACTTGGAGTTATTTGAGCTAATTCAACAAAACGGAGCGTTAGTTTCTGAGATGGCTCCAGGAGTTGCCCCTTCCCGTTGGCGTTTTCTGCAGAGGAATCGTTTGATAGCCGCCTTAGGAAAAGCCACGGTTGTTGTTGAAGCCAGCTTTAGATCTGGTTCAATCAATACTGCCGGGCACGCTAATGAATTGGCGAGACCGGTTGGCGCTATTCCGGGTCGAATAGATTCTGTTCGAAGTGCTGGTTGTCATCGCCTGATTAGAGAGGGTAGAGCGGAACTAATTTCCACTCCACAACAACTCTCAGAGCTCATGGGGTTTGTTGAGCCCGAACCTGAGCAATTGTTTAGGCTAACCGCCAACCAAACTCGAACACTCGATGCTGTTGGGAATACACCCGTGTCAATTGCAGAGATTGCCACCAGTGCTGGTCTAACCATCTTTGAAGCCAACCAGGCAACCAGTGAACTTCAGGCTCAAAAACTTTTGGTTCGAAATTCTTTTGGATGGTATAAACCCTGATTAGCCTTGATACATGGAATCAACACTCAGACCGATCGCGCTGGAATTCGCGGACAGTCTGAAAACGCTGAATGGTTACTCGGTAAACACCGTAAAGAGCTATCTGGTTGATGTTCTTGACCTAATTGCTTTTTTGGAAACACAAAAAGTTTTAGACATCAGCGAACTAGATCTTTCATTACTTCGGCAATGGCTTTGGGAAGTTAGTCAACGTAATGCTGCCAACAGCACTTTGGCTAGAAAAAGCGCGGCCATTAGATCCTTTACTGCTTGGTGCTTAGACCGAGGCTACCTGCAAACAGATCCAGGTCAGAGACTCAAGTCCGCTAAAGCGCAGAGACATTTACCCAAAGTAGTTGCTAAGGATTCTCTAGACGAAATTTTCGATCATCTGCGGATTCTCGCTGAGACCTCAGACCCATCGGCGACAAGAGATCGTGCTATTTTCGAATTGCTTTACGCTACCGGTTGCCGGGTTAGTGAGATCTGTGGTCTTGATGTTCTATCTGTTGACCTCGGTAGGAATGTTCTGCGGGTTATGGGTAAAGGTTCAAAAGAACGAGTTGTTCCTTTTGGTCTTCCAGCCAGAGATGCCCTGGATGCCTATATAACGATTAGAGAGAAACTTACTCCAGTCGCTGGTGAAACTGCTTTGTTTCTAAATTCTAAAGGAAAACGTTTAGGAGTCAGAGCTGTCTACCAACTTGTTGCATCGCTGTTGGCTGATACTCCATCTGGAGCTGCAGGACCACACACTCTTAGACACACTGCTGCAACGCATTTGCTAGATGGTGGAGCAGACCTCAGAGCAGTTCAAGAATTGTTGGGCCATGCCAGTTTAGGAACCACTCAGATATATACCCACGTTTCAGTAGAGCGACTTCGAGAAGGATATAAGAACGCCCACCCCAGAGCTTAGGGAAGCAATCTTGACGGGGTTAGACCACCTAAATAAAGTTCTGGGCTTAGATACCCGTTTGGAGTTTTTAGCCCAAAGTGAATACAACCTAGACAGTGCCATTTGTATTCAGGATCGGGTTCGCAGAAGTTTCCAATTACATCACCGGCACCAACTGGGCTGTTTTCTTGCAGAGTTCCACAGACTGGTTCCAGGGTTATTTCTCGATCCGAGAACTTAATAGTCACCAAATCTCGATATCCAACTTTTCCGGTAAAACCGATAAAACCTGAAACTGGTGCCAAAATCTCTTCGTTTGGTGTCGCGTCCTGGTCAATTCCTCGATGACCTGGGGAATATTTGGTAGCCGGAGCTAAATAATGTTCAACAATCTCTCGGCTAGCCACTGGGTAAACGAATTGAGGGGCTTCGACCTTTCCAACTTGGCTGAAAATAAGGCAAATTACAGCAATTTGATGAACCATTCAAAGATTTTCCTAGAGTTTTGAACTTGTTCAATTGTTCAAAGGTAGAGGGGTGGAAAGCCTAGAAGAGCGCTGGTATGCTTGTGGAAGCGGAAAGTTCCGTTGAAATCCCAAGGTTTTTACCCTAGGTTTTCGCGTGCTTTTCGACTTCGCGTGTCGAACAACATTTGCTAAGTCAGTCCCAACTTGTTGGGTTTTATCTAATGCGACACCAGGGGTTTGAACAACCGTTCATTCCATCAACTGACCGGCGCATCACTGCGCCAAAAAGGAGATACTGCCATGGCAGTAGTAACAGTTCGCCAGCTGCTAGACAGCGGCGTTCACTTTGGACACCAGACCAGACGCTGGAACCCAAAGATGAAGAGATACATTCTGACCGATCGTTCAGGTATCTACATCATTGACTTACAGAAGTCACTAACTCACATCGACAAAGCCTATGAGTTCACCCGCGACCTAGTTGCCAACGGTGGATCCATCATGTTCGTTGGAACCAAGAAGCAGGCTCAGGAAGCTATCGCTACTGAAGCACAGCGCGTTGGTATGCCTTTCATCAATGAGCGTTGGTTGGGTGGTTTGTTGACTAACTTCCAAACCGTTTCAAAGCGTCTTGCACGTTTGAAGGAACTGGAAGTGATGGACTTCAGCGACACCAAGAAGTCTGGCTATACCAAGAAGGAACTTTTGATTCTTTCTCGTGAGAAGACCAAGCTTGAGAAAACTCTCGGTGGTGTTCGTAACATGACCAAGACCCCATCAGCTATCTGGGTTGTTGACACTATCAAGGAACACCTGGCTATCACTGAAGCTAAGAAGCTTGGTATTCCAGTTATCGGAATTCTAGACACCAACTGTGATCCAGATGAAGTTACCATCGGTATCCCAGGTAACGACGATGCAATCCGTTCAGTTCACCTTTTGACCCGCGTGATTGCAGATGCAGTTGCTGAAGGTTTGAAGAAGAAGCACTCTAAGCCTGAAGAAGTTCAGCCTCTAGCTGACTGGGAGCAAGAACTTCTAGATTCAGCCAAGGCACAGGCCGTTGCGGTTGCTGCTGAAGAAATCGTTATTGATCCTGTATTGGTTGAAGAATCAGCCATGGCAGCTCCAGCAGTTGAGGAAATTGTTGTTGAGACTCAAGGTGAAGAAGTTGCAGAACCAGCAGCCGAAGAAATGGTTGCTGAAGAAAACCCAAAGGAAGCAGAGTAAAAAATGGCTAACTACACAGCAGGAGATGTAAAAACTCTTCGCGAGCGCTCCGGTGCCGGAATGATGGATTGCAAGGCAGCTCTTGATGAGGCTGATGGCAATCTAGATAAGGCGATGGAAGTCCTAAGGCTCAAGGGTCTAAAGGGTGTGACCAAGCGCGAAGGTAGAACAACTTCAAACGGTATCGTCATTGCTCGAGTGCACGCCGGCAAGGGTTACCTAGTCGAGTTGGCTTGTGAAACTGACTTCGTAGCTAAAGCTGACAAGTTCGTAGCTCTAGGTGACCAGATTGCTGACGCTATTGCAGCTGCAGGTGCCGAGACTGTTGAAGCTGCTCTAGCTGCATCAGTTGGCGGCAAGACAGTCGCTGATGCAATCACTGATGAAGCTGCAATCATGGGTGAGAAAGTAGAACTTCGCCGCCTAGCAGTAGTTGCCGATGAGAACATCGATGCCTACCTACACCGCACCTCTAAGGACCTTCCACCACAGGTTGGTGTTTTGGTTGCTTTCAAGGGTAGCGATGTTGAAACCGCTCACGATGTTGCAGTCCACATTGCAGCGTTCAGCCCAACCTACCTAACCGCAGCAGATGTTCCAGCTGAAATCGTTGAGACTGAGCGTCGCATCGCAACTGAAACTGCTCGTAACGAAGGTAAGCCTGAGGCTGCTTTGGAGAAGATCGTCGAAGGTCGCGTCAAGGGATTCTTCAAGGAGAACTGCCTAGTGGAGCAGGACTTCGCTAAGGACAACAAGGTCAGCGTTGGTAAGGTGCTAGAGCAACACGGCCTAACCGTTTCTGCTTTCGCTAGATTCCGCGTTGGCGCATAAATTCTGAACATATTGGATTTGGCTCGGTCTCAAGACCGGGCCTTTTCCATAGCCCAGAGCCTAAACTAGTTATGAAAAGTTCTTTGAGAGGGATAGCCATGCCATCAACTCCACGTCGTGTTTTGTTGAAACTTTCCGGTGAAGCTTTTGGTGGTGGGAAGCTCGGGGTGAACCCAGATATCGTTTCTGCTATCGCCAGTGAAATTGCCGAAGCTGCAAAAAAAGTTGAAATTGCAATTGTTGTTGGTGGTGGAAATTTCTTTAGAGGTGCCGAACTGTCCCAACGTGGTATGGATCGTGCCAGAGCAGATTACATGGGTATGTTGGGAACCGTCATGAACGCTTTAGCGTTGCAGGACTTTCTGGAACAAGCTGGTTGCGACACCCGAGTGCAGTCAGCCATATCGATGGCTCAGGTAACTGAACCTTATATTCCACTTCGAGCCATCCGTCACATGCAAAAAGGTCGCGTGGTTATCTTTGGTGCTGGCGCAGGACTTCCATATTTTTCAACTGACACAGTTGCAGCGCAACGAGCACTAGAAATACACGCCAAAGAAGTGCTGGTGGCTAAAAACGGGGTAGACGGGGTTTACTCAGCAGATCCAAAGAAGGATCCTAAAGCTAAGAAACTTGAAAACCTTACCTACCAAGAAGCGTTAGTTAAGAAGTTGAAAGTTGTTGACTCAACCGCATTCAGTCTTTGCATGGACAATAACATCCCGATGGTGGTCTTCGGTATGCAACCCGAGGGAAACATCACCAAAGCACTTTTGGGTAGGAAAATCGGCACCAGAGTTAGTGCCTAAGGAGAAAAATGATTAGCGAAATTATGGCAACAGCTGGCGACAAGATGACTAAAGCTGTTGAATCAGCAAAGGAAGATTTTGCAACTATTCGTTCCGGCAGAGCTAACCCAGCATTGTTCCAGAAGTTGATGGTTGATTACTATGGCACACCGACTGCGCTATCTGCTCTGGGTTCAATAGCTAATCCTGAGGCTAGAACAATTGTGGTAACCCCTTATGACAAAGGAGCTTTGGCTGCTATTGAAAAGGCAATTAGAGACATGCCAAACCTGGGGGCAAATCCAACCAACGATGGAAACCTAATTCGTGTTTCACTTCCAGAGCTCACCGAGGAGCGTCGCAAGGACTACGTCAAGATTGTCAAGACTAAGGCCGAAGATCACAGAGTTTCAGTAAGAAACATAAGACGCAAAGCTAAAGATGAACTAGATGCTTTGAAAAAAGATGGTTTAGCTGGCGATGATGATTTAGCCAGGGCCGAAAAGGAACTTGAGGCCATTACCAAGAATCACGTCGATGCCATTGACGAAGCGCTAAAGCGTAAAGAAGCTGAACTTTTGGAGGTTTAGCTTTGTCGCAAACAGAAGCCAAAGGAAGATCGCTCTCACAGTCTGTAATTTACGGGTTGCTTTTAGCGTTCGCTTTCTTGGCTTCAGTGCTCTTTGTGCAGGAATTATTTATTGCCCTAATTGCTTTGGGCTCGGCTGCCGGGGCTTGGGAACTGTCCAGTGCATTGCGCCAGAAAGACTGGCATGTTCCTCGGCTACCGGTATCGGTAGGCTCTGCAGCGGTTATGCCGTTGACTTACTACGGAGGAGAGAAGTTACAGTGGCTTGGAGTTTTAGCCATTGTCGCTTTACTGATGATTTGGCGTGTCTTTGAACTTTTATTGCAAAGAAAGTCTTGGGAGCGCAGTTTTGCCGAGCTGATTAGAGACTTCTCAGCTTCAGCTTTCGTGGTAGTTTATCTTCCGCTAACTATGAGCTTTGCAGCGCTGATAATGGCTGAACCTGAGCACGATGGCAATGTTGCTGGAAAATTCTGGATTATAACTATCGTCACAACCGTTATCTTGGTCGACAGCAGTGCCTACCTATTTGGTCGAAAACTAGGTAAACATCCCATGCTTCCCAAAGTCAGTCCAAAGAAATCTTGGGAAGGTTTTTTCATATCGGCATTATTTGCTGTTGCCAGCACGCTTGTGCAAACCCCATTGCTATTGCACCTACCCATCTGGTTTGCTCTTGTCATAGCTTTTGTTGTCTTGATGGCTGCGGTTTTGGGTGATTTCGCAGAATCCCTTATCAAGCGAGATCTGGGTGTGAAGGACATGTCTTCATGGATTCCAGGTCACGGTGGAGTGATGGACCGATTGGATTCGATGCTGCCAGCATGCCTGGCCGGTTACCTGCTCATGGTTTTCGCTGTTAGATTTATTTAGTTATGACTGAGAAATTCCCTCGAGCTAAAAAGCTCGGCTATGCAATTGATGAGGTAAATGTTTTTTTGGATAAGGCTCGTGTCCAATATCTGAATCCTGAACAGCTAATAATTGACACCCAGACTCTTCGGGCAACAAGATTCAAACTGGTCAAGCATGGTTACTCTATTTCTGCTGTTGATGCGGCCTTGGAGAAATTGGAAGATGTCTTTGCCAGTCGTGAACTCGAAGCCAAACTTCGAGAACTAGGGTTCAATGAATTCCTGGCTGAATTAAACCAAATTAAGCAACTAATCGATTCACGACTAGCTAGGCCTAAGCGCAAGCGCTTTGCCCGAAGAGGCTGGCCGTTTCGCGGTTATGACCGAAAACAGGTAGATGCCTTATGTTCTCGAGTTGCAACACACGTGAAAGCCGAGGCTGAGCTAACTGTTCGGGATGTCAGAATTGAAGTATTCAAGTCCAAAAGAGGTGGCTATGCAGAACACCAGGTCGATGCGTTCATGGACAAAGTGGTTGAACTTCTCCAGCGCCAGAAGATCTTTAACGGCTAGCCTTCTAGCGCTAAGCCTTGCTGTTTCACCTCTGCTAACAGACACTGTTAGCGCAGCTCAACCTAAAGCAACAAGCATTTTGGCAAAACTTGCCATCAAAGGTAGAGCTCCTAAGACCGGCTATGACCGTGCTCTGTTTTCCGATGGTTGGGGTCAAATCGGTAATTGTGACACCAGGAATTACATTCTGGCTAGAGATCTTAAATCTATTACTTGGCGATCTTCACCAGCTTGCACTGTTGCCACCGGGGTCTTGCACGATCCATACACCGGGGCCACCATCAATTTCGTAAGAGGCGTTGGCACTTCTAATGCTGTTCAGATTGACCACGTGGTTGCGGTTAGTGATGCTTGGCAAAAAGGAGCGCAAAAATTGAGTTCCAGCCAGCGTTACAACTTCTATAACGATCCGCTAAATCTGCTAGCGGTGGATGGACCGACCAATGGTCAAAAAAGTGACAGTGACGCAGCAAGTTGGCTACCACCCAGAAAGAGTTTTAGGTGCCCTTATGTGGCCAGGCAGATAGCTGTCAAGTATAAATACCGACTTTGGGTTACCCAGGCCGAGCATGATGCCATGGCTAGCGTGCTCAGTTCATGTCCAGCCCAGCTCTCCCCAGCGGGCTAAAAAGGGCCAGTTCGGCTAAACTTGACCTTAGATTTGAGGTGGTAAGGCGTGGGCAGATACGAGTTAATTAGGCCTACCCTGCGCCAACGAGTAACCACTAGGCTTTTTGGCAGTAAAACATCTGAGAATGAAAGAGATGTATTGCTCAGACGGAAGATCCAAAGGGCGGTCTTGACCGGGCTAGGTTTTTTATTTGCCGGTGCCTACCTCATGGTTACCGTGGTCGACCCTTCAGGCGGCTCTTTATCCAGCGCCTATGCCTATGGTTTTGACTCCTCTGATGATGAGCAGACCTATGGTCTAGCTTCCACTCAAAAAATCAGCTTCTCCAGAGATGGCTGGAAAATCGTGACCGGAGATGAGGCTGCCGCTTTGTATGTTGCCGATGCGGCAACTCCAGAAACTGGAACCATCAAAGACTTCGCCTATTCTCTGGTTTTGGCTAACAATTGGGGAAGAGATCAGTATTCCTGCTTGGTAGCACTTTGGCAACGAGAGTCCAACTGGCGTTGGAATGCCTATAACAAGAATTCTGGTGCATATGGCATTCCCCAGGCTTTGCCTGGCATAAAAATGGCAGAGATCGATACCGACTGGCAAACCAACCCTCAAACTCAAATTCGCTGGGGAATCAAATACATCAAGAATCGCTATGGAGCGCCTTGTGGTGCCATGGCTCACTCCAATAAGTTTCGGTGGTACTGATGCCTAGAAATAACCGGCCAAGAGGATCTAGAAGACCTGATGATGATGACGAGCCCATGGACATCGCTCGACTAAGAGATGGCATCGCTAAAACAGTTATTAAAAACGGTATTGAATTTACTGTTCAAACAACATCTGGACGCAAAGCAGAAGACGGGAAACGCTGGACTTGCCCAAACTGTGGAATCGTCTTTGGTCCTGGCATATCCCACGTAGTTGTTTGGGAAACGGATTTAGGACCGCAGAACCGCAGACACTTCCATAACCACTGCTGGAAAACCTTTCAGGGCAGGCTCCATTGAGTCAAATCGAAATTAGATCTTCGGTTGAGTTACCATCTCGTCGGGAACCAGTAACTCTCATAACCGAAGACGGTCTTAACCTAGTGGCTGAACTGGCTTTGCCCGAAACTGTTGCACCGACAGCGACACTGGTGATGCTGCATCCACTACCAACTGCAGGTGGTTTCATGGATTCACATATATACCGCAAAGCTGCCAACCGTCTTCCAGCACTTGCCGATCTTGCAGTATTCCGTTTCAACACCCGCGGAACTGAATCCCCACAGGGTAAAAGTGAAGGAACATTCGATGGTGGGGTAGCTGAACGTCTTGATGTAATTTCAGCGGTCAATTATGTTCACTCCAGAAACTTGCCAAACGTTTATTTGGTTGGATGGTCCTTTGGAACCGAACTGGCTCTGAAGTATGGCCCAGACCTAGATGTTTTGGGGGCGATATTGTTATCACCTCCTCTGCATCGCACCACCAACGCGGAATTACTTCGATGGAATCTGGTTGATAAAAAACTTGTCGCTCTTATTCCAGAACATGACGACTATCTAAAGCCAGCAGAAGCAGCCCAAAAGTTTATTCAGTTAGACAGCATTGAACTGATCAATGTTGATCAGGCGAAACATCTCTGGGTAGGTGAAAGCGCTACTAAGCGGGTCTTGGACGAAATCGTCAAGGTTGTAAATCCTGGTAAATATCCATTACCGGAATACTTCTAACTACTTGTTGTTTTGCTGCGGTATCCAAACTTCTTTGATAATCAGCAATAGAGTTGCCGAGACCGGAATAGCTAGCAGTGCTCCAAGCACACCTAACAGAGCACCGCCGGTAAGCGCGGAAACCACAATTAGAGCAGCTGGAACGTTAACCGCACGCTTCATAATTCTTGGTCCAATTACGTAGGCTTCCACCTGCATGTAACAAATCAGGGCAATTGCTATAGCCAGGGTGGTTCCAGGTGGCATGGTGGCTGCCGAAACAGCAATCACAATGAATCCGCCGCTCATCGAGCCGATTATTGGAATCAGGACGAATAAGAAGTCTATGAAAGCCAAGACCACCGCATAAGGAAGTCCAGAAATGAGCAACACGATGAACACGAAGGAGGCATTGATTGATGCGACAACCACCTGGCCCATCACATAGCGACCCACCGACGAGATTACCTGATCGACAATTTCAGTTGCCTTGTCCCGCTGGCTCTTAGCCACTAAATTGATGGAGACCGCTTTGATTGAGTGCAGTGAAGCCATGAAATACAAAGTTAGGATGCATACCGTTAGGAATGCAATCACCCCGTTGAAGAGAGTGATTCCAACTTGAACAACTCCACCTAAAAGGTTTGGCCAGTTTTTACTGTCAACTAAGAAAGCCCCTGAATTATTAAGTGCCTCGCTAATTGCGCCACCAAATCGGAGGTCAAGTGAGTGAATCAGCGGTAACTGAATAAATGATTGTAATAAAGTTGGGAGCTGATTGATAAATGCACCAGCCTGCGAAATCAGCGGTGGAAGAATCAAAAGGAAAACTATTGAAACAAGACCGATAAGGCCGAGGGCAACGATGCTTATTGCGTAGCCGCGTTTCTTGACCCGCTTTTGCAATAACTGAATTAGCGGCTCTAAACCTAATGCGATAAACAGTGCTGTGATTATTGAGGTAACAATGCTAGCCACCGAAGTCAGCGCGTTAGCAAGCGCTAAGGCCGTCAGTGCACCAAGACCAAGCAGCAAACCAACTTGGTAGGGATGTGAAATTTTGATGTTGTTTGGCTGCGACATGTAACTCCTAAATCGGACTAGACATCCTTGGTGATTTGGTCAATTACTTTTTTCAGGTTAGCAAGATAAACCAAAATGCTATCGCGTTCCTGTGACAACCTTCGTTCGGCAACCTCTAGTTGCTCCAATCTTTTAGCTACTTTGGCTTTAGCCTTGGCCAAAATAGATCTGGCTTCGATTTCAGCAGCACTGATTATCTGCTCCGCTTTCGCTTTAGCTTCCTCAGTGGACTTTTTATTTATCGATCTGGCAGCAGTCTCTAGTGTTTCCGATTCCAGCCTTGCCGCTGCCACCCTTCCCAAAGCGTTAGAGATTTGCGAGTTAGCGTCATCAAGGTATCTTTGAGTGCTAGCAACAGCTTCCTGATACTTCCTTTGGTATTCCGCTTCGGCTTCAGCCCTTCTTGCGCTCAACTCTAAATTCAAATCGATTCTGGCTTGCTCGCTCAACACTGCATCGACCAAAGTCTGCTGGATGGGTGAGAGCAGAGCTCGTTGCATAATGAGTTTACGCTCGGCAAGTTGGCGATCATTTTCTGCAAGTTTTAGTTCAGTTTCACGCTTGGCTGTGGCCCTAACTTTTGCAACCTCTGTGGCCACAGCACCACGAATGCTGGCAGCCTCACGGATAGCCTCCGATACTAATCCCTCTCCGTCGCGCCTGGCATTAGCCATAGCTTCGTCGTAGTCAGCTTGAGCGGCGTTGATAATTCGGTCTGCTCTGCGATTGGCCTCAGCGACAAGCTCATCGTGGTAATCCTGACCATCAGTCTTACGTTGTTCTGCGTCAGCCGTAGCTGAGGCCAAAAGCGCAGCCCGTTCGGCTTCAGCATCGGCAACCAACTTTAGAGCAAGTTCTTCGGCTGAGGCTAGTATTTGAGCTGCTTTGGCACCGACACTGGCGTAACTTGGATTTTCATCCTCTGAAATCCTGGATTCCAGGTAAGTAATTCGAGCTTGAGCTTCCCGCAGTTCCGCAACCAATTGGCTATTCATAGTGGTCAAATTAAGGATTTCTTTTCGAAAATCCCTGATTGCATCGTCTACTAGCGGGCGTTCATAGCCCCGCATCACCACTGGAAATTCAGTCTCTTCGGCTGCCAAGGTGCTCTCCTTAGGGGCTTGGGTAGAATAGACGGGTTATCTAATACCCCCCAAGTTTAGCCTGAAAGGAGCAACATGAGGTTTGTCATAGCCACCCTGCTGTTGACCCTTTCGGCGATTAGCGTGCTCACCGGAATCCTGATCAAGGGCCCGTTTGATGCCGCCAACTACCACAAGGTCGAATTCAAAGACTCATCAGACTACTCGTATGCAATCATCCCGCATGATACCCTCACTGCCTATCCAGGTGAAGTAAAGATTCAGGCCAGTGGAACTAATCAAATTTTCTATGCTGATGCCAGAGAGCAGGATATACAAGATTGGGTGGGAGATTCTAACTTTGTTCGCCTAAATTTGACGCCAGGCAGCAAAAAGCCTGACCTAACCGTCATAAACGGTTTTGGGGGTAACGCCAGTCCTGAAGGCAGCGACATGTGGCGGACCTCGTTTAAGGTAAAGACCAAGCTTGAAGCACCCGTTGCCATGTATGACGACACCGCGGTTTTGCTAGCCAGCAATGGTTTTGGCAGAGCTCCCAGCAACATCAAACTTAGCTGGCAGGTGGCTAACCTAATTGACTGGCCGACAATATTGATTTACAGCGGACTGGTGCTTTTGGCCCTGGCAATAATCATGAACATTCTTGCTTTTAGGCACATTCGTAAGCTTCGAGGCCCAAGAAGAAGAATTCCCAAAGCTCCTAAGGCTCCGCAGTATCGTAAACGCATTCGATCTGAACTGCCAAAGCGTGGTCGTAGAAGGGCCACTAAGAAGTTGGCTGTGATACCTGCAGGCCTAGTCACTCTGTCCCTCCTGACCAGCTGCACTCCTAGCGGTAACTCTGCCCAGGCGAAATCTTTGGAAAAAGTTGATGTTGTGGTCACCGCTGCCCAGTTGCAAAGAATAGTTAGGGATGTAGCTGGCACCGTAAATGCTGCCGATAAAACTAAAGATGAGCAAGAACTTCTGACCAGAGCAGCTGGTTCTGTCTATGAAACTAGAAAAGTTCATTACTTTTTACAACACAAGAGTAAAAAGATTGCTGCACTGCCAGAAATAATTGCTAATCCGATAACCATCGCCCTGCCTATGTCAATGCCAGATGCCAGCTTGGGCTGGCAACCGAGGACACTTATGGTGACCACCAAGAGTGATGATGCTAAACGGGCACCGCAGATGCTAATCCTGCAGCAAGCAACGCCGAGAGATAATTACAAGCTCTGGTATCTAATTGATTTGATTGACGATGTTCCACCGGTTGCCGGCCAAGATGTTGGTGCGATTAGCTTTGATGCAAATGACACTTATTTAGCCACTAAATTAACAAGCCTTCCTTTCAAATACGGAGACCTTTTGAATAAGGGTGAAACCAGCAGGTTCTTACCTGAATTTGATTTGACTGCTGATCGCTTCTACGCTGAAATTTCTCAAACTCAAGCCGATCAAAAAGAAACTTTGAGAAAGGCAAAGGTAGCTATTAGGTTCGTCCACAGCCTTGGCAACCCAAACATCATCGGAATGCTCACCAAGCCTTCAGATACTGGTGAAGCCGGCGGCTTGGTAGCCTTGTCTATCCTGGACACCTTAGTCATCAAGCCTCAAGTGCGAGGTTCTGCAGTATCAGTTACCAAGCTGGAGCAGAAGCTTTTGCTGGATGCACCTGGTTCATCTACTGGTTTGACTATTGTTTATGAGAACCAGATGCTTTTCTTTGTGCCAACATCTGGCTCTAAGGAGAAGATTAGATTAGTTGGTGCTACCCAAGGTTTGCTGAGTGTAAAGAGGTTGAATTGAGTGACTTTCAATCTTCCCTGAGGGGTGCGGTTGACCTATCTTCCTTGGCTAACAAAGTGGTCAAAGACAAGCTAGGCAATTCCGAACCAGCAAAGAGCTTTGTAGTTCCAGCCCTGTCAGTCGAACTTAGCGAAGCCATTGTTCGCTCGGTGATTCAGATTTCAAATGTTGTTCCGGTGATTATTTCCTTTTATGACGGCACAAACTCAGGGAGTATTTCGTTAACTTCAAAGCTAGAAAAACTAGTGGATGAAGGAAATGGGAATTGGTTTCTAGCCAAAGTGGACATGGTAGCTCAACCAGCCTTAGTCGAAGCGTTTGGTGTTGTTTCTTCTGGAACTGTGGCAATGGTGCTAGCTGGTGAACCTAGACCGCTGTTCCAGGGAGATCAAAGCGAAGCAGACCTGGTCACATTCCTTGACCGACTTGTTGCTTTGGCTAAAGATCAGGGCCTTACCGGGAAACTTGAAGTTGGCGAACCGGACATGGCTGAACCAGAAGTTCAGCTTTCACCGGCAGAACAAGCAGCCATTGAAGCCATGAATCTGGGGAACTTCGATGAAGCGGTTGCTATCTACGAAAAAGAACTTGCTGCAACGCCCGGTAACGAAGTACTAATTGAACGCTTAGCTCAAGTAAAACTTGTTGCTAGAACTTATACCGCGGACATCGAAAGAGAACTTCAAGTAATACCTGCTTCCAATCAAGAAGTTATTCGAAAAGCTGATCTCTATATGGCTATCGGTGATGCAGAGAGTTCTTTTGCGACTATTTTGAATTACTTTGAACAGACCGATAATAAGCAAGAACTTATTAACCACTTATTAGAGTTGTTTGTAATTGCTGGAAAAACTTCACCGGTTGTGGTTGAAGCTCGCAAATTATTAGCAGCAAAGATGTTCTAGCCATGAGCATTTATCTTGACTACGCTGCAACAACACCTATCCGTGAAGAGGTTTTGCAGAACTATGTTGAATACCTTAGAGAACTAGGTAATCCTTCATCGGTTCATAGCGACGGGCAATCAGTAAGAAGGGCTTTAGAAGAAGCCAGAGAGTCTTTGGCTAAAAGTATCGGCTGCAACCGCAGTGAGGTAATTTTCACCTCGGGTGGAACCGAAGCAGATAATCTTGCCATCAAAGGTATTTACTGGCAACGGAACCAGGAAGAGAATAACCGAACTGTCTTGATCTCAGTTGCTACCGAACATCACGCGGTGTTAGACACCATTGAATGGTTAGAACAGCATGAAGGAGCAAAAGCTCTTTGGTTGCCTGTTGATGTAGATGGGGTAATCGACTATCAATACCTGGAAGATTATCTTGCTGAAAATCATGAATCAGTTGCCCTGATTAGCATCATGCTGGCAAATAACGAGACTGGTTTGATTCACGATATCAGACGCATTACCAAAACAGCCAACCAATTTGGCATTCCAGTTCACTCAGATGCCGTGTCTGCCTTTGGGCATATTCCTTTCTCATTCCAAGATTCTGGGTTAGCCAGTGTTAGTGTTTCGGCCCATAAACTTGGCGGCCCCATCGGTATTGGCGCTTTGATTGTTGCCAGATCTGCCAAATTGGTTTCTTTGATTCACGGTGGCGGTCAAGAACGAGGTTTACGTTCTGGCACCATGAATGCACCGGCTGCCAAGGCTTTTGCTCAGGCTGCCGAAATTGCAGTGTCCGAGCTTGATGCTGAGTCGGTGAGACTGACCAGGCTAAGAGATGAACTGATTAATGCAGTACTTAGTGCTGCTCCTAACGCCAAGCTCACTGGTAAACGAGAGAATCGCATACCAAACAACACTCATTTCATTTTTGAAGGTTGTTCTGGAGAGTCATTACTGTTCCTGCTAGATCAGCAAGGTTTCTCGGTATCAGTAGGTTCGGCCTGTCAAGCTGGGGTAAATGGTCCATCACATGTTTTGATTGCTATGGGTAGAGATGAATTTGCAGCTCGAGGTTGCCTGAGAATGACCATAGGAAACAAGACAACCTCGGAAGAAATTCATGCTTTTGCCAAAGCATTACCAGCTGCAGTTGAGCAAGCTCTAAAAGCTGGATTCCCAGTTGGAGGTAACTCATGAAAGTTCTTGCCGCTATGAGCGGTGGAGTTGACTCCGCAGTTGCTGCTGCTCGTGCTGTTGAAGCAGGCCACGAAGTGGTAGGCGTACATCTAGCGCTTTCCAGAATGCCAGGAACTTTGCGCACCGGCTCAAGAGGTTGCTGCACCATCGAAGACAGCATGGATGCTCAAAGAGCAGCCAACGTGATTGGTATTCCTTATTATGTTTGGGATTTCAGTGAAAGATTCAAACTTGATGTGGTTGATGATTTCATTGCTGAATACGAATCAGGTCGAACACCCAACCCCTGTATGCGTTGTAATGAACGAATAAAGTTCGCTGCGTTACTAGAAAAAGGTTTAGCTTTAGGCTTTGATGCAATCTGCACCGGACACTATGCCAGCATCCTCACTGATAGTGAAGGCAACCTTGAATTGCACCGTTCTGAAGCGTTAGCTAAAGATCAGAGTTATGTCCTAGGTGTTCTAACTGAAGAACAGCTAAAGCATTCGATGTTTCCAATAGGTCACACTGCCAGTAAGGATGAGATCAGAGCGGAAGCTGCCAGAAGAGGTCTTTCTGTTGCTGCTAAACCTGATTCTTATGACATTTGTTTTATTCCAGAAGGTGACACCCAAGACTGGTTAGCCGAACGGTTAGGCAGCACCAAAGGTGAGATTGTCGACATGGCTGGCAACGTTCTAGGTCAGCACCAGGGAGCTCATGGTTTCACAGTGGGTCAACGTAAAGGCTTGCAGTTAGGTCGACCAGCTGTTGATGGTAAACCTAGGTATGTTCTAGCGGTTGATGTGAAAAGCAATAAGGTAGTTGTCGGTCCAGCTGCAGCTTTGGCAGTTAAAGAACTTCGTGGCAGTAAATATTCTTGGTGTGGCAAACCGAAGGCCAATGCTGAAGAATTCTTCGCAGCCCATGTTCAAGTCAGAGCCCACGGAGATCAGGTTGCATGTCAAGTTTCAGTAACACCAGAAGAGATGGTTATCAAACTGGATGAGCCAATTCTCGGTGTTGCACCAGGTCAAACTGCTGTGGTTTATCTTGGCACCAGAGTTCTAGCCCAGGCCACCATCGACAGCACGGTCTCGGCTGTTGATGACTTTTCAACAGTCTCGGCGAGCATCAACTAAAGCCTTTGCTGTCGATTTAGGCTTATCCTGTGCCAACTCCTGCTGAACGTATCCAATACCTTGTTGATGAAATCAACCGTCATCGTCGGGCCTACTATCAGGACAACGCGGCACTAATCAGCGATGCAGACTATGACGTTCTGATGAAAGAATTGGAACTTTTAGAAGCCAAACATCCAGAACTTATTACCGGTGATTCACCGACGCAGAGCGTTGGCGGAAATGTAAATGAAGCATTCTCTCCGGTTGAGCATTTAGATCGAATGTGGAGCTTGGATAATGCTTTCAGTTCTGAAGAGCTAGCAGCCTGGGCAAACAGAGTTGGGGAACAGAAGTTTCTTTGCGAACTAAAAATCGATGGTTTAGCAATCAACCTCAGATATGAAAACGGCAATTTAATTTCTGCTGCCACCCGAGGGGATGGGGTAGTAGGAGAAGACGTCACTAATAACGTCAAAACCATTAAGCAGATTCCCCAAAAACTAAAGGGAAATAATATTCCACCTATAGTTGAAATTCGTGGTGAGATCTTCTTTGCTGTTAAGGACTTCGCTGAGTTGAATGCTGGTTTAGTTGCAGCCGGTAAAGCTCCTTTTGCCAACCCACGTAACTCTGCCAGTGGTTCACTTAGACAGAAAGATTCAGCCGTTACTGCAACCAGGCCTCTGCAGATGCTGGTCCACGGTGTTGGCGCGTGGGCTGATGCCCCGTTCAAGAACCAGAGTGAGCTCTATGAACTGCTAAAGAGTTGGGGTTTACCTACCTCTTCTAGGTACCAGGTGCTGGACAACATCGCTGAAGTTGAACAATACATTCAAAACTTCCAAGAGCATCGTCACGATCTTGAACACGAGATTGATGGTGTTGTAATAAAGGTAGATTCCCTTGCCGAGCAAAGAAAACTTGGGTTCACAGCTCGCGCACCGCGCTGGGCAATTGCCTATAAGTATCCACCAGAGCAGGTCAACACCAAGCTGGTGGACATTCGAGTTTCTATTGGTAGAACCGGAAGAGCAACTCCTTATGCAGTCGTTGAGCCTGTGAAAGTTGCCGGTTCCACAATTGAGTTTGCTACCCTACACAACCAAGATGTCGTGAAAGCTAAAGGTGTCTTAATTGGTGACACTGTAGTTATTCGTAAAGCCGGAGACGTAATACCAGAGATTTTGGGGCCGGTAGTTGAATTGCGCACTGGCAAAGAAAAAGAATTCGTTATGCCAAAGGTCTGCCCTGACTGCGGTGCGAAACTAGCCCCGGCCAGTGAAGGTGATGTTGATCTGCGCTGCCAAAACTCAGCTGGTTGTCCAGCTCAGCTTCGTGAACGGGTGGCATACATCGGCTCTAGGGGAGTATTAGACATTGAAGCTTTAGGTTATGTAGCTGCCTGTGCTTTGACTCAGCCGGTTGATCCAAAAACTACCCCACTGAAAAATGAAGCTGATTTGTTCAACTTAAAAATGGAACAACTGCTGCCTGTTGAAGCTTACGTTTTGGATCCAGACACCGGTTTACCTAAATTGGACGAAGACGGTAAACCAAAAATTGTTAAGTTCTTTAGCAAGCTGGATAAACAAAAGAATGTTGTTCCTGCCGAGGTTGCAATCAAACTCTTAGCAAACATTGAAGATGCCAAGACCAAACCGCTTTGGCGAATAATTGTTGCGCTCTCCATTAGACATGTTGGTCCAGTTGCAGCGAGATCTTTGGCTAACCACTTCGGGTCGATTGATCGAATTTTTGCAGCTAGTGAAGCAGAACTGTCTGAAGTTGATGGTGTAGGTCCAATCCTTGCCAAGTCCTTAAAGGATTGGATTGAAGTTGATTGGCACCGTAACTTGATTGAATCTTGGCGCAAGAGTGGAGTATTACTAGAGATCCCAGATCACAAAGGACCGGGCAGCCTAAACATCGATGGTAAGTTCACCGGCATGAGCATCGTGGTCACTGGAACTCTCGAAAATTACACCAGAGAACAAATTGAAGAAATCATCATTAGTAATGGTGGCAAGGCTGCTTCTTCAGTATCTAAGAACACCGCGTTTGTTGTTGCCGGTGCTAATGCCGGCTCAAAGTTGGCTAAGGCTGAAACTCTTGGTGTTCCAGTAATTAGTGAAGAGCAGTTTGCTGAAAAACTAAATTAGTTTTCAGGGTTGATTTCAGCTTCGTCAACGGAAACCATCGACTCGGTTGACATCAATTTACTCATTGAATCTAGGAAGTCTGCAACTTCTTCGCGCTCTTCAGAAAGCTTGTTCAGTCTTTCACGAGCATCTTTGATGGCATTTTCTGCATAACCCTGAGCCTTGCGAGAAAGCGTCTCAGCGCGACGACGTGATTGGTTAATTAGGTCGGTTGCGCGCTTTTGTGAGTCTTCAAGAATTTCATCTCTGGTGTTACGAGCTTCTCTTGAAACACGCTCTGCTTCAGAAAGAATTTCAGCGGCACGGGCTGAAGAGTCAGCAAGTGATCTGGTAGCCTCGGCGTTCAGTGCTTGAGCCTGAGCAACAGCAGCTTGGTAAATACGAAGCGCTTCCTGTTCAGCTTCATCGCGCTTTGCCTTCAACTCCGCTTCAAGTTCAACTCTGGCCTGGGCTGTTCTTTGGCTTAGTTCGGTAGCAAGAGCACGAGCTTCCTCAGTCTCACGGTGAACCTGGGCACGCAGTTCAGCGGCATATCTTTCACCATCAGATCTAATAGCTCCGGCTTCGCGCTGGGCAGTCTGAATCTTTTCGGTTGCTTCGGCAAGTGAGGCAGCTGCTTCGTTAAGCATTTCACCGTGTTTGCGGTCAGCTTCTAGGCGCGCCTCTTCCATGCGGATTTCTGCTTCTTGAACAACGCGATCAGCCTTGTCTTTAGCGGTGCGCTTTACTAGGTCTGCTTCACCCTTGGCTTCGTCACGAATACGAAGGGCATCCTGACCTGCATCGGCAATCATCTTTTTGGCTTGTTCTTCAGCCAAACGTAGGGTTTGCTCGAATTGAGCACCTAGGGCTGCATAGCCGTTAGGGCCACCTTTTTTAACCTGCTCTTTGAGGTTTTCAACTTCAGCCTTCAGGATAGAGATCTCGCTGGCAGCGCTCTCGTTATAGCTGGTGAGGTGCTCAATCTCGAGCCTCATCTCATCCAAAGTCTTATCTACCTGATCACGGTCGTAACCGCGCATCACAATGTCAAAGTCCTCTTCTTCAGCCATTTTTCAAATCTCCTGGAAATCCCGTTGTCTAAGACAAGACAACTATGTAAGTTTAGTTGAGATTACGCTTTGGCGTTAGCCCGATATACTTGATTTATCTAGTCTCGAAGGAACCCAGTGTCTGAAATAACCCCTGATTTGGTGCGTCATTTGGCCGGTTTGGCAAGAATCGACCTCACCGAAGCCGAATTGCTTCGCTTCACCGAACAATTGAGCGTGATTGTCGATTCCGTGGCCAAAATCTCCAACATTATTGATGAGAACACCCCGGCAACCAGCCACCCGATTCCACTGAGCAATGTTTTCCGTGAGGATGAAGTTATTCCTTCACTATCCCAAGAACAGGCTCTTTCTGGAGCACCCGACAGTGCTCAGGGCAGATTCCGTGTTGCCGCGATTTTGGACGAGGAGTAAAACCGATGTCTGAACTAATCAAGAAAAACGCTGCAGAGCTTATTGACCTGATGGCTAAGGGTGAGGTTTCATCTGTTGAAGTTACCCAAGCCCACCTTGACCAGATTGCTAAAGTTGGCGATGCGGTTCACTCATTCCTACACATCTCAGCAGAAAGTGCATTAGCAACTGCCAAGAAAGTTGACGAACTTCGTGCTAAGGGGGAGAAACTCCCGTTACTTGCTGGTCTGCCAGTTGCCGTAAAAGACAACCTAACTACTACCGATGCGCCAACAACTGCTGGATCAAAGATTCTTGAAGGTTGGGTAGCACCATACGATGCAACAGTTGTTACTAAGTTGCGCAATCAGCTCATGCCAATTCTTGGTAAAACCAACCTCGATGAATTTGCTATGGGTTCATCAACTGAGTTTTCTGCCTATGGACCTTCCAAGAATCCTTGGGATCTAGAAAGAATCCCTGGTGGTTCTGGTGGTGGTTCATCTTCAGTTATTTCCTCATTCCAAGCACCTCTGGCCATTGGTTCAGATACCGGTGGTTCAATTAGATTCCCAGGAGCCGTTACCGGAACAGTTGGAACTAAACCAACTTACGGCGCTGTTTCCAGATACGGTTTGATTGCTCTTGCTTCATCACTTGACCAAATAGGACCGGTTGCAAGAAACGTCCTGGATGCAGCATATTTGCAAGACGTAATTGCCGGTCACGATCCACACGACTCAACATCGCTTCCTAACTCGCTAGGTTCCATGGTGGAAGCGGCTAAGCGCGGAACTCTAAAGGGTAAAAAGTTTGGTCTAATCAAACAGCTTGCTGGTGATGGTTTCCAGCAGGGGGTTAGAAATCGTTTTGCTGAAGCAATTCAAATCATTACCGATAACGGCGGTGAGATTGTTGAAGTTGATTGCCCGAGTTTTGAATACGCAATCGATGCTTATTACCTAATCCTTCCTGCTGAAGCTTCATCTAACCTAGCTAAGTTCGACTCGGTAAGATTCGGCATGAGAGTTACCCCTGAAGGTAACCCAACTATCGAAAGAGTTATGGCCGCTACCCGTGAAGCAGGATTTGGTCCTGAAGTGAAGCGCAGAATTATTCTTGGCACCTATGCGCTATCCAGCGGTTCTTTTGACAAGTTCTATGGAGCAGCGCAAAAGGTTAGAACCCTAATTCAAAGAGATTTTGATGCAGCTTTTGCTAAAGCAGATGTGTTGATTTCGCCAACAGCTCCAACCACAGCATTCAAGTTCGGTGAAAAGGTTTCAGATCCTTTGGCTATGTATTTGAATGACATTGCAACCATTCCAGCTAACCTTGCTGGTTCTCCTGGTATTTCAGTTCCGATTGGTCTAGCCGATGAGGATAACCTTCCAGTTGGTATCCAGTTCCTAGCACCTAGCTATGAAGATGCAAGGCTGTATGAAGTGGGTGCAGCCCTAGAAGGAATCCTTGAAGGTATCTGGGGTAAGCGAATGATTGATTTTGCTCCGAACTTGGAGGTCAAATAATGGCTAAAGCAAATTTGATGGATTATGAAAAGGCAATTGAGCTTTTCGAAGTTGTTATCGGTCTTGAAGTTCACGTCGAACTGAACACCAAAACCAAGATGTTCTGTGGTTGTAGGAATGACTTTGGTGATGAACCGAACACCAACGTTTGCCCAGTCTGCATTGGCCTACCTGGATCACTACCTGCAGTAAACCGCAAAGCGGTTGAGTCTTCTATTTCAATTGGTCTAGCTCTAGGTTGTTCTATTGCGCCAACTGGAAGATTCGCTAGAAAGAACTACTTCTACCCAGATCTAGCTAAGAACTTCCAAACTTCCCAGTATGACGAACCTATTGCATTCAATGGTTCGCTAGATGTTGAAGTGCCTAGTGGCAAAGTCTTTACTGTAAACATCGAACGAGCACACATGGAAGAAGACGCTGGAAAGCTAACCCACATCGGTGGTGCTACCGGACGTATCCAGGGTGCTGAATACTCACTCGTTGATTACAACCGTGCCGGTGTTCCACTGGTTGAAATCGTAACCAAGCCAGTCTTTGGTGCAGGAGCAGAAGCTCCTGAACTAGCAGCGGCTTATGTTCGTTCAATTCGAGAAATCGTCAAAGCACTAGGTGTTTCAGAAGCTCGTATGGAACGAGGAAACGTGCGCTGTGATGCCAACGTTTCACTTCGCCCTAAAGGTCAGGAAAAACTTGGTACCAGAACTGAAACCAAGAACGTCAACTCACTAAGAAGTATTGAACGTGCCGTGCGTTACGAGATTCAACGCCAGGCTCAGATTCTTGCTGATGGTGGAACCATCATTCAGGAAACCAGACATTGGCATGAAGATAAAGGTGCTACCAGTTCAGGAAGACCTAAGTCTGATGCCGATGACTATCGTTACTTCCCCGAACCAGATCTAGTTCCAGTAACACCATCCAACGAACTTATTGAAAAGCTTCGTTCAGAACTTCCAGAGAACCCTGCAGATAGAAGAAAGCGTCTAGCTGCCGAGTGGGGATTTGCTGAGATGGAGTTCAGAGATGTTGTTAACGCAGGTCTGTTGGATTACATCGAAGAAGCGGTTGCTGCTGGAGCAAAGCCACAGGCTGCTCGTAAGTGGTATTCCGGTGAAATCGCTCGTATTGCTAACAGCGAAGATAAAGATGTTTCAGAAATCAACATCACTCCGGTTCAAGTGGCAGAACTTGCCAACCTGGTTGAATCAGGAAGAATCAATGACCGTATTGCAAGAACAGTCCTAGCAGCTGTTCTTGAAGGTAAAGGTTCACCAGAAGAAATCGTAAAGAGCGAAGGTCTTGAAGTAGTTTCAGATGATGGTGCACTTATTGCTGCTATCGATGAAGCATTAGCCAAACAGCCTGATGTTCTGGAGAAGATCCGTGAAGGTAAAGTTCAGGCAGCTGGCGCAGTTATCGGTGCAGTTATGCAGGCTATGAAAGGTCAGGCAGATGCTGCTCGCGTTAGAGAATTAGTTCTCGAACGTGCTAGCCGTGCATAGGGCGTAGCTCAACTCTTCTATTGCAGGCCTTAGAACCTAGCTTGGCTAGTTCTAGGGCTTGTTCTTTAGAGTCAGCTTTGATGATCCAGAAACCTGAAACGTAGAACTCTTCTTTGTATAGCGGTTCGTTGATTACTTCGTTCTTGTCTGCACGATTATCAATCTGAACTGCATTTTCTGGAGCTGATAAACCATTGGCATAAACCCAGTGACCGTTGTTCTGTAGCATGTCGTTGAAAGCATCGATCTGTTCGATTTCATTTGAATTTGCTGTTCCGGAGTTGTTATCCAAAACATTGATTAGAAACTGCATGGTTTTCTCCTAAAAAACTTATGGGGTGAGTAACGGGACTTGAACCCGCGACATCCTGGACCACAACCAGGCGCTCTACCAGCTGAGCTATACCCACCATGGCTTCACTTGAGGAAGCAACCTTTAGAGTTTATCAGCCTTTAAGGATTGGGCTAGGTCTTGAGCCTCTTCGGTAGAAGGGCCAGAGCCCTCGACAAAGACCGATTTGCGGTAGTAACGCAGCTCTTCCACAGACTCTAGAATGTCAGCTAGAGCGCGATGGCCACCTTCTTTCTTAGGAGCTTGGAAGTATGCCCTTGGATACCAACGCTTAGAAAGTTCTTTTATGGTTGAAACATCGATGTTTCGGTAGTGAAGGTGTTCGTTTAATGCTGGCATGTATTTCGCAATGAACATGCGGTCAGTGCCGATGGTGTTTCCGGCTAGGGGAGCAGTCTTAGCCGCTGGAACATACTTCTTGATGTATTCAAGTACTTGGGTTTCAGCAGTTTGCAGATCAATGCCATTGTCGAATTCTTCAATCAGACCTGAAGTGGTATGCATGTTGCGAACATACTCATTCATGTTGGCTAATGATTCTGGTCTTGGTTTGATAACTAGATCTAAACCTTCATCCATCACATTGAGTTCAAAGTCAGTAATCACAACTGCGATTTCAACTAAACAGTCGGCTTCTGGGTCAAGCCCAGTCATCTCACAGTCAATCCAGACCAAATACTCGGGAAGATTCATCATGCTCTCAAACTAGTCAAGGCCACTGACTTGGCCTTGACTAGTTTATCGCCTAGGCCTTTAGCTTCTTGAGAGCGCGCTTCTCTTTGCGTCCTTCAATCAAGCGATATAGGACTGGAACGATGATTAGCGTCAGGATTGTTGAAGAGAACAAACCACCGGTAACCACAATTCCCAAAGGCTGGGAAATGAATCCACCGGAACCAGTAATACCTAGCACTAGTGGACTTAGCGCTCCAATGGTGGCAAGAGCTGTCATCAGGATAGGACGTAGACGTTGTCGGGCTCCATCCATGATGGCTTCTTCTAGTGGAACACCTTGAGCCCGATATTGGTTAATTAGGTCAATTAATACAATCGCATTGGTTACCACGATTCCAACCAAAAGCAACATACCGATAAGAGCTGGAAGACCCAAAGCAGTGTTAGTTGCCAACAAGGCAACGAATGCACCGGTGGCAGCAAACGGAATTGAGATTAGCAATACCAGTGGTTGAACTAGAGACCTAAAGGTTGCCACCATGATTAGGTAAACAATACAGATAGCTGCTAGCAGAGCCATCAACAGCTGGCTGAAAGATTCAGCCTGGTCTGCTGAAACACCACCGATAGGTAGCAAGCTAACACCAACTGGAAGTTTGTCTTTCAGTGAGTCAAGTGCTTTCTGAACATCGGCAGTGATGGTAGTCAAGCTAGCTTTTGGATCTGGAGCCAGCGAAACAGTAGCTGCTCGTTCACCATCTTGGGTTGTGATCTTGGTAGGAACAGACACCAGTTCAACCTTGGCTAATTGAGCCAGACGCAATGGGCCAATCTGAATTGCCTTCACTTGGTCCACGGTAGTTGGCACTGTTCCAGACTTGATGTAGATAGCGGTTGCAGTGTTGTTGATGTTGATGGTGCCAATACTCTGTGGAGACATAGCACTTGCAACAATCTGGCTAATTACAATTTCAGATAGACCTACTCGTGAAGCAGCAACACGATCGATAGTTACCTTAAGCGTGCGCTGTTTCTGAGAAAGGGTAGAGGTAATTTCAGGATTAACATCCTTGATCTTGCCCTTTAGTGCATTGGTGACAAGTTCAACACCTGCTCTAAGTTGTTCATCTGTTTTTGCAGTGACGGTGACGTCAACTGTTCCAGAGGAACCGAAAGAGCCACCTGATTGGAACTTAACAGTGCCAAGGTCAGGGTTTTCTTTGAATAGCTTTTCCATCTTGGCTTGGAAGGTTTCACCGTTTACCGATTTCTTTGTTGAAACCTGGAACTGTGTTCCACCAGCCTGCTGACCAAATGCAACTCTGGAATCGTTGGCACCAATGGTGGTGGTAACCGCTTCTGTGTCACCGGTGTCCATAAGAAGCTTTTCAACCTTTGCAGCTGCAGTTGATTTAGCCTCGATGGATGAACCAAGTGGAATGGTCTGAGTGATGCTGAAGCTATTTGAACCTGAGTTTCCGATGAAGTTGGTCTTCAACAATGGAATTAAGTTGAAAGTGAAGATCAAGACTAGGAAAGCAGCTACCAGCGTGATTACTGGACGCTTTTGGGTTGATCTCAATACTGGAAGGTAAGCCTTCTGGAGAATTGACTTTCTTTCCTTCTCATTCTCTTCTTCACGAATCTTGGCAATCAGGTTTTCCTCTTCAATAAGAGAAAGCTTCTGGCCACTTCTCTCCTTGGCCTTTAGGAACCAGAAGGCGATAACTGGAACGATGGTCAAAGATACAAATAGTGAGGCGATCAGGGCCAGTGAGAAGGTCAGAGCGAATGGGCGGAATAGTTGGCCAACTAGGCCACCAACCCCTGCAATAGGCAGGAATACCGCAACGGTGGTGAGGGTGGCTGCAGTAATCGCTCCAGCAACCTCTTTCACTGAAGAAAGAATTGCTTGGATCTTCTCTTCACCATAGGACAGGTGACGATTGATGTTTTCAATAACCACAATAGAGTCATCAACCACTCGACCAATAGCGATAGTTAGAGCGCTAAGTGTAAATAGGTTTAGCGAGTAACCAAAGCTAGAAAGACCAATGAAGGTAATTAGCAATGAGGTAGGGATGGAGATTGCAGTTACCAAAGTGGAACGGAACGATCTTAGGAAGATCAGGATGATGATTACTGCAAAAAGCAGACCCAAAAGTCCTTCTTCAACCAAGTCAAGAATTGATTTTTCAACATAAGGAGCTTGGTTGAAAGTTTCTTTTACTTCTACCTTGGTTGGTCCACCAAGTTTTTCTACAAGTTGCTTTTCAAGTGGCTGCAAGGCATTAGATATAGAGACAGTGTTACCTTCTTGTGTTTTGGTAATTGAGATTGCTAAAGATGGCATGCCGTCGACTCTTGAAATGGTTTCAATCGGAGCTGGGTCGTAGGTTACTTTTGCAACATCGCCAATAGTTAGGTTGGCGTTCAACGGCAAAGACTTCAATGCTTCAACCGATTCAACTGGTGAACCAACTTCAACAGTGATCTGACCTTGGTTATCTTCAAGAGTTCCTGCAGGGAATACAAAGCCATTGGTTTTCAAAGCAGTTTGCATTGACTGGGCATTTAGTCCACTGGTAGCCATCAACATCTGGTTTGGAGCAATGTTCACTCGGTAGTCCTGAATACCACCAATCTGAACATCTTTAACTCCTGGAACTTTCTTGAACAAGGTGGTTGCAACATCAGGCAATAACTTGCCAATTTCTGTGTTGTCGCCACTCTTAGATGCAACGCTAAGCACTACTACTGGAATGGTGTCTAATCCACCAGCATAGACCTTGGGGGTCGAAGCACTAGGCAATGTGGCTTTCACTGAGTCAATCGCGTTATTTAGCAGCTCAGACGCTTTAGCCGAAGTGGTTCCAAAATCAAATGTGACACGAACTGTTGAGATCGAACTCTGACTGGTTGAAGTAGTTGACTTCACGCCATCCAAAGTGGAGACCGCGGATTCGATAGTTTTAGAAACTTGACTATCCATAACCTCTGGTGATGCACCAGGGTAGGTGGTCACAATAGCTGCTTGAGGGAACTCAAGTGAGGGGAATAGTTCTTGCTTTAGTTGTCCAACCGAGATGAAACCGAACACGGCCAAAATAACTGTTAGTAGAGCAATCACTGAACGGTTAGCTAGCGACATTTTGGAAAGGCGAAACATTTATTCTCCAGATCTTAAGTATTTACCTAGGTAAATAAGTATAACTAAATTACCAAGCTCCCTTCAATTCTCCCGCCTCAACGGCTAACTATTAACCCACTGGTAAACTTCTGGGGAATCCCACAGGAAAGAGCCCCATGCCTTCGGAAATTGACTTTAAGGCCATAGAAACAGCCAGTCTGATACCTGCAGAGTGGGCGAAACTGACTGAAGGCTCAATCAACCTTTTCAACATGGCCCTAATCCCTACCGAAGAGGGTTATTTAGCTGCCTATCGCTTTGTTTCAAGCATCGATCAGGGTCGAAGAATCGCCATCTGCAGAATCACTAAAGATTTAGAGGTAGTTTCAGGTTCTGCTTTGGGTTTTTCCGACCTAGTTGAATTTGCAACCAATGTTCCGGCTCAAAGCAAGGTTTGGTTCGCTGACCCAAGGCTCTTTAGCCTGCAGGGCAAAACCTACATGGTTTGGAATAACGGCCATACCGATGATGACACCAATCACCAATACATGGTTGAGTTAGATTCGAAAACAGGTAAGCCAGCGGCTAAAGTACGTGAAATCATTTTGCGCTCTGGCAGAAGAAAAACCGAGAAGAACTGGGCCTTCTTTGAAGCAGAAAACCAGGTTTGGGCGGTTTACTCAGTAACCCCACATCGAATTCTAAAAGTAGATCTAAATACTTCAAAAACAGATGTGCTCTGTGATCTAGATAACGTTTCAAGCTGGAAGTCTTCTTTTAGCGAAGTATATGGAGCTATGCGCGGTGGAGCTCAACCCATTCAGGTTGGAGACAAATTCATAAACATCGTTCACTCCAGATACAACATGCCAGAAGGTGCCGAGTATGTTGCTGCAGTTTATGAGTTTTCTAAAACTTACCCATTCCAACCGGTGAGAGAAAAACCATATCCACTAGACCTAGGTTTTGACCCACACAGCGATCCGACAGAACATGGCTTTGTTGATGATCCAGGACAAAACCTAAACCCAACCACTTCATGGGTGCTCTATCCAACTGGGTTCGCAATTGTAGGGGATAGGTATGTAATCTCCGGAGGCTATAACGACTCTCACTGCTTTATTGCTTCAGGAACTATCTCTCACATAGAAACAGATATGAAGGCAATCAGGACTTCACCTCAGCCAAAGATACTTCCAGTTGGTTCGATTGATGGAAGTACTGTCACCAAAGAACATAGAGTGGAAACTGAGCAGGAGTTACCTTTGTTCTGGTGGATAGCTAAAGACCGGTTGATCAACGGCAAGATTTACCGAGGAATGTTCAAACACGGTAACTTCGGCGATGACGCTTCAGAGCTAATAATCAAGAAGCTAACCCCTTTCACTCCGGTTCAACCAGATCCAGATCAAAACAAACTACTGGCTATTGGTTCTGTCCTTCACCGGGCTATCGATGGCGATGTGGTTTGGGGTTCAGGGCTTAAAGGAACTGATGCCTTAGATGGACATCCAGGTGGAAACATCTTTGTAAGAGCAGTTAGAGGCCCGATGACTCTAGATGTTCTAAATAAAGCCGGCTGGGATACCAGCAACATCACCGAGCTGTTCGATCCAGGAGTATTGCTAGTTCACCTCTGGAAAGAAGAGCTAGCTAAATACAACCCAGAGAAGAATAAAGCCAAAGGCAAGATTAGAATTCTTCCTCACTATCGTGACGAGATTGTTTTCAAGCGGTGGAACCCTAAACTTCACCACCACTTTATTTCGGCAGATAACCACCCGCTTACTGTGCTAAAGCAAATGCTTGGGGCAGAGCTAGTAATTTCATCATCACTGCACGGCATCATATTTGCAGAAAGTCTTGGTATTCCAGCTATCTGGATCGATTCACCAGGTAAAGAAGCTCACTTCAAGTATTTGGATTATTACGCCAGCACGGGAAGAACTAACGTCAAAGCTTTAGAAAGTATCCAAGATGCGCTAAAAGCTAATCCAGCAGAAGTTCCAACTTTTGACTTTGAAAAACTTCTAAAAACTTTCCCAGAAAAAGAAATCAAAGAACTGCAGACAAGATCTCAAGGTAAATACAAAGGGGTCTTGTTTACTGCACCAGATTTCAACACCGGTAACGATACTTTTGCAGTGAATTGGTCTGACTCAATGGTTAAAGCTAACGATGCAGTTTGGGTTAAAGGATTATCTGGTTCATTTACTCTGCAACCTAAGAAACTTGACTCAAAGTTCGCTTCGATAAAAATCATGCTGAAACGTTGCGATACCAGGCTTTCACCAGTTGCCCAGACTGTAACTGTAACGACTTCTGCTGGAAGCCAAGCAACAGTGGTTTGGAATAAGAACGATCTTCGTTCAAAGGAAATCTCACTACCAATCAGCGGAGAAGCCCTAAAAGAAGGTCTAACCGTCCACCTAAAGGCCAAAACACTAGGACCTCAGAACAACTGGCTAAAACCAATGCCTTTTGCCTCGGTTGGTGTTGTGACGCTCAGAAGTGAGTAAAATCAAGAGTTGAAACATTTCACACTGCCCTCGTAGCTCAGTGGATAGAGCAAGAGCCTTCTAATCTCTTGGTCGCAGGTTCGATTCCTGCCGAGGGCGCTTGATTTTTTTTGTTTGAGTTTATTCTTTAGCAAAAGGGGGAAATGTGAACTCAAAACCTAAAGTTCTTGTGCTTCTCACATCACTTCTATTGCTAGCTGGGTGCAGCAATGCTCCTGTTTCGGAGGAGATCCCAACACCTTCACCAAAACCATTTACCTACACCGGTGAAACCAAAACGCCTGACGAACTTTTTGTTGAATTGCAAGCCGTAGACCCAACCTGGGAGAAGGTGCTTTCGACTGATGCAACTTCTTCGCCTGAATTCAAGTCAGGGAACTGTTATCTCACCACTCAAACTTCTTTTCAAGCTGCAGTTGACAATGACTCCGGTGTGTCTGGGGATAGCTACACTTATTTCGCTGCCTATGCCCAACTTGGCCTCATATTGAACCCAGTTGGCCAAACCAGTAGAGAAGAGTGTGCCGCCAAACTTCCGTCTTCTGTTTGGCTGCCAGCTCAGGTCAATTATGGAGAAGATGTCTCGAAGGCTTTTAGATCCTCGGCTGAAAACATTAATAACTGTTTAGTGAATCATGCTGAATGCTTCAGGAATACTGACCTTGCTTTGCCAGGACAAAGCCTTGCAAGTTATGGTGACAAGAATCCAGACCAGATACAGGTCCTCTATGAAAACGGATTCTGTGTCGATTACTATGGCGAACCAAACGGATTCAGTGGAATAAATAGCTGTGACCTAACCACCGCTAAGGCAGGGCAGGTTTATCACGTTTCTGGAAAAGAGAATGCTAGCGGGCTACTTGTTACAGAAGCCGGTTCTGATTTAGATGTGCTTAGGTGGGCGGCTTCAACTAGCAAGGATTATGGCAAATATATGATCTATGGCGATGGTTGGGCAGTAATTATGTATGAATCAACTGAAAAGCAAAAAGATCTGTTTTTGGAGATGAACAAATACATTAAAGGAACTTTGGTTGCCAGATACTAAAGGGCTTTTAGTATATCTTCAACTCGTTCTTTAGCGTCACCGAAGAGCATTGCCGCGTTGTCTCTGAAGAACAGTGGGTTTTGAACTCCTGCATATCCTGAGGCCATAGATCTCTTGAAAACAATTACGTTTTCAGCTTCCCAGACTCTAAGCACAGGCATACCAGCTATAGGGCTACTTGGGTCTTCAGCAGCTGCAGGGTTCACGGTGTCGTTAGCTCCAATAACCAGAACCACTGAAGTAGTTGCAAAGTCATCATTGATCTCATCCATCTCATCAACAATGTCGTAAGGAACTTTTGCTTCTGCAAGAAGGACGTTCATGTGTCCTGGAAGTCTTCCGGCCACTGGGTGAATACCAAAACGAACTGTTATGCCTTTGTCTCTAAGTCTTGATGCGAGATCTGCAACAGGATATTGGGCTTGAGCAACAGCCATTCCATAACCAGGTGTGATTATTACTGAAGATGCATTTCTAAGCAGCTCTGCAACGCTAGCTGCATCTACTTCACGGTATTCGCCCAGTTCTTCATCTTTACCACTTGGAGCTTCAATACCGAAACCACCAGCAATAACCGAGATGAATGAACGGTTCATTGCCTTACACATGATGTAGGAAAGGTAAGCACCAGAAGATCCAACTAGAGCACCGGTAACAATCAACAAGTCATTGTTTAGTAGGAATCCAGCTGCAGCTGCTGCCCAACCGGAGTAGCTGTTTAGCATGGAGACAACCACTGGCATGTCTCCACCACCGATGGAGGCAACTAAATGCCAACCCAGAGCTAGAGCTAAGACGGTAACAGCAATTAGCAAACTGATGTCAGGGTTGGTTACGTACCAAATTGTCAGCCCAATAAAAGCAACTATTGCTCCGACGTTCAAGAAGTTCTTGCCTGGCAACATCAAAGGCTTTGAAGATATTTTTGCTGAGAGTTTTAGGTTGGCAACTATAGAACCGGTGAAGGTAACAGCCCCAATGAAAACACCAATGAATACTTCCGCGTGATGAACTCCAAGGAGGTTTTCAGGTGTGCCAACGTCAAATAAAGCACCATTCCAACCGATTAATACTGCTGCAACACCAACAAAGCTGTGCAGCAGGGCAATAAGTTCTGGCATACCGGTCATTTCGACTACGCGCGCCCGCCAAAGACCAATAGAGGCACCTATTACTAAACCAATAAGTAGGAAGATAAGCCCAAACTGAGCCTTTGGATCATTCCAACCATTAGCAAGAGTCAAAAGTGTTGTTGCAACAAGAGCAAGGCCCATACCGGAAACACCATAGATGATTCCGCCTTTAGCGCTTTCGTGCTTGCTGAGCCCAGCTAAAGAGAGAATGAACAGCAGTGAAGCAACAATGTATGAGGCAGTAGCTAGGGTTGGGGCTAGGTCAAATAGTGGTTGCATTATTTGCCTCCCTTCGTGAACATCTTGAGCATTCGTCTGGTAACCGCAAATCCACCAAAGATGTTGATGCTGGCTAAAGTGACTGCAAGACCTGCCAAAATCTGCACTGCAAGATTTGGGATGGTTAGCTGAAGCAATGCTCCCACCACGATGATTCCGGATATGGCGTTGGTTACGCTCATCAGCGGTGTGTGTAGTGCGTGATGGACTTTACCAATTACGTAGAAACCAATCACCACTGAAAGCGTGAGCACCAAGAAGTGCTGGGGTAGTGGTGCTGGGGCAAATGCACAGATCATAAACAGAATTGCTGTGCCAAGTGCAATGAGTCCGCCACGAAGTTTAGGAGACATCGTCTTCTGGACCTTCGCTACTGGAGCTTCAACCTTGGCGGCCTGAGGTGCTGCAGAAACTTGAACTGGTGGTGGTGGCCAAGTAATTGACCCGTCTTTAACTACGGTTACCGATCTCTGCACGATGTCTTCGAAATCTAGGGTTAGTTTTCCGTCTTTTTCAGGAGTTATAAGTTTTAGAAGATTTACTAGGTTAGTGCCAAATAGTTGTGAAGATTGAGCAGGTAGTCGACCAGGTAGATCGGTGTAGCCAATGATGGTAACTCCGTTTTCAGTTAACACTTTTTGTCCAGCAACTGAACCTTCAACGTTTCCACCTTGAGCTGCAGCCATGTCAACAATTACGCTGCCCGATTTCATGCTGGCAACATCTTTAGCAGTAATCAGCTTTGGCGCAGGTCTGCCTGGAATAAGTGCAGTGGTAATAATTATGTCCACTTCAGCAGCCTGCTCTGAGTAAATCTCAGCAGCTCTCTTGTCATAATCTTCACTGGTTGCTTTGGCATAGCCATCTGAAGATTCCATCTTCTCGGCAACTTCAACAGCAAGATAGGTTCCACCAATAGATTTCACTTGGTCGGCAACTTCAGGTCTAGGGTCGGTTGCTCTTACGATTGCACCAAGACTTGATGCAGCACCAATGGCAGCAAGACCGGCAACACCAGCACCTGCCACTAATACTTTCGCCGGAGGAACTTTTCCTGCAGCAGTTACTTGCCCTGTGAAGAAGCGACCAAATTCGTGGGCTGCTTCGATTACTGCACGGTAGCCGGCGATGTTTGCCATGGAGCTCAAAACATCCATAGATTGGGCTCTAGAAATTCTTGGAACGGCATCTAGTGCAAGTGCTGTGATTCCTCTAGTGGCAAGAGATTCTAAGAGGTCTGGGCGAAGTGAGGGAGTTAGCAAACTGATAATGGTTGCGTTGTCAGCCAGCATGTCTATTTCTTCGACACTCGGTGAAGCTACCTTTAGAACAATTGGACTTTTCCAAACCTCTGTCTTAGTTCCGATGGTGGCACCAGCAGATAGGTAGGAAGAATCAGGAAAGGTCGCCAGCAGCCCCGCTCCATTTTCTACTACCACTTCGTAGCCCAGGGAGAGTATTGCTTTTACTGAAATGGGAGTTGCCGCTACCCGGTTTTCGCCGTTCTGTTCTCGAACTACACCGATTTTCATGTTCATACTCTCTAGTTTGAAAGGCGGAATTACTGGGTTTAGTCTATTTCGACCAGTTCAGGTAGCTGTTCAACACGAGCAAGTCGATTAGATCTAAACCCAACTAGTCGCTAAAAACCTGGTCCTGCGGCAGAGCAAATAGTCTGCCAATAGCATGGCGACTTTCTCATGAAAATTTCTTATTTCTGTCTAAGGTGAGTAGGCAACTGTTTTTAGAATTGCTTTGACATGGCCCGCCAATTTATCTGTTCTGCGAGAATGCAAGTTTTCCACTTAGACCCGAATCGGGTAGCCTTTAGGTATGGACCTAAAAAACATTGAACTAATCACTCTTGATGGCAAGAAAACTACTTTTGGTAGCTTGGCTAAACCAGTCACCCTAGTGGTGAATGTTGCATCTCGCTGTGGGTTGTCACCCCAGTATGAAACCTTAGAAGCCCTGCAGAAAAAATATGGAGCAAAAGGTTTTACAGTGATCGGTGTTCCCTCCAATCAGTTCTTCCAAGAACTAAAAGACAGCGAGTCTATTTCTGAGTACTGCTCAACTACTTGGGGAGTAACTTTTCCAATGACCGAGAAAGCAAAACTCAACGGTAGAACAGCTCACCCGCTTTACAAAGAACTCACCAAAGTGGAAGACTCTGAAGGTAAGGCTGGAAATGTTAAGTGGAACTTTGAGAAGTTTCTAGTGTTAGCCGATGGTTCGGTTCACCGCTTCAGACCAACAACAAAGCCAGATGCTCCAGAGATTGTTTCTCTGATTGAGAGCAATCTGAAGTAATCTAACCTGCTATAAAGGCTAATTCAGATTCAGATAGATTTACCTGCTGCATAAGCGCTTCTAGCTGTTCAATAGTTCTACCGGATGCCAACGGGACTGTTACTCCAGGTTGCTTACGTAACCAGTCCAAGGCAACTGCTGTATTTGAAACATTGTGATCACCCGCAATTTTTTCGAGTCGCTCAAGAAGTTTGAAATTCTCTGCTGTTGCGTAGTTGTTGGTAACCCCGGCCGCGCGCTGCGAGTCAACTGTTGCACCTTCGCGGTATTTTCCGCTTAGGAAGCCGCTTCCCAAAGTTGAATATGGAAGACCAGCGATATTGAATGTCTCTACCGATTTAGCACCATCGGATTCGTATGGTTCTCGGGCAACAAGGCTATAGCGGTTTTGTAATGCAACATACTTAGCGAAGTTGTGATCTTCAGAGATTTTTAGTGCTTGCTCAAGTCTTTCGAAGGTGTAGTTAGAGGCGGCAATGTATTTGACTTTTCCGGCCTTTACTAACTCATTGAAGCCTTCTAGGGTTTCTTCTAGCGGGGTCTCTAGGTCATCTGAGTGAGCGTAATAGATGTCGATGTAATCGGTTTGCAGTCTCTTCAGGCTGTCATCACAGGCAGCAATTATGTTTTTAGCTCCTAGACCTTTTCGTGTTTCCAGCATGGCCACTTTGGTAGCAATAACTAGGCTCTCTCGGTTACCTCTGGCTTTGGTGTATTCGCCAATGATGGTTTCTGATTCCCCACCTTTGTTGCCTTCTTTCCAGGCCGAATAAACATCAGCCGTGTCAACGAAGTTTCCACCAAGCTCCATAAAGCGATCTAGCAGTTTGAACGATTGCTCCAGGTCAGCTGTCCAGCCAAAAACGTTACCGCCGAAACAGATGTTGGATACTTCTAGGTTGGTTTGGGGCAGGCTGATCATGATTACTTCTTTCTGGTTGCGATAAGTGAAGCGACTGTTGCAATGGTGATGGTGCCAAGTATTACACCTAGTGATAATTCTGTGCTGATTTCAGGTAACCAATCAACATGCTTGCCACCATTGATAAATGGTAGTTCATTCTTATGCAGGGCATGGATAGCCAGCTTGATACCTATCCAACCCAGAATCACTGAAAGTCCTAGCCCCAAATACTTCAACCGGCTTAGTAAACCAGCCAGCAAGAAGTAGAGCTGTCTTAGACCTAGTAATGCAAATGCGTTTGCTGTGAATACGATATAAGGCTCTTTAGTGAGACCAAAGACTGCCGGAATGCTATCTAAAGCAAAAAGTATGTCAGCACTTCCAATAGCAATCATGGCAAACAGGAGAGGAGTGTAATAACGCTTGCCATCTATCTTTAGGGAAACTTTGCTACCTTGGAAATCTTCTGTTACGTTTACCTTGCCCTTAATCCACTCAATGAGCTTGCTTCCTGGGGCATCGTGGTCATCCGTATCGCTGAAGTGTTCTTTCACAAGAGTGATTGCTGTGTAGATCAAGAAGGCACCAAAGATGTAGAAGACCCAGCTAAAGGCCGCAATTGCTGCTGCACCAACAGCGATGAAAATAAATCTAAGAACTAGTGCAATCAGAATTCCAACTATAAGTGCCTGAGATTGGGCTTTTTTAGGGACTCTTAGTTTGGTGAAGATAATCAAGAACACGAATAAGTTATCGACAGAGAGTGATTTCTCAGTGATGAAACCAGCTAAGTATTCTTCCCCAAACTCTGAACCCCAAATGGAGCTCACTACTGGGATGAAAGCTAACGCTAAGCCCACGAATATTGCACTAAGAATTGCGGATTCTCGGAAGGTTGGCTCATTCTTGCGTCTGACCTGAAATATCAAATCGATAACGATGATCCCAGTTAGGACTAGAGCCGTGATAAGCCAGATTTCTAGGGATACATTCATGCTCGACTGGTCCATAACTCAAGTCTAAATGAACAGCCAGTATGGGTTTCTTTTCTAGACTATAAAGACAAACAGCAAGGAATCTTTGATGGCTAAGA
>Ga0214917_10000893_pt1 | contig 38850 bp, 28 predicted proteins | sample LL_1208_BB_MetaG_FD_177983 | JGI IMG/M metagenome (GOLD analysis project Ga0214917, IMG submission 177983) | Freshwater microbial communities from Lake Lanier, Atlanta, Georgia, United States - LL_1208_BB | ecosystem: Environmental > Aquatic > Freshwater > Lake | place: USA: Georgia | collected... | reverse complement strand
AGTCAGGACATCCCAGGGTAGAAAATGCAAGTTTTTCCGATCTTTTATTTCCTTTTAATAATGGATTCAAGGCAGCGAGGCCCATCAAACCCGCACTTGTTTCCAAAAAGGCTCTTCTTGTTTGTAATTTCATCATTTTCAATTTAGAGACCTAAAGCACTGGCATTAAATATACAACCTTGTGAAGGCGTATTCCCTCTTAAGACAGCGAGTACATTTCTGACAGTACTCATACACATATTTTTATAAGTCGTTGCCGTAAGGCTACTCACATGAGCTGTGATAAATGTTTTTGGATGAGAAATTAAGGCATCCTCAGCCGTTGGTTGAGGAGAAAAGGGAACATCAGCAGCATAACCTGTCAATTTTCCATTATCCAATGCATTTAATAGGGCTTCTCTTTCTACTAATGGTCCGCGCGCGGTATTGATTAAAATAGCACCAGTTCTCATTAAATTAAACACCTCTTTATTGATCATCCCATTGGTTTCCTCATTCAGTGGAAGATGAAGAGAAATAATATCGGCCGTTTGGAAAAGCGTTTTTTTATCGACCAGATTATAGGAAACATTTTTTTCAGTAGGTGACCAGTAGATAACATTCATTCCGAAGGCTGAAGCGATATTAGCCACTTTAAGACCTATATTTCCCAATCCCAATATACCCAGCGTTTTACCAGAAAGTTCATCACTTTTAAAGGTACTTCTGGAAGCCCAATTTCCCTTTTTAACTTCCGAAAGGGCTTCAAATAAATTTCGCTGAATAGTTAACATTAGGGAAATTGTATGCTCTGCCACGGTAGAAGCATTGGATCCGGGCGCATTAATAACTTTAATACCCCTTTTTGTTGCCTCCTTAACATCGACATTATCAAGCCCAACACCACAGCGAGCGGCTACTTGTAGTTTAGGACATGCCTCATACAGAGCCTTATTCACCTGACCAATGCCGCGGGTAATAACGGCATCCATTTTTTCCAGATCACAAACAGCAGGCATTCCCTCCCAGGCTTTGTAAAGTTGAATTTTTTCATCGTTTGACAACCATTCAAAAGATTCTTCTTCGATGGTTTCCAACAATAGGATATGTTGCATACTTGTGCCTATTGGCATTTATTCATTGTGATACAATGTTGCATCTTTAGATTTATATCCACGGAAATCATTCCTGCCAGAAACATAAATGCCTTCCTGGAATAAATCATCTTCAAAAATGGCGGGATCAATCTCTGTGCCAGGTTTACAAGAAAGCTCTATTAAATTACCTGAAGGATCCCTGACAAACATTTGTATTGGACCAAAAGGCAACTGCCTCACTTTACCCCATGGATTGATATCAATAACGCCCAATGCTTTCATTCTCCAGAACACCGCATTAATATCATCTACTTGCATACAAACATGGCCTCTGAAGGAGTAAACATCATCCCACTCCGTCAGGTGAAGTTGTTGCGTTTCATTTATTTTAAAAAAAGCAGTGGGATAATCAAAGAGAAAAGCGGGGATTACTTCCAGACCTAATTCTTTTTCATAAAATTCGCAGGCTTCCTCTAAATTTTTCACAACGAGCGCCACATGATTAATACCAATTGCTTTTGACATAGCGACTATAGATTAATGGTTAATTTTCTGTTTAAATTCGTGGACAAAGTCCCAGTTTGGAGTCAAGCCTAACCCAGGAGCTGTTGGAGCGGAAATCATACCCTTTTCAACGGTAATTTTCTCATTTACCAAGTCATACATCATCGGATTTCCACCCAGGGAGAACTCAATAACGACGGCCGCGGGCGAAGCAAAAGCAACATTTACACCAGCCATAAAAGAAAAAGCAGAACCCCAGCAATGCGGAGCCAGTTCCAGCTGAAAGGTATGCGCCAGATGAGCCACTCTCATTGATTCGGTGATACCTCCAATAATTGCAGCGTCGGGTTGTACGACATCCATGGCTCTCACTTCAATTAAATCGCGAATATCAAAAGCGGTAAATTCACTTTCACCTAAAGCAATTGGAATGGAGGTAGCTTGCCTAACTTCAGCGGTACCATGACGATTATCGGGACTAATGGGTTCTTCAAACCAGTACAAGTTACAGTCTTCGACACCTCTACAAAACTGTTTTGCCTCGGGCACACTAAAAGTACCGTGAGCATCTGTCATCAATTTAATATCAGGCCCGATAGCTTCTCTGGCAGCTTTTACACGTTTTATACTTTCTGCAACCGTTTGATCCATAATGCCCACCCTCATCTTCACACCGGAGAAACCCTTTTCAATATATCCGTTCAATTGATCGCCAATTTTGTCTGCTGAAGCCCAGCCACCACTGGCGTAAGCTTCCATTTTATCGCGGCAGGACCCCCCAAGGAGATCCGCAACAGGAACACCCAGCGCTTTACCTTTAAGATCCCAAAGGGCAGTATCAACGCCACTCATGGCAGAAATAGTCAAACCTCTCCTACCCAGAATGGGGAATTTTCTACCTCTGCTCAGCGAATAATGATCTCTTGTACCATTATAGATATGTTCCCATATTTTAGAAATCTGTCTGGCGTCTTTACCCACCAATAGCGGTTTTATTTCATTTTCAACACAAGTTACAATGGAGGCACAAACGCCAGAGGATCCAACCGCTGCTTTTGCCTCTCCAAAACCTTGCAAACCGGTATCCGTAGTAATTACCACGAGCGTCATATCAAAATCGGTCAGCAGCCCATAGTCAGAGAAATGTTGCTTTTCTTTAGGAATAGGACATCTAAGCCAAAAAGCTTCTACATTTGTAATAATCATATTAAAGGTCTTAGTGTCTCTACTGATTTTCTGGTTAGCATGGCATAAAATTCCTCTGTGACGGATGAACTTCCATGATCTTCAAGGAATTTCTTTGCTTCTGGACTTAGCCCCTGAGGATTTTCCTCTATAGAATTGGGATAAGGATTTGCGGGGGTGCGATCTAATGGAGAACAGAATTCGACTGAAAGAACCTCGTTATAACCAATTTCTCTAAGCGTTGCCACTATTTTCTTCCAATCTAAACGCCCCATTCCAGGAGCCATTCTATTATTATCGGCGACATGAAATCCTACCAAACGACCTTTAGCCCTTCGAATGGCTTCAAACATATCATCTTCTTCAATATTCATATGGAAAGAATCCAGACAAACGCCACAATTTGGACCCACCGCTTTTGCTAAGGCCAGCGCCTGATCACCTCGGTTAATAAAATAAGTTTCGAATCTATTAATGGGTTCAATACCCAGTAAAATACCCACGCTTTCTGAGTAGGCATAAATTTCCTTCATTCCCTCTACAGCCCATTCCCATTCTTCCTCGGGTCTTCCATCGGGAATAATTTTCCCAACGGTAGCGGGAACTACAGAAACCATTTTACCACCTAATTCCTTGACCATTGTCACCACATCCTTCACATACTGGACCGATTTTGCCCGTTGCGCCTTATTTTTAGCCAATAGATTCCTATCCTCCAACATGAGTGTCACTGAACCCCAGCAAGTCATATTATGATCTTTCAAGAGTTGCCCAACATATTTTGTATCATAGGCTTCCGGTGTCCCTTGAATTTCAATTTTTTCATACCCCAAAGCAGAAATTCTTCCAATGGTAGTTTCAATGGATTCCGCTCTCATCCAATTGTGAATTGATAATTCCATTTTCTTCTTTTTTAAAATATTAAAATCCTTATTTAGTCATTTTACTTTCTAAAGGATGCATTTTCAATAGTTTAGTGCTTTGGTAAAAAGATTGTTTTTTACTTAAAGTAGCTCTCACCTCTTTTACAGCTGACGGTTGAATGGGCGCTGCTGAATTTCCAAATGAGTTTCTGATGTAAGTTGCCACCGAGGCTACTTCTTCATCACTAAGTCCTTCAAAAGGAGTCATTGGCACTAATCCTTCATATTGTTTACCTTTCACTTCAATGGGACCCATCAATCCTTTAAGAATAACTTTGATTAATCTAACCTGATCACCCGTTACCCATTCAGTTCCAGAAAGAGGAGGAAAACCAGAAGCGGTAAGCCCATTTCCATCAGCTTGATGGCAGGTAATACAATATCCTTCTTTGCTGTATATTTCTTTTCCTTTAGTAAATAAAGCAAGATCATCTCCCTTCAAATTGGTTTCTTCCTTTTTTATAACTTTTGGTTTTATCACGGCTAAGCCGTTTAAATGAGCAACTGCCGTTTCAAAGGTATAAACCATCCATTCATCTAAAGTCTTTAACTTTGCAGCCTCCAAAACAGGCATTCCTTTTGATTTTCCGAGCCAGGATGCTGAAACGATGGCTCCCAGCCTAACCCTGCTATGTTCATCAGCAGCAGCTTGTTTAAGTAAATCTGCCTGATTTTTGACTTGATGGCCTGTAAAGCGAAGCACCTCCACTGCAGCAGCCCTTACACGATAATCGCTGGCCGACAATAATTTTTTCAATAAAGGCTGATAAACTTTATTTAAGCCCCAGCTAACCCATAAACCTTCTAAAAGATGATGCTCATATCTGGCATCTTTTGGGTCAAGCGTCAACATCCATTTTTCCATTTTCGCTAAAACTTCTTCAGCGTTTCTGCCTCTTAATTCTCTTCTGGTTCTATACCTTGAACGGTATTCAGGTAAAGTTAAATTAGATAAAAGCGTCTCTATCGGTGCTCCATCAATTTTAGCTGGTGTAACCAATGGTCTGGAGGGATAAGTTATTCTGTAAATTCGTCCATGAACATGATCTCTAAGGGGATCTCTTGCATTATGTTGCATGTGTCCGATAAGAATATTATGCCAATCGACCAGATAAAGAGAACCATCAGGGGCAAATTCCATATCAACGGGCCTGAAATTTCTGTCTGTTCCAACAACCAGATCTTGCCTGTGTTTTGTTTCATACCCAGTGCCACTATCCCAGATCTTATGCTGCTTCATTCCCAAAAATCCAATGGTATTGTTAATCAGCATATCTCCCTGCACTTCTTCAGGAAAATGCCTGCTTGACACAAATTCCAAGCCAGAAGTTGGTCTGACCAGGTGATCTTTTTCAATGAGTTGCTTTCCCTTATGGTTTGCTTCCCCATAACGGGGTAAAACAGTACCCGGAGTCATCCAACGGACATCAGGCCCAGATGTTTCCGCAAAAAAGGGCTGACCCCATTCATCGAAAGCAATGCCCCAAGGATTAGGAATGGATAATTGAGCTATTCTGTCCAGTTTGTGTAATTGAGGGCTATAACGGTAAAAACCACCATTCGTAGCTCTTACTGTACCATATGGGGTTTCTACGTTCGTATGTAAAAACACCCCTTCTCCAGAATAAATAGCTCCAGAAGGGTCGGCACAAAAGGCACTGCTGTTATGATGCGTGTCATGATCATCAAATCCGCTCAGGATAATCTCCTCCTTATCAGCTTTATCATCTCCATTGATGTCGGTAAATAATTTCAGGTTAGTACCTTGAGAAACATAAACCCCTTCAGGAGCAAATTCAAATCCAAGGGGAAGGTGTAAACCGTCAACAAATACTGTTTGTTTGTCTGCCTTACCATCATTATTGGTATCTTCCAGAATAATTAATTTATCATCTGGTTTAGCATCCCCTGGTTTATAATGCGGATAACTGGGCATGGTAGCCACCCAAAGTCTGCCTTTATTATCAAAAGACATTTGCACTGGATTAGCTAAGTCTTTAAATTCTACTTCAGAGGCAAAAAGGTCTATTTTATATCCTTCAGGTACTTTTAATTTAGCCAGGGCATCATCGCCATAGAGATATTTAAGGCTTCCATTTTGTTCCGGATTAAAATTGGTTTTAATCTCAGGCAGACTTCTGGTATTTTTATCCGCTTCCTTCAAATTTGTTTTCTCTCCCTTTTGAGCTGCCAGCCAGATCGCTTTATCTCTAATAGTGAGCATCTGTCTGATTTTTTCCAATTCAGCAGGATAATTATCCGGTCCAAATGGATCATATCTTCTGCCATAAACATGAACACCATTAGGAATTTTATAATCATTATGCCATAGCCAGTTCTTCTCCATCACCATATCGTGAATCAAGGATCTGTTTGCCTCAGCTTTTGGGGGAGCAGCACCAAAAATTTCGTCTGACAGATAAATGGCTAATTTTTTATACCCATCACTATTTAGTTGCATTCCATCGATGGTTAATGGATTATTTGCCTCATTATACCATTTTTTGGAAGGCGTGAAGGCGTCTACAAAGGTCACCTTATTTTTATCAGCCACCTCTTTCATGGCCTGTGCATACATCCAGATATTTTCATTTTCCTTTTCCCCTTTTGGTACATCCATCATACTGGTTAAATCTTCATAAGCTGTTGGAGAAACGATAACCAACTTAGGAGAAGAGATCCCATTATATTTTTGACTGAGTGTATGCTGAATGAAAGCAGTCAATTCATTCTTATAGTTTTCCAGGTTTTCCTTACCATCGAAAGATTCGCTAAAGCCAAAAAAGGCAATAATGATATCTGTTTTTAAATTGGTTAGCCACTGATCTGGACTATCAAAATGCCCTTCGCTGTCAGATTTTTTTGCAAATTCCGTTTGAAATTTTTCAGCACCAGGAAAAGCCCATGGAAGATTTCTTGAAGCATGGGGTCTAAAGCCTGGGGTATCCCCACCGTCACACATATTTCTGATAATAAGTGATTTTTCTGGATACCGTACATACATTTCGGTTTCAAAATGACCATAATTCATCATTCTGGAACCCAAATTGCCTCCTATCAGAGAAATATGGGCACCATCAGGCAATTCAACCTTTTCATTATCAAAAAAATTAAGGAATGAAAAGAATAAAAGGAAGATAAAAATAAAAGAATAAAAAGACTTATTTGGATTAAACATGGTATGATATTAAGGAAAAACTTCGTAAAATGTGTTTATTAATCATTGACCATTCCTCTGTAAGGAACATTGATATTTAGGTTACCTTTCCATTTTTTGGGAATTTTTAATCCCAGTTCCCAGTGAATAGCATTGACCAGTAATCTTTGAAAAGACTCGTTTGAAAAATCCTCAGGATGTCCAAGGGTCGTAGTAAAGATTTTTGCTCCATACGAATTTGTTCCCACCCAGGCAACAGGATTTTCTATAGCTTCTTTATCAGGATTCACTGATTTGCCCATTAGCAACCATTCCGAACCTTTCGTCGGATAATCAGGTAATACCCGATAAAGCCATGATCTGACATGAAAATTGGGTTGAACACCTGTTAAAATGGGATGATCTTTTGCTTTTTCTATGACTGATACATCGGTGGAACTCTCGTGACCATAATGAGTATGCTTTGCTTTTCCACCCCAGCCTGGAGGTGCATTCAATGCAAATTCCCCGAAGGCATTCCATTTTTCTGAAGGATGATTTTTAGGGAAATTAAACGCATGGGTGGTTGTGCGAAAACCCATCAGAGGTTTTGCCGATGTTAAATAATCCTCAATAAGAGCTAACTGTTCCGGAACCAATTGTCTCCATCGAAGATAAAAAACAGCTAAATCGGCCTCTTTAAGTGCCTCTAATCCAGGAATATCCTTTTCACCATTTTGATTGGGGAATGATTTCAAGACTTTAGTTTGGAAATGATATGATTTTTCGAGCTCAGCAGCTAAAAGGGGCAAGGTTTGCTCTCCTCCATATTCGTGATCACCCGTAACAAAAACGATGAGCGGTTTTTTTTGAGTATAAGCAGCCTCAATAAAAAGGCAAAATGCCATTATCAGGTATATCCCCTTTTTCATAAACTAGTTTTTAGGTGAATATATCCAGGATTTTAATTTTCCTAAATATGACTCAAAATAGCTAAAATTTGTAAATAATACATAATTTGAAAGGGTAATTTCTTCCCTACCATAGAATCATTTGTTGTTCACTAATAAAAAAACTATCGTTATTTTTTTTGCCAGAATTAACCTTATTAAGGAATTTTCAGAAGTAAGTCTCTTTTTAACCTGCAGTATTAGATACTCATAAATGCTGATTTCCAATCTGCCAGTGAAAACAAGGAAAAGTCCAGTTTAACATCAAGGAATTACCCATGGCAACATAGGTAACCTTTTTCCCAGTATTAACTATTATGCCCGACCCTCAATACCTAATACAAGTTTTTTTCCTCAGAACTGGCAATCTCAGTCTGTTTGAAAAATACCTTCAACTTTCATTTTAATCACAATTTCATCCCCTTTTGGGTTGGCAACGACTATTTAGCGAACGACCCTTTTTCATCGGTAAAGGTTGCACTGCATTGAATCATAAGGAATAAATAACAGGATTAATGGGCGAGGCAATAATTTCTCCGATTTTAGCCCCTGGACACCAGGTATTCCAGTCGTTAATCTGATTTTCGTTTTCAGGTTCTTTTAATTTCATATCTCGGTCCATATAAATTATGGTCATCACTTTTCTTAACTGATCGGTATCATTTGCCCCCGCTCTGTGAAAAACCCATCCAGAATGAAAACTTACTTCTCCCAGATCAAAGGGTTCTATCACATGCTGAAAATCGGTAACCCTTAACCTCTGCTGGATTTTAAGTTCACTTTCGTCTCCAATAGCCAATTCTCTGCCTTCAACAATTGCATGACTACCGGCGCTAAATTCCAAAGGTCCCATTTCCAGGGGCACCTCTTGTAAGGGTATCCAGGCTGTAATTGTTTTATCAGTAGCTAAAGGCCAATAATATTGGTCTGCATGCCAAGGAGTTATACCTCCCCTGGCTTCTTTAAACAAGGCCTGATCGTGATATAAACGGACTCCTTCTGTTTGTAACAGCTGAGTTGCAATATGTCCAAGCCTCTTACTAAGAACAAATTCTTTGCAAGTATCATCTTCTCTCCAAAGATTAAAAATCTGCAAAAATGCCTTGCCATAAGTATCTCTTTGCTCCAATGGTTTATCCTGCGTATTAATCTCTGCTACTTTTTTACTAATAGCTTCTCCGTAATATGCCAGGGTTTCCTCATCTAAAACATTTTTAAGTTTGATGAATCTATTTTTCTGATAGAAGGTAACAGCTTCCTGGCTAACCTGAAAAGGCTGATCAATTAAAGATTTTTTCATTTGTATTTGTTGATTGATTATATATCCAAAAATAATTAGTCCTCCATCGCTATTATTTGACTTTTTTGGCAAATAATTGTTTTATTTTATCATTTTTTATTTATTTTAAGGATTAACTGGAAAATTTCATGCCATGAAAGCCATTTTTGAGCAGCTACAATCTAATCCCTCTGAAGCCATCATAGTGCGCTATATTAAAATGCCAAGTTTTGATGCTCCCTTTCATTTTCATCCGGAATATGAATTAACATTAATTGTTAAGGGGAAAGGACAACGTTTTGTGGGAAAACAAGTGGAAAGTTTTGAAAATGGAGATTTAGTACTACTGGGACCTAATCTACCTCATTGCTGGATAAATCATCCAAAAGCAGATGACACATTATCGGAGGCAATTGTCGTACAATTCAATCAAGAATTTTTAGGAAAGGAGTTTTTTGAATTAAGTGCCTTTAAAACCCTAAAATTGCTCCTCGATAAGTCCAGGTCAGGTATTGAGGTTCAAGAAGGTATGATTAAAAAGCAGATTTCCCAGCAAATGAATGAAATGATTTTAGCTACTCCAGTCAGAAAAATACTCATCTTATTAGAAATCCTCGAAACCCTGAGTCATGCCATTCAGGTAAAGTTAATGGATATTTCATTTGCTTCCAATCCCTTAAAATTTTCAGAAACCAGCAGATTTCAAAAAGTATTCTCTTATATCATTGATCATTACAAGGATGATATTTCTTTAGAAAAAATAGCAGCGGTTGCTGATCTTTCACCCACTTCCTTTTGTCGGTATTTCAAAAGTATTACCCAACAATCTTTTGTGGAATTACTCCTGGAATTTAGAATAAAACAATCCTGTCATTTGCTGATAAGCAGTGAATTGCCCATCAGGGAAATCGCCTTTCAAAGTGGATTTGATGATATTCCCTATTTCAATAGGGTATTCAAGAAAAAGAAAGGAATGAACCCCAACAAATACAGATATTTAAGCGCAAGCCATTGAAATGATTTTCATTAGCAGGTTAAATTCTCGCTTGATAGGTGTATAGGGAATAATAACGGCCCTCCAGTTTTATTAAATCATCGTGAGTGCCTCTTTCTACGATATTTCCTTGTTCCACTACTAAAATCTGGGTAGCCTGTCTGATGGTACTCAATCTGTGGGCAATAACGAATGTCGTCCGGCCTTCCATCAGTCTTTTCAAACTTTCCTGGATGAGGGACTCACTTTCTGTGTCAAGATTTGAGGTTGCTTCATCTAAAATTAATACCCGTGGATTAGCTAAAATAGCTCTTGCGATGGCAATTCTTTGTCTTTGTCCTCCTGATAACTTCACGCCTCTTTCTCCAATCAAAGTATCCAGTCCATCTTCAAAGCGGTCGGTAAATTCATGAACATGTGCTGCGTGCACGGCATCATTTAATTCTTCAGCCCTTGCATTAGGTCTGGAAAACAAGATATTATCCTTAATACTTCCTTCAAAAAGGAAATCGTCTTGCAAAACTACACCTAGTTGACTTCTAAAGCTACTCAGGCGAATCGTACTTAAATCAATCCCATCTATGGTTATGACCCCAGTGTCAGGATTTAAAAAAGTAGCGGCCAGTCCCGCAATGGTCGATTTGCCAGATCCGGAAGTTCCAACCAAAGCTGTAACGGATCCAGGTGGGGCGTGAAAAGTAATATTCCTCACTACTTCTTTACCTTGATCGTAGGCAAAACTAACATCCTTAAAATGTATATCTCCTACGATTCTGTCTAATAATACATTTCGGACCTCATCATTTGCTTCCAACGGCAAACGCATAATTTCCTCTGTCCTGTCTAAACCTGCAACGGCCTCTGTTAATTGACTTCCTATATTACTCATTTGAACAATAGGTGCAATTAAAAAACCTAAGTAAAGAGTGAATGCGAGAAAATCACCGAAAGTTAACTGATTTGACATGATCAGATAACCCCCTAAGCCCATGATTCCAGCGGAAGCCAATCCTAAAAGAAGGGTTGCGGCACTGGTCACAAAACTCGTTGCTGTGAGACTGGCCTTTACATTTTGGTATAATTTCTCTACGCCTCTGGCAAATGTATCGATTTCCTGTTGCTCTGCATTAAACCCTTTGATAACCCTTACGCCACCTAAAGTTTCGGTCAATCGGCCGTTAACCTCGGCATTAATCACTCCCCTTGCCCTAAAAATAGGCCGAATTTTTCCAAAAGCCTTTAAAGAAATCAATCCAAAGATAACCACAGGAACTAAGACATATAAAGTTAAGAGTGGACTAATGGCAACCAATAAAAACAAACAGATAACAGCCGTAATAACCCCTCCTATCATTTGAGCGAGGCCTGTTCCTACAATATTTCTCACTCCTTCCACATCATTCATGATACGGGAAACCAGTTCACCTGTTTTCACATTGTCAAAATATCGGACCGGAAGTTGAATAATATGTTTTTGCACCTTTACTCTTAGCTGAGAAATCAGATATTGGCCCTCCACGCTGAGTAATTGGGTTAAAAAATAAGAAGTGACCGATTGAATCATCAGTGCTATGACGACTGCTGCCAACAACCAGCCTAACCCCTGTAAATCTTTTTCAGGGATCACATTATCTATTAAATATTTACTGGCACCTGGTAAAACAAGACTCGCTAATCTACTAATAATAATAAGCAACAGACCAACGAATAGTTTATTTAAGCGAGGATGAATGAAAGATTGATAGACAAATTTCAAGCTTACATTACTTTCTTTTCTGGGTTTCATAAGTAAGTTTTTACCAGGGTGTACGATTTAAAGTTACTTTTAAACACCACGTTTTGTCATTTGGTTGCTTCATAAGAGCAAACTAACCCATTGGTTTATGATGAACTGCAATAGCCAGGTAAATCGTGTAAAAAAGAATAAATAATAAGCTAAAAAAATGACTGTCAGTTTGCCTATAAATGCAAATAGTCTGGAAGGACGGGCCTGTTTTTTATCCCATCATCAATTATTTTTTCTATTCTTTGTCGTTCAGACCCTTCCAATATTAATCTTGGCTTTCTGACAATTTCAGAACCAATACCCATTTTTGATTCTGCAAATTTAATATACTGGACCAGTTTAGAATGAATATCCAGTTCCAATAAAGGCATAAACCATCTGTAAATGGAGATGGCTTCTTCCAGTCTCCCTGCTTTTACCAACCTGTAAATAGCTACAGTTTCAGCAGGAAAAGCACAAACCAGACCTGCCACCCATCCATCGGCACCCAAAACTAACTCCTCTAATGCCAAAGTATCCACGCCACATAGAATATGGAACCGGTTTCCAAAAGCATTACGAAGTCGAGTAACATTGGTCACATCTCTGGTAGATTCTTTGATTGCCTGAATATTTGAAACAGCAACCAGCTCTGAAAACATATCAATGGTTACATCAATTTTATAATCTACCGGATTATTATAAATCATGATTGGCAGGTCTGTGCTTTCAGCTATATCTTTAAAATATTGAACCGTTTCTCTTTCATCCGATTTATAACGCATGGGAGGAAGTAACATTAGACCTTGCGCCCCCCAAAGGGAAGCTTTTTGCGCCAGCTCAACAGCAATTTGCGTACTTCCTTCCGCAATATTTATTATAACAGGCACTTTTTCATTTACAAATAACAAGGTTTCCTTTACCAGAATTTCCTTTTCCTCATTGGTTAATACACTTGCTTCACCTAAGGTTCCTCCTAAGACAATACCATTTATACCCGCTTGTAACTGAGCATTTAGATTTTTTTTAAACAAAAATAAATCCAGATTATTTTGAGAGGTAAACTTCGTTGTAATAGCGGGAAATATACCCTTCCAGGAAACGGCCATTTTAATAAGGTTTTTAGGAATTATTAAATAATATTAAAATTAATCATTTTTATCTGTTCCCTTATAATTACTTTCCTATATTGGGTACAAAATACTTAAATGATGATGCGGATTCCTTCTGTTCTTTGCTTTTTATTCTTTTTAAATACTATATTCGGACAAATTGATCCAGGAAAAATAACCATTGTTCGCGATAGTTTTGGCATTCCACATATTTTTGCAAAAACAGATCCTGAAGTTTCTTATGGTTTAGCCTGGGCATATTGCGAAGACCAGTTTGCCAGTTTGCAAATGGTTGCCTTCCCAGCTAAAAAAGCAATGGGTAGAGCTTTTGGGAAAAATGCAGTTGCTGCTGATTATGCCTTTGATTTTTTTCAATGCAATGAGGTAACAGAGGCAAAATGGAACTCCCTTTCTCCTGAATTTATCAAATTAATCAACGGTTATGTTCAAGGTGTTAATGATTATGCAGCGGCACATCCGGAAGAAGTGCTGGTAAAAAAGGTCTTTCCAATCACGGTAAAAGAATATATTGCTTCCTCTGTATTGGCTTTAACCAAGTTTAATGGCGGAGATCAGGCGCTGCAACAGATTTTCAATAACCAGGTAAAATGGCTCATTGATTATGATAAAATGGGTTCAAATGGCATTGCAGTTCACCCAACAAGAACAAGCGAAGGAGTCGCTTATCTGGCTATCAATGCACATCAACCCAATGAAGGACCGGAAGCTTTTTATGAAGCCCATGTCCAAAGTGAAGAGGGATGGAATGCGCTCGGTGGCTTGCTCGCAGGAGGTCCTTGTATTTTACATGGGGTAAATGAACATTATGGCTGGGCTCATACAGTTAATTTGTGTGACAGAATGGATATTTATCAATTGGAAATGCATCCCAAAAAGAAATATTATTATAAATATGACGGAAATTGGGTGAAATTAGAAGTTAAAAAAGTCCCTTTGCGCGTAAAAGGGGTGCCCATTCCCATTTCAAAAAAAGCATTTTCCAGTAAATATGGTCCGACCCTAATCAATGAACAAGGTGCATTTTCTATCAGGCTTGGAGCTAACCAGGAAATTAGAGCACTGGATCAGTGGTATCAGATGAATAAAGGCAAAAATTATAGCGATTTCTACAAAGCATTAAGTATTCAAGGATTATCCATGTTTAATATCGTTTATGCCGACCGCTACGACACCATTTTTTATATTAATAATGCTTTAATGCCAATTAGAAAAGAAGATGCCAGCTTGAATTGGCTTAAAACGTTGCCAGGCAATACCTCCAACACGCTTTGGACAGCTTTTAGACCGCTACAGGCATTACCACAATATGTCAATCCGGCATCCGGCTTCCTTTTCAATACAAATCATTCTCCTTTTTCGGCTTCAGGAAGTGCTGATAATTTAAAAGTTACTCAGTTTTCACCAGCCGACGGGTGGGAAACCATGGAGAATAATCGCAGTATACGTTTCAGACAACTTTTCGAAGCTAAAGATAAAATTGATTTTCAATCATTTAAAGACATTAAGTTTGACAGACAATACCCTGAAAAACTGACTTTCATGTATCAGCTTGATTCTCTTTTTTATCTGGAAAATGGGGACGATAATCAATTGAATTCCCTTTTAAATACCCTAAAATCATGGGATTATAAAGGGAAAGCCGAAAGCAAAGGTGCAGCTGTTTTTATGTTGGTGTATGAATACCTGGCTAAAAATTTAAGAGGCCAGGAGTCAAGATTTATTACCAAATCAGAGGGCCTTCAAGCATTAGCTTATGCAAAAAAATATATGCTTGATAATTTTGGGAAAATAGATCTATCCTTGGGAGATATTCAAAAACTGGTAAGAGGTAAAGATGAATTTCCTGTAGGTGGTTTACCCGATTTACTTGCACCACAATGGAGCCGGCCTTATGAAGGAGGAAAAAGGAAAATCGTTGGGGGGGATGCCTATGTGATGCTGGTAAAATTCCCTAAAAATGAATTACCTGTAATCGAAACGGTCAATACTTATGGCGCCTCCTCCCATCCAGATAGCCCACATTTTGCGGACCAGATTCCCCTTTTTTTAGCGCAGAAAACAAAACCAATGTATCTGGACAAGCAAAAAGTAATGGCTCAGGCTGAACGGATATATTCTCCGGGAATGAAAAAATAAATTGGAAGTATAATTCAACTTCGGAAATTCTTGGAAAATATAAGTATTAACGGCTAATACTGCCAAATTTTAGGGTATCTCCAACTTGTAGCTTTCCTGCTTCTTTTGCAGGAAATGGGATTTCAAAAGTGTGCCCTTGATAAGAAACGCTAACCTGGTAAATTTCCAGATCAACCATTTTCTTAGCAAGGATAATTCCCTCTACCATGAAACCATATTCCATTTTTGGAAGATAAGCAACCAGTTTTTCACCTTCAAATTTTAAAAATTGATTGGAAAATGCATTTATCTCTGAAATTTGATGATTTACTACTAAGGTTGTGAAGAAATATTTTTGGTGTAAATCATAAATAAATGATAGAACAGATTTTTTTAATGTTTCATCCAATGCGGAAAAAGGTTCATCCATCAACAAAACCTGAGGTTTCGAAATAATAGCTCTCGCAATAGCCACTCTTTGTTGTTGACCTCCCGAAAGCTGGTAAGTAAATCTGGTCAAAAAATTTTCTAAACCCAAAGCATCAATGATATCACGTAAAAAATTTTCGTTAAAGGATTGGCCTGCGGCAAATTTTATATTATCTAAAACATTCATGTTAGGAAATAATGCATAATCCTGAAACACCATACCTATTTTTCTGTATTTAGGAGAAAGTAAAAATCGCTTTTGAGTGTCAAGCCACGGTTGGTCTCCAAAGCGAATATTCCCATTCATGGGTTGAATGAGCCCACTAAGAATCTTCAAAAAAGTTGTTTTCCCACTTCCGGATACACCAGAAATAGATACAAAATCTCCTAAATTCAAGTTCAGATTCGCCTCTATTTTTTGGATTCCCTGAAGGGTAGAAAATTGATGAAAAATCGATATGGAAAAATTCATTTTTAACGATTAAGGATTTTTTTTCTCCAAAAATGAACGAGTCCAAGTAATCCAAAGGTTATAGAGATAAGGATTAACGAATATTGATTAGCTTGTTGATAGTTTAAAGATTCAACCGAATCATAGATAGCCATGGAGGCAAGTCTGGTTTCACCTGGAATATTACCCCCAATCATTAAAACAATGCCAAATTCGCCCATTGTATGTGTAAATGTTAAAGCAAGAGCAGTATAGATAGCTGGCATACAATTAGGTAGCTGTATTTTAAACAAGGTTTGCCATTTTGATTTTCCCATCAGAAAAGAGGCTTCAATAAGCTGAGCCGGTATTTTTTCCAGTCCGGCATAGATGGGTTGAACCATGAATGGCAGGCTATAAATAATTGAACCAAAGACCAGTCCCGGAAAACTAAAAATGAGTTTCATGTCAAATAGTTCTTTAAAAAAAATGCCTATGGATCCTTCTGGGCTAAATAATATCAACAAATAGAATCCAATAACGGTAGGAGGTAATACCAAAGGTAGAGTGATAAATATTTCCAGAAAAAATTTAAAAAACCCATGACTTCTAGACAAATAAAAAGCAATAGGTACACTTAAAAAGAATAAAATTAACGTGGTAACAGAGGCTAATTTTAAGGTTAGGAAAATCGTTTCTAAAAAATTTTCTTCCAAGATATTACTCTTTTAGAGGTATTTTATAACCGTTATTAACTAATATCTTATTGACCTCTGTAGATTTCATAAATTGTAAAAATGAATCCGCCAGTTTTTTGTTATTATCTGAACCCCATTTAGTTAATATAAGCCCTTGATATATAGGAAAATACAATTGAGATGGAATCTCTTGCCAAAATCCCTTGTATTTTAATTCCGGAGAATATAAAACTGATTTTGCGGTAAATCCTAATTCACAAATGCCGTCATAAACATACTGTGTAGATTGTGCAATGCTCTCACCGATTACTATTTTTGTCGAAACCTTATTCCAGAGTCCTGCTTTTTCTAAAGCTAACTTTGCCTGAAAACCATAAGGAGCCGTTATTGGATTTGGCATAGATATTTTTGAAATGGACTCCTTATCCAGTAAACTGAATAAATTAGTTTCTTTAAATTTTGGGTTATTTGTCCATAAAACCAATGATCCAATAGCATAAATGTATTGATTATCCACACCTTTTCCCGCTTTAATAATTTCTCGGGTAAGAGTGGTATCCGCTGATACGAACAAATGAAAAGGAGCACCATTTAATATTTGATTTGTCAATTTACCCGATGCACCTACCATTAATGATACTTTCACCTTTTCCTTTTGTTCAAATTTATCAGCAATTTCACGCATAGCAAACTGCATATTTGCTGCTACCGCAATGTTAAGTGTCTTTTTAAGATGATTGGCTTCCTGATTTGAACAACCCAAAAACAAAATCAAGGAAAAAAGGTATAAGAAACGGCTAAAATTTATTCGCATAGGAAAAGATTTTTAAACCCTAGTATTAATCCTACTTGTTTGGTAGTGTTTAATAAAAGTATTATTATTGCGCTCCCAATGGTTAAAGTTAACAATTTTACCGTTTTTTTTTAACTTTGGATTCTTTCAAAACCTAAAACAAGAAACTTGGCTGAAAATATCTTTCCCCATTTCGATCAAATGATATCCAGAGAATTTAGAGAAAATAAACTCGGTCAAAGGGGTAAGGTTATTTGGTTAACAGGCTTATCAGGATCTGGAAAAAGTACGATTGGACTTGCGCTGGAGAGAAGGTTTTTTCAGGAAAATTTCTTTGCTCAATTATTGGATGGGGATAATATCCGGTCAGGGATAAATAAAAATTTAGGCTTTAGCGAAGAAGACAGAAGAGAAAATATTCGTAGAATCGCTGAAATTGCTAAACTTTATCTTTCATCTGGTATCATTACTATTAACTCCTTTATTTCCCCCACCAAAGAGACCCGTGATTTAGCAAAAGATATTGTGGGTGGGGATGATTTCCTTGAGATTTATATTAATGCTCCTATCTCAGTATGTGAATCGCGTGATGTGAAAGGTTTATATAAGAAGGCGCGCGCAGGTGAAATCCAGGGCTTTACTGGAATCAATCAGGCTTATGAAGAACCTGAAAATCCGGCTTTTGAATTAAGAACTGACCTTCATACTATTGATGAATCAGTTGAATTATTATTTACCTTTCTTAAAAACCATATTATTTTACCATAGGCAAATTTTATTATGGAACAATTTAATTACCGTCTTGATTACCTGAAAGAGTTGGAATCAGAATCCATTTTTATTATCAGAGAGGTTGCGGCACAATTTGAAAATCCAGTCATTCTCTTTTCTGGAGGTAAAGATTCTATTTTAGTTACACATTTGGCAAGAAAGGCGTTTTATCCGGCAAGAATTCCATTTCCTTTATTGCATATTGATACAGGTCATAATTTTGAGGAAACATTAATATACAGGGACGAAATGGTTACGCGGTTAGGTGTTCGCTTAAAGGTAGCCACCGTTCAGGAAATGATTGATTCGGGAGAATTAGTGGAAGAAAAAGGATATAATGCAACCAGAAATTATCTGCAAACACCCGTACTTTTAAAAGCGATTGAAGAAGGAAAATATGATGTTGCCTTGGGTGGTGCAAGACGAGATGAAGAAAAGGCAAGAGCAAAAGAGCGTTTTTTCTCCCATAGAGACGAGTTCGGACAGTGGGATCCAAAAAATCAACGTCCGGAATTATGGAATTTATTTAATGGAAAAAAGCGACCAGGTGAACATTTTCGGGTATTTCCAATAAGTAACTGGACGGAACTGGATGTATGGATGTATCTTGCCCTGGAAAAAATACCTCTGCCTAGTTTGTATTTTAGTCATACGCGTTCCGTTTTTGAACGTGATGGAATGCTTCTGGCGAATCATCCTTCCATTATGCGCAGGGAAAATGAGGTTCCTTTTGATGAGATTATCCGTTTTAGAACCATAGGTGATATTACCTGTACAGGTGCCGTTCGTTCTCCTGCTACTTCTTTGGATGATATTATTGAGGAAGTTGCAACTTCAAGAACAACGGAAAGAGGAGGTCGAGCAGACGATAAAAGAGCTGAAACGGCCATGGAGGATAGAAAAAAACAAGGCTATTTTTAAAGTTTGAGTTTGTAATTATGAATCAGGAAAAAGCAGAATTATTACGCTTTACCACAGCTGGTAGCGTTGATGATGGGAAAAGTACCCTTATAGGTCGTTTATTATTTGATGCAAAAGCAATATTCGAAGACCAGTTAGAAGCGATAAGACTCACGAGCGAACGAAGAGGAGGCGATGAAGTAGATTTATCCCTGCTTACCGATGGACTCAGAGCAGAAAGAGAACAAGGTATTACCATTGATGTAGCCTACCGATATTTCTCTACCCCAAAACGTAAATTTATCATCGCTGATACCCCTGGGCATATCCAATATACCCGAAATATGGTCACAGGTGCTTCGACAGCCAATGTCGCACTTGTCCTGGTAGATGCAAGACATGGTGTTATTGAGCAAACCAGAAGGCATGCTTTTCTTGCCTCCCTATTACAAATTCCTCACCTGGTGGTATGTATTAATAAGATGGATCTTGTTGATTATCAGGAAGCAGTTTACAATAATATAAAAGCTGATTTTGAAAAATTTAGTTTTAAGCTCGAAGTTAAGGACGTTCATTTCATACCCATATCAGCACTCAAAGGAGATAATATCGTAGACAGATCCCAGAATATGCCTTGGTTTGAAGGTACAACCTTGCTTTATTACCTTGAAAATGTCCACATAGGAAGTGATCATAATTTTATCGATGCCCGTTTCCCTATTCAACATGTGATAAGACCTAATACCGATGAATTTCATGACTACAGAGGTTATGCAGGTAGAGTAGCTGGTGGAATTTGGAAAAAAGGAGATCAGGTGACCTTACTTCCTTCAGGTTTCCAATCGAAAATTGCAAAAATCGATTCCATGGACGGGGAACTGGAAGAAGCTTATCCTCCGCTTTCTGTTACCCTGATGTTAGAAGATGATCTCGATTTAAGCAGAGGGGAAATGATTGTCAGGGAAAATAATCAGCCTAATGTTGAGCAGGATATTGAATTGATGATCTGCTGGTTTTCAGAAAAACCGATGCTACCTAATGGTAAATATACTCTCTTTCATACGACCAGAGAGGCTCGTTGTGTGATAAAAGAAATACGTTATAAACTGAATATTAACACTTTACACAGAGAACAGGAAGATCTGAAAATTGGAATGAATGATATTGCCCGCATTGCCATCAGAACTACGAAACCCTTGTTTTTCGATAGTTATCGGAAAAACAGAATTACAGGGAGCGTTATTTTGATTGACGAAGGTACCAATGCAACCGTTGCGGCTGGAATGATTATTTAGCCTCAATAAATATTCTATGCACTATTTATTATCCATATTCCTTTTTCTTTCTTTGTCGTTGTTTGGACAAGGCAAACTTAAGCCAAATATTATTTTTATTCTTACTGATGATCAGCGATGGGATGCCCTGGGTATTGCTGGAAATCAAATAATTAAGACACCTCATATGGATGACCTGGCAAAAAATGGGGTTTATTTTAAAAATGCCTTTTCTACAACGCCCATTTGTGCCGCCAGCCGTGCATCTATTCTGACAGGCTTGTATGAACGAACTCATCATTATACTTTTCAGAAACCTGCTTTGCAAGTCCAATACACGAACTTGATGTATCCTAAAATTTTGAAGGAAAATGGCTATCATGTTGGATTTTATGGAAAATTAGGCGTAGCGATTGATCGTCCTGAGCAATATTTTGATGAAAGCGATTTTTATGACCGGGGTTCGCGTTCCGATAAGGGAGGTTATTTTTATAAAATGATTGGTCCTGATACGGTACACCTAACCAGATATTCGGGTCAACAGGCTCAAGAATTTATTTCAAATGCACCCAAAGACAAACCCTTTTGCCTTTCCATTTCCTTCAGCGCTCCGCATGGGCATGATTCTTCTGTGGAACAGTATTTTTGGCAAGAAAAATCTGATACATTTTACAAAATGGACGTTTTTCCTGAACCTTCCTTAGGGCAAGATCTTTATTTTGATAAACTTCCAACTGAAGTTAAAAATGGATTTAACCGGGTTAGGTGGAAATGGCGTTTTGATACCCCCGAGAAATATCAGCGTATGATGAAGGGGTATTATAGGATGATCACAGAAATTGACGACGAAATTGGCGCTTTAAGAAACCAATTGGCAGAAAAAGGTCTAGCTGAAAATACTATTTTTATCGTTATGGGCGATAATGGATATTTTACAGGGGACAGGCAACTGGCAGATAAATGGTTGATGTACGAACCATCTATCCGCATTCCTCTTATCATTTATGACCCAAGAATGCCGAATAAGCCCCAAGTTGTATCGGATATGGTATTAAACATAGATATCACCAGATCAATTCTTGATTTTGCAGGGATAAAATCACCTGAAAATTATCAGGGAGAAAGTTTAAAACCCTTTCTGAAGCGTTCTGGCTATTCTTTGCAACGAAATTTTTTCTTGATTGAGCATCTTTGGAAATTAACAGACATACCCTCCAGTGAAGGCATAAGAACTAAAGACTGGAAATATTTTAGATATAGATTTATAAATGCGCCGGAAGAGCTATATGATTTGAAAAAAGATCCCTTGGAAATCAAAAATCTGGCATTGGAGCAAAGTCATCAAAAGATTCTTAAGAAACTTAGACATAAATTTACGAGAAAGGTCCAGCAACTAAAGAATGATCAACTGGTGGAAGACGTGGCGACACAAACTTTGCCACTGTAGAAAGCATAGGTGCCATAAAAAAGGTGCAGATATGGGAAAAATGGTATCTGCACCTTTAATAAATAATATTATAGCGATTTTATCCTCAGGTTCTTAAACCTAACTTCTGAACCATGCCCTAGAAAGCCAATATGTCCTTTGGTACGTTGTAATCCAGGATGATTTTTATGATCAAGGGTACCATTTTTTGAGGCTTCTTTTAAATCGCCATCAACGATAATCTGGCCATTTAGGGTCACTCTGATCCTATCCCCTTCGATACGAATTTCCTCTTCATTCCACTGGCCAACCGGCTTTAGAAATTCCCTTTTCGCTGGAATTATTCCATAAACGGAACCATGATATTGATAAGGTTCAAGATTCGCATAAATGGGAGAAGTATTATCAAGCACTTGAATTTCCATTCCCACGTAAGCGGCATCACCTTCTAAAGGAGTTCTTATGCCTATACCATTGTTAGCACCTGGAGTAAGCTGGAAATCGAAACGGAAAATAAAATCATCATATTCTTTTTCCGTATATAAATTTCCTTTTCCACCCGCCGTAGGATCAATGAGAATTGTTTGATCTACTACCTTATAATCGGTCATATTTCCTACCCATCCAGTGAGATCTTTTCCGTTGAATAAAGATACAAATCCAGTGGTTTCCTCTTCAGGAGTCAAACTGATCTGATTGTTTTGTAACTCTCTTACATATACATCCCGGAACGCTAAATCGGTACCATGTGCCTGAAGCTCTATAGGTCCAACAGGAAAAATAGGTAATTTTCTGTCCCAGTAATTTTCCAGGGTAACATTGTCAACCACCAATTCTCCATTTAGATAAACAGTTACTTTTTCACCTACCATTCTAATGAAAAAAGTATTCCAGTCACCAATGGCATTATCCATTAATTTTAAAGGCTTTGAAGGATTGTTTTTATTATTGTATAAACCTCCGGAGCCTACGTTTGCTCCTACATCTACCCGGGTGGTGTCCCATATTTGAACCTGGGGAGTTCCTCTCAGATAAATACCACTATCGCCATTTTTAGAAATTCTCCAATCCACCCACATTTCAAAATCAGCATAATCTTTTATAGAGCAAAGATTTTCATATCCCGTGCCTGTAAATCTTATTTCTCCATCAACAACAGTCCAATTGAGAGGTAATTTAGCGTTAGCTTCATTTTGTTTTGCTTTTAACACCTCAGGATTCATGGCAGCACGAGCAATAGGATTTTCCACAAGGCCTTGCCAACCTGAAAGATCTTTTCCGTTAAACATAGAAACAAATCCCTCATTAGCTGGCATTTGAGCTAACCAGGTTTTGATATTTTCTCTTGTGTAATCACTTTCTGCACCACTTAAAATGGTCATGCATTTTTCTAAAACCGGCCTTACGGTGGCACCGAAAAGCCCGGCTTTACCCCCCGATTCAGGCAAAGCAATATCTGTACATGCTTGTGCTGCAGCTTGTTGAACCTTAGCATCATCTAAAAATCTAGCCACTGTAATAAAGGATAGAAAAGATTTATTATTTGCCAGTTGATTGATAATCAGTCTTTTTAGTCCAGCATCGTCATTGGTGTAAGGGATTAATTTTCTTAATGATAAAACCTTCCTTTCTGTACTTAAAGTTGAAGAACCAATCTGTTTTACAAAAGCACGAAAAGCAACCCCTGATTTTTCCGCATCATTCGCCATGATAACAGGTAGAAGAAGGGAGGTTGCTGCTTCATTTTCCCACTTTGTCAATGCCTGAAAAGCGGCGTTTTTTACATCGGCTTGACTACTTTTATAAGCAGCAGCTACTAAATCAAGCAAAGAAGGGTCAGAAATAGGAGCAAAGGCACCCAGATATTTTTTCTGATTTTCAGGAAACTTTGTCCATACTTCCCTTAATTTTTCAACCGTTTGTGTCGATTTGATGGAAACCACCGCATCTTGAAGGGCTTTTATGATTTGTTCGTCTGTTGCTGAGGATAATTTTTCTAATAATACATCGATAGCATTTGCTGAGCTGGTTCCCGATAAGGCTTTGAAAGCAGCCATAGAAATGGCTTTATCCGTTGAACTTGTGTAACCCATAACTTCATTAAAGGCCGAGGTTGCATTTCTTGATGCGAGCGTTTCCAAAAAGACAATTTTTCCGCTACTGCCTGCCTTATTCAAAGCTGAAATAATCGCTGGTACTTCTCTGGAACTTATCCAGGACTTTAAAAGGGCTGAAACATCAGTAATTTCAGAAGCACTTATATTTGAAGCATAGGAAAGTAGTGTTGAGACCCCAGCTTTGCCTTTAATGGACAATAGTGCCTTAATAGCAGCCAATCTATTTTCATTTTCAGGTGCTTTCAATTGTGATTCAACGAAAGGAATAGCCAGAGGACTTTTCAACTTACTTACGTAATCCAGTATTTGAATATTGGCTGCCGGGGACAAAGAAGCCGCTTTATCAAGAATTTTTCTTAACCCAGCCACATCTTTATTTTCCAATGCAAGAGCTAAAGCTGCCCCTCTGTAATCTGCATTGGCATGGCTTAAGGCTTGAATTATCTCATCTATGGCATTCATTCCGTCATAGGTAACAAGCAAACGAAGCGCCGCGAGAGCATAAGTATAAGCGGAAGTATTTGCATTATTTTTGATTGTAAATCTGGCATTTTTCTCCGCAATAGACCAATAATTATTTTTAGCCAGTTGATCCAGGTAATTAATCCAGGAACGCATGGTTTCTGACGGCTCGTATTTAAATCCGACGGAAGTTGCTGCTGTTTTCATTATCTTTTCGGAAGAAGGCTGTCCTGCTTTTGCTATGCCAGCCAAGGCAATTTTACGTAAATCAGTACCTGTTTCATTTTGAATGACGGCATGTAAAATATCCAGACTTTTGGCATTGCTATAGGCTGCAATACCTTTTAAAACAGGTAATTTTTTATTACCTGTACTTTTTGCAAAGGCACGAAGTAATGCATCATGTGCTTCTTCGGAACGAATGGCAATGAGCGTTTGAACCGCATAATCGGCCATTGTTTCCGAAGAGAGAAAAGGTTCTAAAGTGGGTACAATCTCTTTACCGCCAATAAATGAAAGGTGATGTAAAAAAAACGCCTGAACGGTTGATTCTTTAGAAGCAGATAATGCACGAATAAATGCCTTTTCTACTAATTGCCTTTCTGATTCATTTCCATCCTGACCTGCATACCAGACTAAACCGTTTAAAGCGGCGCGAACCCTGGTGTCGTTTCCAACTTCTGCAGCACTTACCTTTGAAGTAAATAATTCGAGACCAGAAGGTCCCATTTCTATCATTTCTTTAGCTAATCTATTGCGTTGGTTTCCATCGCGCGCAGGAATTTCATTTAAAATATCAGCCATTTGAGTTTGTAAAGTACGTTGACTTAAACCCAAGGTTGGAAATAAAAAGGACCCAAAAAGGACTATATAGAAAAGATTACGAATCATAATTAAATCATTATAAGGTTTCGACCTATTAAATTAAATACTCCAGGAACCTCTCATGGGTTGCCAAACCAATCGATTGGCTTCATCGTCATTAATAAACGATTGTGCTTCAGGATCAAAATGGAGGGTTCTGCCTAAACGGACGGCAATGATACCCATATTTACTAAAGTAGCAGAACGGTGTCCATTCATCTCATTTAAGGCAAATTTCTGTCTGGTTCGTACACTGTCAGAAAAGAGACCAATTTGAGGTTCTGGGTCAGGTAAGGTGTCAATTAACCCTTTAAGATTTGGTATATCAGACTTAAAACCCTTAAATATTTTTCCATATGGACCTTCTATATAGGCAGCATCTTTGTCTTTATTTTCACCATCGAGAATTACCTGACAACCATCGGCATAAGTATAAGTAACTCGTCTCCAGGAACCTACAGCATCCGCATCTTGTTGAGGAGCATCGACATCCACCCTCACTGGCGTGGTATGATCTTTACCTAATAAATATTGAACGGGGTCGAGGTAATGCTGCCCCATATCGCCCAGGCCTCCACCATCATAATCCCAGTAACCCCGGAAGACAGAGTGCACTCTTTCAGGATTGTAAGGTTTGTATGGAGCAGGTCCAAGCCAGGCGTCATAATCCAAAGATTCCGGCACTGGCATTGGTTTAAGATTCGTCTTGCCACTCCAGAAAAATTTCCAGTTATAACCTGTTATACCACTAACGGTTACTTTCAAAGGCCATCCTAAAACCCCACTTTCAATTACTTTTTTGAGGGGCTTAACGTCTGTTCCCAGTCCATAAAATGTATCTTTAAACCGGAACCAGGTATTGAGTCTGAACATACGACCATGTCTTTGCACGGCCTCAACGACTTTAATACCTTCGCCAATGGTTCTGGTCATTGGTTTTTCACACCATATATCTTTACCTGCTTCAGCAGCGGCAATAGCCATTAATCCATGCCAATGCGGAGGCGTAGCAATATGAACCACGTCAATATCAGGTCTGGCAAGAAGTTCTCTGAAATCATTGTAGGTACTTACATCAGGACCTGCTATATCAGAGGCTCTTTGAAGATGGTTTTTATCTACATCACATACAGCTAAAAGTTTAGTCCCTTCATAGTCGAAATGACCTAAACCCATACCACCTACCCCAATGATACCCTTTGTGAGTTGATCACTGGGTGCTGTATATCCTTTTCCACCCAAAACAGATCGAGGGATGATTGTAAATGCAGCTAAAGAAGCCGAGGTATATTTTAAAAAATTCCTCCTGGCCACTGATTTTTTTTCATTCATAATATCAACGATTGTAAGGTGAATATACTATTTTTTTCCAAAATCAGCAGCTTCTTTATCTAAAATAGCCGCATCAGGAAGGCTATCAGAAATTAGAATCCGATAACGGAAAGTAACTTCTTGTCCTTTTTTTAAAGTAAGATTTAAAGATTCTTTTCCTTTACTAAAAATGTTAACACCCAGTGGATTAGCAGAAAAAAGGCCATACCCCCTTGCATGCCAATAGGTAGGATAGCTTACGTTTTTAGGATGATCTAAAATAGTAATAGAAACAGGCTTTTCTTTTATAACCCCACCGAGGCGCATCCATTTGGCCCTTGTACTCCAAACCTCTTCACCTTTTATGCCTTCACTGCTTAAATATTCACCGGTAACGCCGGTATTATCCAGTTTTGGCACATTAGTTTCTTTCCCTTGTGCATCGGTAAAAATTTCAGGTTTATTGGAGGGATGTTCCAGTTCTCTGGCTACCCTTATAGCAATCATTCCCTCTTTATCATCCTTAAAATAAACAGAATCCACTAAGGCTTTAAGGGTTGTAATGCGATCTATATATCTTCCTAAGGGATGGGTACCGAAGATAAAAGTGGTATTTTCCTGCAGTACTTCTTTCCCTTTCCCATCGGCTTCAAACCAGCCGGCACGTATAGCAAGTTCGCCCTTTTCTTTGCCAGGTTTCATCTTTGTAACCTCTTGATGTTTTACCAGACCAAAATTTTTTGGATCACCAGTTATTAAAATCTCTCTTGAATTATTCCAATAATCTATGCCATTTACTTTGCCATAGTTTAACCAAAGGCCAACATGATGAGGATGATCTATTCGTTCCCCAGCTCTTGGTGCAACAGGATATCCCCGAGTGAGCAACTGCCCGTCAGCAGTTATCAATGGATAAAGAACAGGTTTTTTAACCTCTTCATTTTTAGAAATATAATATTGTGTAAATAGTTGGTCATTTATTTTTACTTCAATATCCATATTGGGTAGCGTGTTAAATGTTACCCCATTAATTTGACCAGTCACCATAAAAGGTGAAATGAAAGAAGCAAAAAGAACAAAAGCATTTAAATGATTCATCATAAATTGTTTTAATAGTTCAAATTATTTTTCCCAGCCTAAATACTCACGGATATTGTGGTAACAAATATCTTGAATAATTTTGCCAGCCCAGGGAATATCTGTGGGGAGTTCCCCATTTTCAATTTCATTTCCAAAGATATTACATAATATTCTCCTAAAATATTCATGTCTGGGGAAAGAAAGAAAACTTCTGGAATCAGTTAGCATTCCTACAAATTTACTCAGAAGACCCATGTTTGATAAGGTATTCATCTGTTGCTCCATGCCATCTTTTTGGTCTAAAAACCACCAGCCTGACCCATATTGTATTTTTCCAGCCACACTACCATCGTTAAAATTACCTATCATTGAGGCCATCACTGCATTATCAGCTGGATTCAAATTATAGATAATGGTTTTTGTCAATTGGTCTTCTTCATCTAGGCGCGCTAAAAATTTTGACAAATTACTTGCCTGTGACCAGTCACCAATGGAATCCCAACCGGTATCGGGGCCTAAATTTCTTAGAGCTCTCAGGTTATTATTTCGCATGGCACCGATATGGAATTGTTGGATCCAGCCCAGTTTATGATAGAGGCAACCCAAATCAAAAAGAATCGAAGACATATAAATATGCGACTCTTCCTGAGAAATTGATTCCCCTTGCAAGGCCTTTTTAAAAATGCGATCTACCTCCGAGGCTGTATAATTTTCAGCACAAATATATTCCAATCCATGATCTGAGAGCTGGCAACCGAGAGAAGCGAAAAAATCGGCCCTTTGAGACAAAGCTTGTACAAGATCACCGTAATTTAAAATGGAAATAGAAGTTAAATCAGCAAGTTTTCTGACAAAAGAGGCAAAATTTGCATTTTTTATAAGAATAAACTTGTCAGGTCTGAAAGCAGGCAACATTTTTAAAGATCCCTCTCCCTCATTTTTCATAGCCTGATGAAATTCGAGAGAATCTAAGGGGTCGTCGGTGGTGCAGACCGCCCTGACATTCATCTTAGTAAGGAGGGGACGTACTTTATATTCAGACGTTTGAAGCAGCTCATTACAATGAGCATAGATAGCTGCTGCATTAACCTTATTTAATAAGGTATCAACGCCAAAATATCTTTTCATTTCCATAGCTGTCCAATGGAACAGTGGATTTCTCCAAGTATATGGAACAGTTTCTGCCCACTTTTCAAATTTTTCGAAATCACTTTTATCACCCGTGCAATAGGATTCATCTGCGCCGTTAATCCGCATAGCACGCCATTTATAATGGTCGCCGTATAACCAGATTTTTGAAATATTATCAAAAGATTGATTTTCAGCAATTTGCTGAGGAGGCAGGTGATTATGATAATCAATTATAGGCATTAATTTAGCATATTCATGAAAAAGAACAGCCGCTGTTTTTGTTTGTAACAAAAAATTTTCATGTAAAAAAGAAGGAGATGTCATACAAAAGGTTAGTTATAGAACGATTAATAAAATACAAACCAAAAGATAAGTTTATAAATTGGATTATTATTCAAAGAAGATTTTTTTTTAAACGCAAACGTTTTCGTAAATTTATTATGCATTTAAATCAATAATTAATATTAAATAAACTACTTTGTAGCAAATTAAAATGTACAATTATGAAAAAACACTATCTTTTATTAGGTTTTTTACTGGTATTACTTCCTTTACAGTTTTTAGTTGCACAATCAAGGTCTATAAAAGGGACGGTTACTGATGCAAATAAAGAGGGTTTAATTGGAGTAACTGTCAGTATAAAAGGCACAACTGTTGGCACTGTTACTGATGAAAATGGAAATTATTCTATTACCATTGGGAGTGGGAATGATATCCTCGTTTTTAGTTATGTGGGATTTATTTCCCAGGAGATTGCAACTGGTTCACAAACAGTTGTTAATGTAACACTCGATGAAGATGTTCAAAATCTTTCCGAAGTCGTAGTCGTTGGCTACGGTACACAGAAGAAAAGTCAACTTGCTGGTGCCATTTCTTCAGTCAATGCAGAAGACATAATGGCTCTTCCTGTAACCAATGCCCGTCAGGCACTACAAGGTAGGGCGGCTGGTGTTGACGTGGTACAAGCAGGTAGTAAACCTGGTTCTGGTCCACAAATTCGTATCAGAGGAAGAAGATCTTTCAATGCAACGAACAATCCACTCTATGTTGTAGATGGAATTCCATTATCTGACGGTATTGATGATATCAATCCACAGGATATTCTTTCAATGGAAATTCTTAAAGATGCCTCTGCAACCGCAATTTATGGTGCCAGAGGAGCAAATGGTGTAGTAATTGTATCCACAAGGAGAGGTGCAGCTGGTAAAACAGTAGTTTCGTTTGACACTTACGTAGGTATGAATCAGAGTTTAGGGAATATTAAAGTATTCGACGGACCTGCATTTGCAGAATACAAAAGGGAATCAAGAAGAGCTATTGGACAATATCCACTAGGACAGGCTACTGAAGCAGATGATGCAAAGATTTTTGAACCGGTTGAAATGGAAAGCATTAAATTGGGAAGGAGTACGGACTATGTAAATGGAATGTTACAAGATGGTATGATTCAATCCCATCAATTGGGTGTTTCAGGTGGTTCTGAAAAAACGACCTTTAATATTACTGGCAATTTCTTTCAGGACATAGGCGTTGTTAAAAAACAAGATTTCACCCGATATACTTTTAGGGTTAATTTAGATCACCAGATTAATAAAAGTTTAAAGCTGGGATTATCAACCCTCTTTGTAAACAGTGCCAGAAATGGGGAAAATTTCAATCCACTCGGAGGAGCATTGGCCGAAAATCCATTAGGTAAACCTTACGATGATGCGGGAAATCTTATTTTCTTACCAACTTCAGATGGACTTAGGACAAATCCTTTTGCAGAAATAGTAGAAGGAGCACAAATGGATTTGGGAAATAGGTTTCGTATTTTTAACAGTATTTACGGAGAATGGCAAATTGCCAAAGGTCTTAAATACAGAGTAAACTTTGGTCCTGACTTCACCGTAACCAGAACGGGGCGTTTTACAGGAGCTTTTACAAACAGTCAAAGAGGTGGTGTAGCAACAGGTGCAGTGGAAGACCGTTTCACATTAAATTACACCGTGGAGAATATACTTACTTACGATAAAAAATTTGGAAGTTCTCATAATTTTAATTTTACTGCTTTACAATCTTTTCAGAAAGACCGTTTAGAGACCTCAGGAATAAGTGTTTCAGGTATTCCTGCTGAAACCCAGTTATATCATTCGTTGGGATCTGCCAGTTTAATTACCGGAGCATCCACTAATCTCTCAGAATGGGCATTACTATCTTATATGGGTAGGATTAATTACGATTTTAGAGAAAAATACTTATTGACTGCTACTGTTCGTGCAGACGGTTCTTCTCGATTTGGTACAAATAACAGATTTGGTATTTTCCCTTCAGTTGCTGTAGGATGGAATATTGCCAGAGAATCTTTTATGGAAGAACTAAGTTTCGTTGAAACTTTAAAACTTAGAGCTAGTTATGGAGCTATTGGTAACCAAGCTATTAATCCTTATCAAACCCAGGCTTTATTGGGAAGAACGTCTTATGCGTATGACAATACAGCAGGTTTTGGTTACAGGCCAAACACCATTGGTAATCCAGATTTACGCTGGGAGACTTCAACCACATCAAATTTAGGACTTGATTTCAGTTTATTTGCAGGAAGAATAAGCGGTTCTGCAGAATACTATAATACAGTAACGACAGATTTATTAGCTCCTCAACCCCTACCAACGTCAACCGGATTTGGAGGATTTATTACAAACGTTGGATCCACCCAAAACAAAGGAGTTGAATTAACGCTCTCTACTGTAAATATTGACAAGGGAGGATTTACCTGGGAAACGGATCTTGTTTTTAATAAAAATAAAGAAGCTATCTTAGAATTAGCTAATGGTAAGGTTGATGACATCGCTGCAGGTCGATTCATCGGTCAACCTCTAACGGTATTTTTTGATTACAAAAAATTAGGAATCTGGCAAACAAATGAAGCTGATCAGGCAAAAATTTTCGGGGATAAAGTGGGACAAATAAAGGTAGAAGATTTTAACAAAGATGGTAAAATCAATGCCGACGATCGTCAGATTTTAGGATCTGCCGTTCCCAATTTTGCCGCTGGATTGACAAATCGCTTTTCCTACAAAGGAATTGATTTCTCCTTCTTCATTTTCGCGAGGATTGGTCAAATGATTCGTAGCCGTTATCATTTAGATCAAAACAAACTTGCTGGACGATATAATAATATTGCTGTTGATTATTGGACACCAAGCAATCCAACCAATGCTTTCCCACAACCTGTGGTTACCCAGGAGTTTCCGAAGTATGATAATTCCTTAGCTTATTTTGATGGTTCATTTGTAAAAGTTAGAAATATTAATATTGGTTATAATCTGCCAAAATCGGTCGTTGCTAAATTGAAAATGGAAAGTCTGCGTTTCTTCTCCAGCATACAGCAACCCTTAATCTTCTCGCAATATATCACCAAATATCAAGGTGTCGATCCAGAAACATGGGCAGATGGAGAGCAAGGCGTTGGCGGTGGTGAAGTATCGGGATCCGTAAGTCCTGCCATTCGTACCATAACTATTGGTCTTAACGCCAAATTCTAATCTTAAATTTTTAATGAATATTATATGAAAACAATGCAAAAGAAAAATAAATATTCAGCAGGAATTTTTCTTATTTTCCTGCTGTCAACAACTTCCTGCGGTGATTTACTCCAAGAAGATGTTATATCAGCCATAGGCAACGATTATCTAAATACTCCAGCAGGAATAAATGATGGGGTAAATGCCGCTTATTCATCCGTTAGAATATGGTATGGAACAGAGGCAGGCAATAATTTTACCGTTTTTGGAACGGATACCCATACTAATGGTGCCGACGGAAGTTGGAAATTCATGAATTTCTATGATAGCCAGTTTGATTCAAGAAACGGTCACGTACTAGATGTTTGGAATGAATTCTACCGAGGCATAAACACTTGTAATGCCGTAATTGACCGAAGTGTAAATGTAAAGGGTATGCCTGAAGCCACCTTAAAGCAAAGAGTGGCTGAAGCCAAATTTATCCGTGCTCATAATTATTTCATTTTAACCCAGTTATTTGGTGGTGTTGATTTGCGCCTTAAAGAAACAGTAGCTCCAACCAAAGAGGTAACCCGTTCTACTGTTCAAGCCCAGTATGCTGCCATTATTAAAGATTTGACTGAGGCGATTCCTGATCTGGAGGCAAAAGCGAAAGCTACCTTATATGGCAAGGCTACACGTCCCGCAGCGGAGCATTTGTTAGGAAAAGTATATTTGACTAAGAGTACATCAGAGGCAAAAGCCTCTGATGATTTAGCTAAAGCTATTCCTTTGTTTCAAAATGTTATCAATAACTACGGTATTAAATTATTACCCGATTTTGGTTTGGTACATCAGCAAGGAAATGAAATTAATGATGAAGTTATCTGGTCAGTTCAATATACCCGTGACCCACTAACCAATGGAGGTGGAAATAACGCTCACGTATTCTTCCTTATGGAATATGATATTCAGCCAGGTATGCAACGTGATGTTGCTAACGGAAGACCTTTCAAACGATACAGGCCGACTACATATACCATAGATGTTGTTTTCAAGGACAAAGAAAATGATAGTCGTTATAAAAAAACTTTCAAAGATCTTTATTTATCAAACAAACCAGGAACTTATAACACCAGTTTTGATGGTTCGAAAACTAAAGTGACTTTTGCAGCCGGTGATACCTGCATATTTTTACCAGGATATGAGATGCCTATTGCAGAAAGGGCCACAAAAAAATACCAGGTTTTAGTTCCTTCCAGATATGATGAACGTCTATTCCCGTCAGTATCCAAACATATAGATGGCGGTAGAATTGACAGAACGCAGTTTGAAGGAGGCCGCGATTATATTGCCTTCCGTCTGGCTGACACCTATTTGATGCTGGCAGAAGCTCAGTTACTTTCGGGAAGTAAAGATGCGGCAACCGCAACCATTAATGTATTGCGTAGAAGAGCAGCGTTTCCTGGCAAACAAGCTGCCATGGAAATTACCGCAGCACAGTTAAATCTTGAATTCATCATTGAAGAGAGAGAAAGAGAATTAATTGGTGAGCAAATGCGCTGGTTTGACTTAAAACGCTGGGGCATTCTGGTGGAAAGAGTCCAAAAATATAATCCTCAGGGAGCACCCAATATTAAACCTTTTCATGTTTTGAGGCCTATCCCTCAAGTTCAAATTGACCGGGTTACAGGAAATGCATCCGCATTCCCACAGAACCCAGGATATTAAAATATTTCTTATATTAGGGGTGGCTTTTAAGTCACCCCTATTTTTTTTCTAATAAGTCTTTTTACATGAAATTTTCCTCCTTACTAATTTCTTTATTTTTGACTTTCCTTTTTTTAGATGCTGAAGCTCAAAAAAATGAACCCTCTTTTAAGAAGCTTTTTAATGGCAAAAATTTAAAAGGGTGGATTGCCTCAGCGGAAAAAGATAGCTGGCAAGTGGTGGACGGTATTTTAGACGTTAAAAGTAGCCCAGAAAGAAAGGGGAGTATCCTTTGGACTGAAAGAATTTTTACAGATTTTATTTTTCAAACTGATTTTAAAATGGGCGATGGTGTAGTGGATTCTGGTGTGTTTTTAAAATCTGAAGCTAATCAAATTCAAATAGGTATTTCGGGTTCCCTCAAAATGGATAAAACAGGTTCTCCCTACATGCCAGGCAAGGGTTATCCCGTGACCGCTGCGAATATTCCTGACATTCTTAAACCCAATGATTGGAATACTATGCGGATAAAGTGCGAAGGTAAAAATTTTACCGTTTGGCTCAATGGCATCGAAGTCCTTCAGTATTTATCTGATACCATTCCTAATGAAGGACAGATAGGTCTTCAATTGCATCCAAAAAATGAAATGGCAATTCAATTCAGGAACATCCTGATTCAAGATATTTAACCCTTTTTAACATTTTAACATAAATATCAAATGAACTTACATTTTGGAAAATTCCTTTGTCTGCTCCTCGTATCTGTCTCACAGATAAATTTACAGGCGCAGCATAACATACTGACAAGTCAGGAGAAAAAAGATGGTTGGGAACTATTGTTCAACGGAAAAGACCTTTCCGGCTTTAAACAACTTAATGGAGAAGCCAAATACCGGGTGGAAGATGGTGCTATCGTAGGAACTACCGTGCCAAATACCCCTAACTCATTTCTTGCTACAATAAAAGATTATGGCGATTTTATCCTTGAAGTGGAACTGAAAGTAGATAATTCAATGAATTCAGGGGTTCAGTTCAGAAGCCTTTCTTTACCAGAAGTAAAAAATGGCAGGGTACATGGTTATCAAATGGAAATTGATCCTTCTGACAGAGCATGGTCTGGCGGTATTTATGACGAGGCTAGGCGGGATTGGTTATATATTCCTAATATTAATCCTTTGTCAAAAACTGCATTCAAAAAAGAAGCCTGGAATAAATATAGAATTGAAGCCATCGGCCCTGTTATCCGTACCTGGGTAAATGGCATACCAATTTCTGCTCTGATTGATGATATGACCCTTTCAGGTTTTATTGCTTTACAAGTGCATGCCATTGGCAAGGACGCTGTCCCAGGTAAAGAAATACGTTGGAGAAACATCAAAATTAATACGAAAAATATCAAAGCAACACCTTCTGATCAAACCCCCGTGGTTAATTTACTAACAAATCAATTGTCTGAGCAGGAAAAATTCCAGGGATTTGTTTCCCTTTTCAATGGCACCGATTTGACGGGTTGGAGAAATGTCCACTCTGATAAAACACCTTCTGTAAGGTGGAAAACACAGGACGGAATCTTAACGGTGGGTGGTTCCGACGGTTCCGAAACGGGAAATGATATAGTAACCAAAGAAAAATACAGTGCATTTGAATTAGTTTTTGATTTTAAATTAACTGAAGGAGCTAACTCGGGCATTAAGTATTTTGTCGATGAAAGCTATGATTCCAATGGAAAATCTGGCGTTGGTCTTGAATTTCAGATTCTGGACGATGCTAAACATCCTGATGCAAAAGAAGGAGTTGTTGGAAACAGGACTTTGGCAAGCCTATATGATCTTATTCCTTCCATTAAAGTTGAGCCTAGGTTCCAGAAGAAAATTGGAGACTGGAATACAGGCAGAGTCATCGTTTATCCAGATAATAAAGTACAACATTGGCTAAATGGCTATAAGGTTGTCGAATATGAAAGGAAATCACCTATTTATAATGCCTTAGTAGCACGAAGCAAATATGTTAAATATCCTGGTTTTGGTTCTGCGGATGCAGGACATATCCTGATACAGGACCATGGAGATAATGTATCTTTCAAAAACATTAAAATCAGAAAAATAAACTAATCAGTTTAAATCAATAGCAATGAAAACAAACAGAAGAGATTTCATTAAAAAATCTGTCTTAGCTGGTGCTGCCATTGGCTTCTCTGCATCAAGCTATGCACGAATTATTGGTGCTAATGACAGAGTTAGAGTAGCCTGTGTGGGATTTTCAGACCGATTTAGAAGTTCACATGTTCCCCCATTTAAAGAATTAATGGGACCCATGAATTTTGAAATGGTCGGTGTTTCTGATATCTGGAAAAAACGTAGGGAAGATGGAAAAGCATTTATAGATAAAGCGTTGGGTACCAATATTACCATGTATCGCAATAATGACGAGCTATACGCTTCTAAAAATGTAGATGCCGTTTTTATGAGTACTGCCGATTTTCAGCATGCCTTGCATACCATCGAAGCAGTAAAGGCAGGTTGTGATATTTATGCTGAAAAACCTTTAGCTGAAACCATGGCTGACAACAGGGCTGTTCTTAAAGCAGTAAAAGAATCTGGTAAAATTGTACAAATAGGTTCTCAAAGAAGAAGTGGCCAAAATTACCATGCAGCTGCCGATTTTATCAAAAGCGGTAAATTCGGCCCTATTGTCATGGTTGAGTTAATGTGGAACGTCAATCAACCCGGTCGCTGGAGAAGACCTGAACTGGTATCTCAACTTAAAGAGGAAGATATCGATTGGAAACGTTATTTGTTAAACAGACCCTTTGAAGCCTTCGATCCAAGAAAATATCTTGAATATCGCTTATTCTGGCCATACTCTTCAGGTATCCCAGGTCAGTGGATGAGTCACCAAATAGACACTGTTCACTGGTTTAGTGGATTAGCTCACCCAAGAAGTGCCGTTGCAAACGGTGGTATCTATCAGTGGAAAGACGGACGTACCAATGCCGACACCTTGACCGTTGTTTTTGATTATGGCCCTGCAGATGATCCTAAATCAGGTTTCCAGGTGCAATTCACCAGCCGTTTCTCCAATGGTGCAGGTGGAACCAAAGAATTATATTACTCTAATGGTGGTATGATTAATCTAGATACTAATGAAATTACGCCCGAGGGTGGATTAGGGGAAAGAGAAGCTAAAGCAATGGGAATGAGTGCTAATTTGCTCCAAAGCTTTAAACTTGATGGTGATAAAGTAGAAACAGGTGCCAACACAGGTGGCGACTCCCTTACTTTTAATCACATAAAAAACTGGATGGAATGTGTTCGTTCCAGAAAGCAGCCTAATGCTCCGATTGAAGCTGGTTATCAGCATTCTATTGCAACAATTATGTCAACAGCTGCTTACAGGACTGGTGCTCGAGTAACTTTCGATGAAAAGACGCAGGAAGTACTTGCTAACGGCAAACCATTTATGTATTAATAAATTGTAAATATTAATTTTAAAGTCCTTTTTCACAAGTTGAAAAAGGGCTTTTTTTATTTTTAACAATTAGTTATTTAGATTTTCTGTCCAAAGATATTTTCATTAAATAATCAAATAAGTTTTACATTGCCGAAGAACTATATAAAATATTATTTATGATCATTGCAAATCCTATTTATGATGTAATTTTTAAATATCTCTTAGAAGATATTGAAATCACGAGGGAATTCTTATCTGTTATCTTGGAGGAGGAAATACAAAGCCTTGAACTTAAACCTCAGGAAGCTACCAATGAAACCTGGAACGGGATTTTTATTATAAGATTTGATTTTAAAGCGATTATACATAAAAAAGATGGTAGTAAGCAGAAAGTACTCATAGAGTTGCAAAAAGCAAAAAAAGCCTTTGATGTCATGCGTTTTAGGCGGTATTTAAGTGACAATTACCGAAAGGAGGATGATTTGATTAATCAAATGGGTGAAAATTACAAAAAACCTTTACCCATCGTCACCATTTTTATTCTGGGATTTTCTTTAGATAATATTCCTTCTGCCGTAGTAAAAATCAATAGAGAATACACAGACGTTGTTACCAAAGAAGTATTGAATATTAAGGATGATTTTATAGAATTACTTACCCACGATGCTTACATTATCCAGGTTAAAAGACTAGGGTTGCAAGTGAGATCCAAATTAGAAAGTGTTTTACAAATTTTTAGTCCAGAATATCAATCCAATTCCGATAAACACCAGCTATTTTTTCAGGGTGATTTCGATAACTCTTTGGTCAAAAAAATGGTGGACAGATTGGGAAGAGCTGTTGTAAATGATCATATTCGAGACATGATGGATGTGGAAGATGAATTAGACCGCACCTTTGAAAGACAAACCAGAAAGTTGGAAAATGAAGTATCAAAAAGAGAAATGATGATTGCTCAGCTTGACGCCATCATGGGAGAAAAAGAAACTGAACTGAAAGAAAAAAATACTGAATTAAAAGAAAAAGAGCTACAACTTATTAAAAACGAGAGTTTATTAGATGAAAATGAAAAGTTACTTATAAAAGAACAAGAGAACAATGTTGCATTGCAGCAGGAAAATCTTGCTTTACAAAGGCTACTAGAAGAAATCAGGAAAAAGAATTACTAAGTAAATATTAAATATTACATTTTATCACAACTGTTTAGTTAGTTATCTGTAATAGTGGTTCAAACCTCGAAAAAATCCTGATAATCCCGAGAGACTGGAACGGAGGTATCCTCATCTGGTTGCATGAATAAGTAGCATATCTTTGGAGTCCAGCATTGAATTACCCTTTTAGCAACAAACAAAAATCAACTATTTATTGTACTTTTTAATTACTTCCTGAAATCCTTTATTTTTTCTGATCCGTTCATAATAAAAGTATGTTTCTCCTTCTATTCCTTTTTGCCTGTTATACG
>Ga0214917_10000892_pt1 | contig 38872 bp, 58 predicted proteins | sample LL_1208_BB_MetaG_FD_177983 | JGI IMG/M metagenome (GOLD analysis project Ga0214917, IMG submission 177983) | Freshwater microbial communities from Lake Lanier, Atlanta, Georgia, United States - LL_1208_BB | ecosystem: Environmental > Aquatic > Freshwater > Lake | place: USA: Georgia | collected... | reverse complement strand
AGTTTAGCTACATCTAAATCATTCATCATTAAATAAGCTACATCCTGAATATCACCACTATCGTTACCCAAAGATGTTCTTTGAGCATTGTAAACAGTATTTGCAAATTCATCATAAGCTGCATCACCATAAGTAGGTTTCATTTTGATTTTGAACTTGTCAATATCATTTTCAACATTAACTATTTCTTTTGGTTTAGGTTTTAATCCAGAATAAATTTTGCTACCAATTATGTAAAAAGCACCTAAAGTACCTACCACTACAACACCTTTAGCCCATTGTGGTAAATCTTTATAATATTTGTATATGTTATCAGTTTTCATATTATGCTGTTGTTAATGTGCCATCTGGATTAAATCTTATTGATACACCAGACTTAACCATTACACTATTAATTTTCAATATTTCGCTATCACTTAATTCATCAGCTAAAGTTTCAGGAAGATTGCCTGAAAAATTAGGTAAAGGATTCCAACTACCTGAACTTACTTCTCTAATACCATATGCGGCTATAACACCCATAAGGTCATCGTTATTTTTTATTAATGCAAATAGGTTCATCAAACCATTATTACCATTTACATCACTACCATATCCATTTAATGCAACAAATATTTTATTCGCTATTTCTTTCATTTTGTCTTCAGACAAAGTTGGATTAAATCCAATACTACCACCAATTTCTTTTTCAATTTCTTTGTTTGTAGGTACAGAAGAACCTTTCAATTTTTTATACAAAAAAAAGCCCACCCCTAAAATAAGAGCAGTTACTATTAAACCATTTTTTGTTTTTTTATCCATTACTTCTTTGTTTCAACATTTGCCATCGTTATTGATGCTTGTCTATTTCTAAAAAACAATAGATAGACCAATACGGCAGCACCTGATACCAATAAACCTGCTTTAATATTTTTATTCATACATATAAGTATTATGATTTTCAAAATTGTCTATGAAGTTTTTAATTTTATCAAAACGCATTTTATTTTGGTCAGTTGGTGCATTCATAAAAGTAGAAGCAAAAACTTCAAATGCTTCAATTCTTGGATAGCCTAACCCTAAATAAATTAATAATCCATTCAAATCTGCTTCCACTTCATCATCTTGGTTATCATTTAAATAAACATGACTAAATTCGTGTAGCAAAATTGCCATTCTATTTGGTATAGTAAATTTCACAAATTGTTTTTTGGAAACTTCAATAATACCAGTATTCAATTCAATCCTTGCTGGAGTTGTTTGTTCTTGTCCATTATCTTCAATAATAGGCAGGTATTTAATGACAAATTTCTTATCATCAGATACATATGTCCCACTACTTAAAGACCCTGCATTGTAGCAAAATCTTGTACAAAAGTTTACAAAACTGCGTACTAAAGGATTACCAAAATCAATAACATCCAACTTTTTTTCAAGCATTTCCTTTGAAATAGAGTCTACTTCAAAAGACTTGTCTTGACCAGTAGTCATATTACCTAAATCATCATTGTAAACATAAACTAAAGCCGTTTTAGGACTTACAGGCATCCTTACAAAAAAAATACTTTCACCATCAACAATTTTATCTCTGTCGGTGAAAGTTGTATTTGGTTGGTCTGCATCTACTACCTTAATCCTAATGTTTACGGCACTATGTGTGTATACCTTGATGACAAGGGTTAGTTCTTCGTGGCGAGTTGGTACTGTATATATCATGCTGTGTCAAATCTTGGGTATGCACCTATTAAATTTAATGTGAATTCTTTCTTTACTGGAGTTGGGATGGGGTCACCATCGTTAATCCTTAAAGGTGGTTGTATGCTTGGAGGTAAAATAGCGTTGTCAAAATTTTTATTGTCAGGTTCTTCTGTCACTTCTTTTAATTCCATTTTTTTAGTGGAATTATAAATAACTAATAGTAACAAAATTCCTACCCCAACATATATCAATTTTTTCTTGTCCATTATTTTTTCTTACTTTTTAGGTAGAAATAAACACCAATTGAGCTTACCAATAGTATTCCAGAAAAGATTAAAATATTTTTATCTAATCCGAAGACTTTAGTTGAGCTTGGTTGGTTTTTATACCCACTTGCAACCAAAATTTCATTTTCAGCTTGTCTTAAAGTATCATTGATAGAAGAAGTATCAGGTGAGGGAACACCATCAAATGGGATGAAAGTACCTTGTTCTGAACTTTCATTTTTTTTATTTTCTCTATCAATCCACTCTTTAAAAGTTAAAGTGCTACCACTTTCTTTCCACTTTTTATTTGCAGATTTTTCCATTATAAGTTTATTAAAAGTCTTTCTTTCCCATAAATATCCGTATTCCCATCAAGGGAAGCCGTTTTTTCTTCTTTCTTACACCAAAAGTAGATGCCTAAAGCAACTACTCCAAGTATTAACCAATAATCCCTTTTCATCTTATGACCATAATGCAGGAGTTCCTACATGTGCGCCTTTAACTTGGAAAAAAGGTTGCTTACCACCTTCAGCTTTAGCGAATTTTGCATCACCAGATGTGTTTTGATTTGCAAAACCTGCTTTACCAAAAGAGTTACTTCCTAATTGTTGTACTTTACCTGCAATCTTACGAGTGCCATCAGCATTCATACGAAGACCATTTAAAGAAGCTCTTTTAGCGTTACCAGCTAAATTCCTCATTTGAGGACCTACACCAGCAAATCCAGCTTTAGGTTGTTTGCTTTTCCAGTAAAAATAACCAGCTAAACCTACTACACCTACACCTAATAAAAGTTGTTGATTCTTGTTCATTGTTTGTTTTTTTTAAAATTTACTACTTTTCTACAGGTCCAACAGGTCCTGAAAATTGTGATTTTTTTGTTTGTGTGCTTTTCCAGTAAAAGTAACCAGCTGCGCCAATTACTAAAACGGCTAAAAGCATTTTTGTGTTTTTGCTCATATTATTTGTTTTGTACAGAATTTATAGCTGTTCCTAACATTCCCCCTGCAACTGCAAAAAGAAGGGTAAACCCTGCGGTAGCCCAGAAACCTTTTTGTTTTGAAATGCCGTAAATGATTCCACCTACTGCACCTGCCGAAGTTAATGTATTAGTTAGCTTTAATTCCATATATTAAGCAGTTTTTTGCTTTTGTCCAGATTGCCACGCTTTAGATATTACCCAAACTGTTCCAAAAAGAACAGCAAGTGATACTGCTAAACCTGCGGCAGTTCCTAAAAAATTCTTTTTCATAGAATCTGTCGTTTTAAAGTTTAAAATTAATTATTTCTGACCACTTTTCCAAGCCTTTGATACTACCCAAATAGTAGCAAATAATACACCAATTGATACTGCGATACCAGTTGCTGATTGGAAAAAACTTGGTTTTTCGTTTGCGTCTGCCATTTTATTATTTTTAGTTATTAAAAATTATCTTTGACCACCTTTACCACCCTTACAAGGTCCATTAGAAGCATCTGATAAACTTACGCCATCACCACACTTGTAAATAGTTTGTCCTTTTACTTTGTCAGAACCAGTATGACATTTACACGCTTCGTCTTTGAAGTTAGCAAATACTGGAGCATCTGGTCTTCCTGCAAAAAGAGAACCATTAGCACCTACGAATTGTTTCTTTGGTTGTTGACTTTTCCAGAAGTAATAAGCTGCAACACCTACTACTGCAACACCTAAAAGCATTTTTTGATTGTTATTCATTTTTTGAATTTTTAATTTTTAATTTTTATTTTTTAGTTATTAAAACTCTTGAAATTCCACCCCCTACTACACCTCCGATAAAAGCACTCATTACCAGATTCTTTTCTTTTGAAAAACCAATAAAAAGTCCTATTCCAGCACCAATCATAGCACCTATCATAGTCCCTTTAGTGGTTTCAGTAATGACACTATTAGTATCCTTACTTTTATCCTTCATTTCCCCAACTGTATTTAAAAAACTTTTTGCGTACATTTTTTAAATATTAGTATTCGTAATAATAATCCCCACCACTATAATAATAATCTCCACCACTATAGTCATAATATCCACCTGAATAGTTGTAATCATACCCACTATAGTCGCCATAATAACCACTATAATCGCCATAACCACTATAGCCATAATCACTATAGCCATAAATATCGTTGTAGCCATATGCATAGTCGCCATATGGATTATATTCTCCATATTCACCTTCGCCATAGTTGTAATTATACCCTTCGGCATAATCACTACCTTTATAATCGTATTCAGAATCTTTTTTTCCACCACCACCACCAGAACCAGAACCACCACCAGAACCACCACCAGAACTACCAGAACCACCTTTTGACCCACCAGCAGCTTTTTCAGCAGCTTTTCGAGCTGCATCTTGTGCTTTTTGTTCTGCAATCTTTAATAATGCCGCTTTAACTGCATCCTGAACTGCTTTATCAGTTCCTCCACCTTGTTGGGCTTTAAGTCTTGCAGCGTTAATCTGTGCTTGTTGAGAAGGTGTTAATGCAGTATTTGTTTTAGCAGAAGCAGTAGATGGCTTTAGTAAAAAATACAATCCAACACCAACACCTGCAGTTACGCCAAGTATTGCTAATATCTTTCCTGTATTGTTATTTTCTGCCATTTTTTTTAATTTATTTCTTTTTGAAATAGAAATATGCTGCAATTCCACCAATTACTACTGCACCTGTAATAGCAATAGGTACTGCATATGCTTTTACTTTAGCTACAACACCAGTTGAACTTGCTTGTGCCGCTTGTGCAGCTGCTTGTGCTTGTTGAATTTTCAACTTTTCAAGTTGTATTGCTGCTGCCGCATTATCTGCATCAGTTTGTGCTTTTAGGGTGTCGCTGTAAATTTTTGAACCAGTACCTAAAATATCACCAAGATTAATGCCATCATACCATTTTGGTTTTGGTGCTGCTGCTGGAGTAGTAGCATCTGCATTTAATTTTAAACCTTTTAATTCTGCCATATCTTTTATTTTAACAATTTTTAGTAAATAATGGGTCTGATTCAAAAATTTGTGTTGCAGTTTGTGGGTAGTTCAACATTTGACCTTCACCGAATGTTGTTAATACCTGACCATCATAAGGGATTGGACTCATATTTTCTGCATTTAAAACCGTCATCACTTCTGGTTGTGCTGCAAAGTTTGATTTTTTGCTACCACCAATAAAATTCTGAATTTCAGAAGAATTATTTTTTAGAATAAGTTTATTCAAGTCATCACCAAATGTTTTACTTACTTGTAATCCTTTTAGTGATTGTTCAATTAGTTTGTCGTTCCCTGCACTATAGCTCGTAGGGAAACCATTTTTGTTCAATATATCTATAACAGATTTAACATCGTTAGACAATGTGTTTGCTAACCATATTCTGTAATTTTCAAGTAATAGTTGTGAGTTCATGCTTATTTGCTTTTAGTTATTGCAATAATAGCAATTGAAACGAAGGCTGCACCAAACAATATATACATATGTGTTTGATTTATTAGTGGAGAAGGTGTTGTACCATCTGCACTTTTACTACAAGAACATCCATCAGCGTTTGCAACTGGTGTTGCTACTACTGGTGTATCATCTTTTTTTTTATCAAATAGTTCAATCAATACATCCTTATCAGGGTGTAATTCCATCACTTCTTTTAAAGAACCTTCGCCATCTTGTGCTACAATATTTTGAAGGCAATTTGCAAGTTCATCAATACTATTAATTTGAAAATACCCATACTTCTTACATACTTCAAAAGCTGCATCAGGGTTATTTTCGGCTATATAATGATAAACATTCATAATCTAAATTTTAAAAAAGGGGGGTAATGAGATTATCATAGCCCCCCTCTTGGTTTATTTTACAATCTGTGGATTATCCTTGAATGTAAGTTGGTACACCTGTGATATTCGGGTTACCATAGCTTTGAGATACAGAAGCACCTTGTAAACCAGAAGCCAAATTGATATTTGTGCTTGGGTAGAAGTGTACTCTGAATACTGCAGACGCTTGAATAACTGCGAAAGTCAATTTAGTGAAACCATCAATCGAATATAATTGCTTAACAGCAACGATAGTTGATTGTTGTTGGTAAGGGTCAATTGTTGGAACAATCGTTCTTAACATTTGGTTACCGTTCGCATCTTGAGTATTCAAGGTGAAAGTTTGGGTAATTTGAGAAGAAGAACCAGATACATTCTCGATGTAAGTTAAACCTACAGAGAAAGGTTGGTTCATTGATTGATACAAGAATTGTTGGTAGTTAACATTTGAGATAGCAGAACTAATAGTTACGCCACTAATTGTTAAAGAACCATTTGTGAAACCTGCATTGTTGATGTAGGTATATGCACCTAATACATCGAAAGCACTTACTGCAGCAGCAGAAGCGTTAGAAATAGTGATGATGTATGGTTGAGATTGAGCTGCTGGAGCTGCACCTGAAGCATTACCTACTGGCATCGCTTGAGATACTACACCACCTGTCATATTACCATATCCACCGTTTCTTGGATTTACGAAAGAAGAACCACCAGTCCAATTGTTGTATTGTTGAGCTGCTTGGTTTCTCGCATTTGAAATGTAATTACGAACTGACATTTTGTTGAGTTTTTGTTTGTTTAAAATTGAATTTTTTGTTTCAGGGGGTTGAAATAGTATTTTTAGGTTTCAAAACACAAAAAAATCCAAATCTTAATCCTTTAACGGTTGCATAGATTCAAACAACTTTTAACATTCTTTAATTTTTTATATTATACCCAATTGTAATCCATTTCAAAATGAAAAACTTTGTTTATAATATACAAGACTACGCCCTGTGTATTATTGTTAACTTTTTTATTAGAATCGTATGGTTTTCAAAGCGTAATACAGATTAAACTTCTATTGCCATATTTTTCACATAAAATCGTCAAAGAACTTTTGCAGTTCAAATTTATTATGGTTTTTCGGTTTACGATACATAACCATATGAAAATAAAGTCAATAGAAAGCCTATTGATTTTAATTGCAAAATCAAAAAATGTATGTAAATAGTCTTGATTTTAGGAAAACTACTTTCTGTAGTTCATCAATCTTTGTTTTACTTCTGCCATAGCAGTTGCAGGTTCGTACTTTTTATTGCCATTCATATCCCTTGCATTGAGCAAAGGGTTGACTAATAATTTGTAATTCTGTTCTAAAAAATGGTCTACTGCAGTTTCCATATCTTGGTTGGTAAATCCACCATAAATCTTTTCTTCATCAATGTCTGCATACAGAAAAAAGTGCTTATTCCCCTTTTCGTACATTTGATTAATCATAGTTTCAGCTATGGATAGATATTCAAACTTGTCTTCAAATTTGTGTTTGTGCTTTTTTACTGTGTCAGTAAACTTGTGAAGTCTGATAACATTCACATTCTGCCAAACTTTTGAAGTAATACGACCAATAGATTGGTAGTGTAATATGATGTCTACACCAATGTGACGATTGGTACAAATTGCACCCACCAAGTCATTTGGCATAGTATCTGATATGTATTTGTTCACATCCTCAATAAGCAAAAGTCCATTCCTAAAGGTTTCCAGACAAATAAATAGGGTTTGTGCAATATCATCCAAAGTCATTTTTTTTCCATCATCCAAAAATGGTCGAATCCTTCTTGCTTCAATTATTGGATGTGCAGAAAATAGCATCACATCTTGAATTCTGATAGCCTTGTAGCTACTATATTCATCGTTTACATCCAATATTAATACTCTACGAGCAGGAACACCCTTTGCAGGATTTCCCCTTACATATTGTTGAATCATTTTTTCAGTAGTATAGGACTTTCCAACACCTTTCTTTCCTATTGCTACCAATAATTTAGGTTCTCTGCCCATATTTTTTAACTTTTAGGTCTTCCCCTTCTTTTAGGCAAAACTATAACATCAGGTCTAATTGCTTCCACTTTTGGTTCATAACTTTTCCTTTCGTAAACTTCTGGTTCTGGTTCTGGTTGAGGTTCTGGTTCTTGTGGTTGCGATTGTTGTGGTGGTGGAGGTGGTGGAGCTGTATATTGACCCATAGTAGCATTTTTGATACTTTGAATCATATAATTCATTTGACCTTTCATTTGGAAGAAAATCAAGCCTTTAGCTGCAATATCCTTTCCAAACATATACATCAACATTTGTTCATCGGTTAGACCAATTCCCCTTTTCGCTAAAACCCTTTCTAATACTGGGGTTACTTCTTCTTTAAATTCATCACTTACCTGTAAGACACCACCATCTTTCATAATTTGATTATTCCACTCTTGGAAGAACTCACCTGCTCTCATTTTTCTTCCAAAATCATAATCAATCATAGCCTGAAGATTGATTTCACCTTCTTCTTGTAGTTTATTTAATTTCCTTTCAGAAATCATCAAACCCTTATTAGCTAAATCGTGTGCCCAAGAATATCCCTGAAGAATCATTTTCGCCATTTGGGATGCAGCCATTTCTTTGTCCTTTTTAGGAAGTTCCTTTAATTCAGGATTGATAGGCTCTTTAGGCTTGGGTTGGTCTTCGTACAATTTTTTCTTTTCCATTGGAGGTGGTGCATATCGAGGCTCTTCAATGGGTCTTGTGAATTCACTACCAGATGAATCTACATTAGGTCTTGAATACGCCTTCTCATTGACTGCTTCATCTAATGGATTAAATTGTGCGTCTTCGTAGTTTTTCCTTTCTTCAGGTTCAACTATTTCAGTTTGAAATTCTTTAGGCATCTTTTATTTTTTTCTCTGTTATGATTAGATTTATTTTCTTAAAGTTTAATTCCAAATTTTTATCAAATTCAGATTTAGGCTTTTTAGGTCTTTGTTCTACCATTTGATAATATCTGTATAATGCAGATTCATCTTTGTTGAATATTTTTTTAATATCACCATACGAATACAATAAAGTTGTTTTTAAGAAGTAGACTGCTAAAGACATTGCAATCTTTTTTTCATCAGTTCTTTCATTACCCACCATCAATCTGTCCTTCCTAAAATTTGTTACATCACAAACAATATTAATTATAAAGTCAATATTCAAATCTTTTGAAATCAATGATTGTGCTTTAGCATCTTGAAGTGTTTTTATGGTCTTATCCAAACCAATTATTTCAACTGTAGTAAGCAGTTCATCAAATATTAGGTTGGATATTGAGAGTTCTTTTTTCATTAAGCTAAAATCAATGATTTTTCATTTGAACAAATATAATCAATGCCGCATAATATCACAAAAAAAATTATTAACTTACCTGCTTTTGCACTTTTTTAGCCAATATAGGTTCTAATGCTTTACAGGCCTTTAAGTTGGTTTTAAACCAATCACTACCTACCAATCTGATATTTACATTTGGGTAATATTTAGCCATCCTTTTCATTTTGGTTTGACTTTTAGAATCAAAGTATCCTTTGACTTCAGACCATTCTTCAGTACCATTTAGATGGGTAATACAAAAATCTGGAAGATAACTTCGCACCCCCCTTTTTATACCATCAAACCAGAAACATTTAGGTTCGTGTTTCCAATCTAAAATCTTTCTTTCTTGCCTTAATTTTTCAAGGAAAAGGGAGTAGTAGAATTCCCAAGATGAACGAAAATAAATAGGTTGTTTATCCCCTACAATAGCCCAAAACTGCTTATGAGTAGGCACTTTCAGGTTTAGCCTATCCCTGACTTCTTGTGGTAATTGGCTTATATGTAAACCCATTATGTTACCTTTTTATATAAATGTGTAACAACTATAACTTGTACTTTTTCTTGAATTCAGGATGTTCTAATATGCAATCAGCTACATAATTACCAAATACTGCATCAGAAGCGTAATGTAATCCCATATACATTCTTGAATCAGAACAATCTTTTGCTAAAGCCATCAATTGTTGGTAGTATTTTGGGTACTTGTTTCCTAAAACTGCACAATAAACTTTGGAAGTTAAGGAATGACCAGATGGGTAAGAAGGTGTATCAGCAGACTTTGCTTCATAAGGATACAAACTCATTTGAAGCATATGTGCCAATTGATTAGGTCTAATTCTTTGGTAGTAATACTTAAGTTTGACTACTATAGGTTTTATGTCTTCATCCATTGAATCAATTAAATCCTTAATTTCTTGTCTTGGGATACCAGTATTAGACAATACATTTTCCAAATAAGAAACAAAATCTTCATCGTATATCTTGTACCTCTGAACCATTTCAGGGTCTGATGATATAGAATTAGTCAGACTTATAAGTTGATTAATTTCATCAACAACCTCTTGGCTATTGTTATTGGGGTATGGGTAGGAATATAACTCTGTTAATAAAGATTCTAAATAAGTTTCTTTTTTGATATAAGGCAATAAAGCCCTATTTGGGTTACCATATGTTAACATATACTATGTAAATTGCTCTAATAATACTCCTGCAGATTGTTTATTATCAATACTTTTAAGGTCTGATAATTCAATCTTCATTTCATCCAATTGATTCTGGAAAGAAGTTTGATACCCCTTTGCCGTGTTCAAATTAAATCTGTAATACCAAATCACCCAAAATAATGCTGTAAGACCTATACCACCAAACAAAATAGGAACTGCATCTTTTTTAACCATATCCAAAAAACTACCACCAGAAGAAGGAGCTGATGCCGCTGGTTCTGGGGAAGGTGCTGCTGGAGCAGGTGCTGGTGCAGGTGCTGGTGCAGGTACTGGGCTTGGATTAACCGCAGCTGATGATGATGCGTTTTCTTCCATTATGCTAATATTTTAAATAATACAACTACGCCAAGACCAATTAATATCCCATTAACCAATTCTTTGTTGGTTTTTGGCATTGATGTGTCTACAATAGTTGCTTGTGTTGTTGGTACAGTGACAGTATTTGGTGCTGGGATGTTGGCATTTACTAAAAGTGCCCCTGCATCACCAGAAACAACATTAGTAGGCAGATATTTGCTATCGTCTGCAAAAACTGGGACACAATTATCCCTATTTTTATTAGCTATCATAAATACTTCATCCTTTGTCATAGTTGAAGTCGTGCTAAATGGAACTAATTGGTTTTTCATCCAATCATCATTATTCACGAATCCCCTCATAGATGATTTTGCGTAAGTTAATTGCTTGTTCATGTTTGTTTGTTTGTTGTGTTCCTAATGCAAGTTAATAAATTTTGTCTATTCACCATACAATTTTCTCATATTCCCAACTATGCGTCTTGCAGCTTCATCGGCATCTTGCTTATCGTATCTGCTACCATATTCCTTCCTGTATTGTTTTGGTACAGGTTTTCCTACCAATTTCTTGGAAATAGCCTCAACTTTGCTATCAAAAGTACCCCCTTTGCCATACTGCATAGAAGCGTAATATTCTTGTGTTTCATCTGGTTCAAGGAACTGGTGTGCTTCCATCAGTTCATCGTGGGTAATTTTAGACCCATCTTTTAGGGTAATTTCCTTAATGTCATCGTGCATTTCGGCAACATCTTCAAGGAAATCCTCCTTTAAAGCACCCCCCATCCTGAAAAATTTGAAAAGTTTCTTTTCTTCTGGAACTCCCTCAAAATCTTCTAATGGTTTGTAAAGTACTTTTTGACCATCATTAAATAAAGTTCGGCCTTTCAAATCTTCACCAATATACTTGAATTCTTCTCCTGTTTTATCACGATACCAACGACCTACATCCATTCCTCCTCGACCATAAGTTAAAGTGCCTCCTTTTTTAAATGGAGTAGCATCACTTTCTGTAATGTCGTGTTCAATGAAAAAATCTAATACTCCATCAACACTATAAGGAATTACTTCATCATTTCCTTCTCCACCACCTACATAACCAGAAATACTTCTGTATTTAGGGTCATAGTAGATTTTTGCATTATGTTGTCTGTTATAAAATGTTTTTGTACCATAAGAACCCCTCTTTTCCACAAATCCATATGCTTTAAATAGCATTACAAAGGTGTCATCTTCTAATTCACCACCTTTAGCATACTCGTATCTGATATAGTCAGTATTAAACTTGTCAAAATTATTTCTTGCCCATCTTTCTGCTTCTTGATAGGAATTAAAATACTTTCTATCCATTTTAAAACCCTTGTCCTTATTCAAGTATTCTATAAATACCTTTTCTTTTACTTTGCCACCTGAAGCATAATCTTCTTCTGGTTCTTCGCTTTCTTCTGGAAACCAATCTGTAAACTGAAACAAAATAGTTTGAGCATCATTATTGGTCATCACAGAAACATCGTAATTCATATTGTCACTAATATCTTCAGCAAATCTTGTGAAATATTCGTAGTTTTTATCAATATTATTGTCGTGTTTCTCAAACTCATCACCAAAACAAACATCAATAAACACAGTTTTGCTATCACTACTACTTTCAGTACCTATATAGTAGTCGCCTTTGTTCTTCAAGTCTTTTTGACTGAATACTTCATTTGGTTCAACATCTAAATATTTTTGAACCAATTTTTCTGCGTTGCCATCTGCCCAATCTAATATTTCCATTTGATTAAACTTTTTGTTGTTTTTTCAATTGTGCTTGTTTGTTTACTTCAATATTTTTATTAACTGCACCTATTACTAATCCTCCAGAAACCAATGCTAAAAGTATTCTTGCATTATTTTTATATTTACCACCAAATGCATAAATACCTGTAAATAAAGCACCATACCACAAAGCTGTCCATAAATAATATTCCCCAGCCACATGCCATTCTAAACTTTGTGGAGAAATTTTCCCTTCGTCAAAAGACCTTTGTAAAGTATTGACCCTTCTAAAATAAATAGCATCAAATGGTGTAGGAATCATATTAGCTAAACCTGCAGCAATTAATGCAGTATACAGAATGGTATTGCCATTCCCTTCATCTACAACCTTTTTAATTCCTAAATCCATATTAATAAATTTAAACTTAAACTATAGCAGTTCCTTGTGCTTTTAAATATTCAGCTACCAAGTTGTTTTTGGTTAATTCTAACCTATCATACACCATATTACCATCTATTTCTGAAGTTCCAAACCTAACACCCCAATCACCAAAGTTGCTAATTGAAAAGTTTGCGTTTCCGTAAATTTCATATTCTTGTCTGCCTACCTTAATTTTTGCACTACCATTCTTAAAATCAACTTGTTGTACGATAACTACAGGTTTCCAGAAATGGTTCAAATACCAACTCCATATACCTGCAATACCAGTAATAGCAATAGCAATACCACCAATTTCTAAAAGCCTTTTGTTGCCTTCACTTACTTTCAATTTGACCGTTTCAATATCTACTGCCATATAATTTTAATTTTTGTCCAGTTTTTTATAATTTACTGGACATTTTACCACAATAATTTATCAGCCCAATATCCTGCCGTTCCCCTCTTATGCCTGTCTTTTTCGTGCCTTTGCTTGTACAACCTTCTTCTTTCATTAGCGTAAACTAACCCCTTTTCCTTTTTAAAGGTAGGATAGTCTGAATACCCCAAAGCTCCAACTGATGCCAGTTTTTCCCCCTTTTTATTAAACACATCAATCTTCTTCCCTTTCACAGTACTTGGCTTAACCACTACATTGTGCTTTCTTGCTTGTCCTTTAGTATATGCCGTTATTGTGTATGCCATATTTTATCCCCTTCTGTCTTTAAATACATTTACTGCACCCCAAGTTAATAAAAGAAACCCTACTCCCATTAGTAACATCCCTTTGCTTACAACCTTTTTAGGTTTTGCATCGCCTACTTTATCAAATTCTTCTACCTCATATTCTTCTTCTTCAACAACTTGTGGTTCTGGTCTTGGTTCTGGTTTTGGTTCTGGTTCTCTAATCTGTACTGGTTCTTGAACTTGAACTGGTGCTTGTGGTTCAAACTTTTCAGGTTCAATTTGCACAGATTCTTTCAAATCAGCCAATTTATCCTCAATTTCAACTTCTTTTTCTTCAATTGGTGCTTTAGACTGCTTTCTTTGTTCCATCATTTTGTTGAAACTATCAAGTCTTGCCTGATATTTGGTTGAATCAAAGTTTTTTACCTTTTTAACCAAGTAAGCATCCAATTCTTCAATCTTTTCCTGAATCATATTGTATGATTCTAATTCTTTTGGATTTAATTTTTCTTTAGGTACTTTAGATTCCAAAAATTCAGCATTTAGTGTTTCTAATTCTTGAATCTTTTTTTGTAGTGTCTTTGGTAATTGTGCCAAATCCAAATTTCTCTCTTTTGCAGCTGCCAAGTAGTTCATAATTTCTCTTTTTTTAATTTTATTTTAAAGCCAAAATAGGTTCAACCAAGTCAAAAATCTGTTCTGGGTCTTCGTAGTCCATTAATCGGTCTATTGTACCCTTCTTGATTGCGACTGTTGTGTCCTTGATAATCAATTTGTTCTTATCATCATCTGATAAATCCTTACTTTCCAATATTAGATTGCTTACAACTTCTCCAACCCTATCTAATACTTCAGGATTAAAACTATAAGTGGTAACCACTTCCAAAAGACCCTTGTATTGTTCCAGAATAGCCTGTTTTTCAGGCTCTACCTTCTTGTACTTGTCCATCACTATAAAAAGGATTTCTTCGTCACCATCAGCCAAATTAAAGTTTTCTGGCTTACTTCCCTTTTCTTCATATAATTCAAGGAATTGTTCCTTACCAATTTGTTTTAACTTACCACCAATAATTTCTTGTTCTGCCTTTGCATTATTGATAATTTCCTTAAGTTCATCGTATCTGGCAATTTCAGATTCAATACCCACAACCCTAACTTCAGGCTTTGCCTTGCTTTTGGATTTTGGTGCATCGGTCTTTTTAGCCATATCAAAAAGGCTTTTCTTCTTTTGTTCTTGTACTTCTACATTTTCAACATCATTCGCAAGATAGAATTCGGCTATGCCTTCATCCATATCATTTTTGCTATTGTAGACTACTTCCACAATTTTGCCATCTGCTAATGTATACTTAACTGAAAATTTTTCAGATGTGGTAATACCACCCTCTGCCATCATATTAGGTAAAACTCCTTCAACTACTAATTCGCTAATTACTTCAGCCTTTTGTAGTTTACCCAAATCGTGCCAAGTTGAACTACCTACCAGATTTTCTGCCCTTTCTTCCAATGACTTCTTTCTGTACTTAACAGACCCACCCATAGCAAAATCTTCAACATTTACAATCTGTAAGTTATCGTAATACATTTCATAACGATTCAAAGCCTTTTGGGCTGCTGCCTCTGGGGATTCTGCCTTAACTACAATAATTCTTTCATTGAAACCATCTTCTTCAAGTGGGTCAAATGACATTAAAAGTCTGTAAGTATTCATATTTTTTCAATTTTAAAAGGAAAAAAGGCTGTTTTACCAGCCTAATTTCTATTCGGGGGGAAGGCTTATGCTTTCTTTTTAAATAGGTTTACAGCACCTAAAGTAACCGCCAAAGCCACAGCACTAAATACTAACCAACCCACCCCTGAATCTTCCTTCTTTTCCTTTGCAGGAGCAGGATTAGGGTCTGGTGCTGGTGCAGGGTCTGGTGTAGGGTCTGCAGGTTTCTCGTATGCTTTTATTTTTTCTACAATTTCTTTTTCAACATCAGCAATATTGTCTTCCATAGCATCTAACTTTTGTTCTGTAGCCTTACTTGGCTTGTCAGATGCATTGTATTCCTGAACTGCAGAATTGAATTTAAGAACTAAATCTTTCAGTTCTTCAATATCCTGTTTTATATCATCAGGTAATTCAGATGACTTAATTTGCTTGTCGTGTAATGTCGCATTGATTAATTTCATATTATTTAATTTTACTTGGTTTTATTTTTTTGCCATATATAAGTGCATACCTACTGCACCAATAGCAGTTCCGATTAATAGTGATGTCCAACAAATTTTCATATTTTTTAATTTAAAGTGTTACTTTTTTAATTGTGTTGATGCTCTTTTAACTGCGTCTGTCCATTTTTCACCATCTTTTCTGATTTCTTTAGCCAACTTAACGATTTGACCTACATTACCACCTCTGTTATGTTTTGCTTTTACTTCACCACCTGAAGCCTTTTTAGTTGCTTTTTTCTTTGCAGGTGCTTTTTTCTTAACATAGATACCATCTAATAAGTCTGCTCCATCAATCATTTTTTCCTTTCCATTTTGGTCAACTTCTACTTCTTCAATATCACGCTTTGGAATGTATTTGGCTTTGGATGATAATTTACCACCTTTTTTCATTCTTTCTTCAAACTGTGCATCATCTCTACGGGCGTGAGTGCTTTTTAAATCTTTACCAGCCATTTTGCCGTGCTTCATAGCCAGTCTTTCATCTTCTTTGTCATCATAACCTTGAGTTTTGTAAGATTTTTTTGTCATCCCACCTTTAGCCATTTTCTTTCCATCCTCATAATGTGTTACATCAGAAGCATCAGTTGCGGCTCTTTCCATTTTAGCAACTTCCCAAGCCTCTACTTTAGAATTTGGTTTTACAACATTTTTTAATTCATCAGCGTGGTGTTCTAATTCCTTCGCCTTACTTAAAACCATTTCAGCGTTTTCATTATCTACATTACCACCATCCTTCAATTTGTATTGCTTTTTAGGTGCTTTGTCAGAACGATTAGGTCTTCCCTCATAGTCTACTGAACCATCCTTCATACCTTTTTTGATTTGTTCTTTGGTAGGTACACCATAGTTGTCTTTCCCAGTAAATCTGTAACCAAATGGTTTAGCAGGTCTTGATGCATCCCTTTCCAAGTCTACACCCTTACCTTCATATTTAGCCTTTAAATACTTGTTCTTATTGATTAAAGTTTCTAATTCTGCCATCATTCCTTTCAATTTGGACTGACGCTTTTCAGACTTTTTTTCTCTTTCTTCTTCCTTAATTTCAGGTTTAGGTACGGCTTTTCTTTTAGTCTTTACCTTTCCTGCCTTTTTGGCAACTTCAGCTAATTTCTTAACGGCTGCCTTAACTTCCTTTTTTTCTGCTTCAGATTCTTTTTTATCTTCTTTAATTTCTGCCTTTTGTTTGGCAACTTCTTCTTTAGCAGCTGCTATTTTCTTTTTAATAGCTTCTTTAGCACTTGCAGGAATGTTTGGATTGCTTAATCCTTTTTCCCACTTGGCAATATTTTCTTCAAGTTCAGATTGAATTTTTTTTTCTTCTGCCTGTAACTTTTCTTCTTTCTTTTCAACTTTTTCTTCTACCTTCTCCAATTGTGCTTTTAATCCTTCAATCTTGGATTTGATAGTACTTTTAGTACTTTCAGGGATATTTGGATTAGACAAGCCTTTTTCAAATTTGGCGATTTGGTCTAAAATTTCTTGATTGCTCATATTATATTTTTTTACACAAGTGATTTAAGTATTTCTAATGCTTCTTTTGCTTCATCATCTATGTCATCACCAAGCATTTCTAACAATTCAATAGCAGACATAAGTTCAGCCTTTTGTTCTTCTTCAGTTGGTTCTGGTTTTGGTGCTTCTTCTTTCGATGGATTTTCACCCTTGTACTTTTCTACAATATTATAAATGGCATCATCCAAGTCATGGGCGATGCTATTCTCAATAGTAAAATTGTTCGTAGTTCTTTGTAAGAATTGTACGATGCCGTCAAGATAAAAGTCCAAGTTAGTGGCTTCCCTGACTGTTCTTTGTTTTTCTGGGTAGACTGCTTTGAAATCGTATCCAGCCTCAACAAGTGGTTGTATTTTATATGCCATATACCAAAATTATATTTTTTTCTTAAATAAATTGTTTTATTGTTCTAAAATTCGTACAAAACCGAGCATTTTTTCGGAAACCACCTTTAATGCAATATCCTGAAGTTCTTTATAATATTGCTTGTAGTCTTGTTTCGTTTTTTCTTCATCATTAAAATCATATTTCAATCTACCTAAATACTTAACTCCCAAGTCAGTATCTGAAAAGTCCAAATACCCATCTTTAATAGTAACCAAACATCCATATTTAAAATCACCATTATAAAGTTGTATTTGTGTATCGTTTATACCATACCCATAAACTTTACCTTTATCTGGTGTATGAAGACCTACATTATCAGATGCAAGTATGGTTTTCAAAACATTCCCCATCGTATCGTAAAAATATCTTTTGTAACCATCTGGTTTAAAATATTCTGGGTTGTTTTTTAGTCTTAATATGCTGTATTTCAACAACATACCATCTAATTGTTGAATTATTGGGATTGGAGAATTTTCATCTAAAAAAGGTTGTGTAAAATACCATTTACCATCTTTTTTGTAAATGTTATTCATAAACTGGGCTAAAAGCACATAAGAATTTTCATCAAATACATATTGTGGGAAAAACCAATCCAAATTCAAAAGAAATGATGGTTTGCTTACAGTTTTAGCATTTGGTATTAATTCTGAAATAAATTCATAAGAGTAACATCTGACAAGGTTTTCATCTTCTTCCCCCTCACCTTCACCCTCACCTTCACCCTCACCTTCCCCCTCACCCTCACCTTCACCATCACCTTCACCTTCGCCTTCTCCTTCACCTTCACCCTCACCTTCACCCTCACCTTCACCTTCACCCTCACCTTCACCTTCACCTTCACCTTCGCCTTTACCTTCACCTTCGCCTTCTCCTTCACCCTCGCCTTCGCCCTCACCTTCACCCTCACCTTTACCCTCACCTTTACCTTCTCCTTCTTTGCCTTCACCTTCACCTTTACCTTCTTTTCCTTCGCCTTCACCTTCTTTGCCTTCACCCTCACCCTCGCCATCTTCGGCTCTGGCTTTGTTGTCACCCGCAGGTCCCTTTCCAGAACCTTGAGTTCCAGATGACCCTACTTGTATTTCACCAGTAAATATGTCTTCTAATTCATCTTGTGCCATTATTCTAATATTTTCATTACAAAATTTAATCTTTTCAAAATCCCAGCTTCATCAACTGCAGTAGTTGAATAAAGCACACTTTCAAAAATTCCATCAAATTCTGTGTAATTAGTTACTTCCCTTTCAGAATCTAAATCTTCAGTTAATGAAGGGTCTATTTTTTTCCTTTGAATGTAGTCTACGAATGAATCACAGAAAAATTCTTCTACATTTTCATAATTCTTTGATAATGCACTCGTTATAGAATCAGGGTTTGCGTAAACCTGTTCTGCTACCATATCAAACAATATGTGTCCTGTTTCGTGCAATAAAGTAACCGAATTACTAAATTGGTCAGGTAGGTGAATGATATACTTTTCATCCAAACTTTCTATACCAGCAGCAACCTTTTTACCTTCATCGTTTAAAAGACTATTGCTAATTACATTTACCCTACTACTATCAATAGTTTCAGAAGTATAAAATTCAAAATAGTTTTTTAATTCTTTTGGTATGTGAGTTGTTTGTTGGGTAAATCTTGATTCAACTTCCCCAATTAATGATTCATATACTTGGAAATTTAAAATATACAAGTCGTATGGTGACCATCCTTTATTACTCAATTGCATATCCCTTTCAACAGTCTTTTTATTTTGTTGAAGTGATTGCTTAAAGAAGTCTATGTATGCATAACCGACATTATCAACTATAAATTTTTCAATATATTCATTTGTTTCTTCAATCATTGAATACATTGTAAGTAGATAATAACTTATTGAATGTGCATTTTGTTGTATTGATTCCTTATCCTTCGTTAGTTTGTCAAAACTTAACAACATACTATTGTAGTATGCAGAAACATTGATGAATTTAGCCTTGTATCTTATTTTGTAATCCTTAAATTCATTATTTTCTTTTAGTTCTTTTACTAATTTATGAAATGATTCTAACGGAATTAAAGTAGCTACTTCAGTAAATCTTTTTTGAAAAGCACTCAATGATATAAAGAAGTTCCTTACTGCATTACCACCTACTGCACTTACTAAATTTGCTAAAGTATCATTACCACCACTACCAAATCCTTCTATTTGTTGTATATAGTGTTGTATTTCGTGAAGTGCTACATACTTAATCTTATCAAGGTCGTATTTATTTTGTTGACCAGAAATCAAAACCAATGAATATGGTGTTTCAGGACTAAAATAAAAAGCATATGCCCCTTGTGGGAAAACATTTACTGCAAGGAATGAAAATATATCTTTTAAATCAGGGTAATAAGCATAAACTTCTTCAAAATTTATAAAATCACCTAACCTAACATTATAATTTGGTGTATCTGGCTTTGTGTTTCCAGTTGTACCTGCAATAACTTTAGCCATAGATGTTTTACTATCTGCTAAATCTTCTGCAATACCTCTAATTTCAGATTCTGAATATCCTGCTGGTAATACATATACCTTATCGCCATTGTTGGCTAATTTTCCTAAATCAAATTCAAATGAATCGTCAGAAATCTTTTTACGCCACTTATTATCAAACTTATTCAAAAACCATCCAGTTTCCAAGTATATGCTATATGCATTGTTACCTGAACGATATAGTTCTTTTGCTTTTTTTAATTCAGGGTCATCCTTCGCTGCCTTTTGACCAATAATCATATAACGCATAGTACTACCTGCATTTTCAGGCAATAATCCCCCATTTGGGTTTTTTACTGCTCTTACAATATTGGTAAGCATTTCGCCATAAATAGATTTGTTCTGGGTTCTTTTTGTATACCCATCAATTAAATCATATACCATACACAATCCGTGTACTGGTGCTTTATTGATTGAAAAAACATTATTAAGTGCATTTGAAAAACTAATATGACTATTAATTTCTTGATTGCCTTTAATATTTATTTTTAAATTATTTTTATTTGCTTGTAGGTCTTGTGCTTTATACCCCATAAAAAGGTCTGTCAATTTGTTCTCTAAAGCTCCCTTACAAGCACTTTTTAAAATGCTGTAAAACAAATAGTTGGATGTATCAAATGGTTCTTTCATATACCCCACATGTTCCCCTGTCATAGCCCTATAAATGCTATCATTCATTTCATATAACATTCTTGTATTGACAATATTTACACTACTATTTGATTCATTCAAATTGTAATCAAATACAAAATAGTAACCTTTTTTTAAATTCAAAAAGTCCCTACCCCAACTTGGCCCACCTGTAGCTGGGTCGATAGCATCGGATAGCCATTCAATTTTTTTTATATCGTCAATGAATAGTTTCATTAAATATCTTTAAGAGAATCAAAAAATTGTCCCTTGCATTTTTGTCTTATTGCAGGGTCTTCTACAAAATTTCCTTTATTATCATACACATACACCTCATAACCATAGTCTACCATTGAACTACCCTGATACTTCATCACTTTGCTTACAACAAAATAATAACCCTTCAAGTCTGAAAGGTCACTTGTGCAGTATCTGTAGTCAAATTCGTGTTGTGACTTACCAGATTGGGGTAATGGCGCAAAATTCTTACGCATACTCCTTTCAACGATGTCTTGTTTTATTTTCTCTATCATATACCTAAAAGTTTATCTCTTGCTTCTTTGTTTTCATTCACAACATTTAAACCAATATCCAAAATTGTCCTATTTAATTCATTTACATCATTAACATCACCTATCATATAGTACAAAAATTGGGAATTAGCCGCCTTCCCCTTGTCATTAAACATCTTGTCCCTTTTCCCAAATTCATTAAATACAACAGACTTAATTTGTTCTATTGTAACAGACCTTCCTAACTGACCATCTATATAGTCTTTGTAATATTGAGCCGTTTTTATAATGTACTCAAAATATTTTATTCTGAAAAATGATGGGTCAGAAACCACATATAAAAGTGATTGCTTGTCAAGTGTTTCATCAAAATTTTTCAAATTGATGGCAATATATCTTGTTGGGAAATCACTTTCACGAATATTTTGTATTCCTATAACACCAATAATACTTACTGCATAACCTAAAACTTCCAATAGTTCTGCAATACCTACGGCTGTGTAACCTGTCCATTTGTATTGTGGGTGTAAAATATTTGCATTGTTACCCATCTTAACAAACAACCTGATTGCATTTTTAGGCTTTGGTGCTCTTTCTTTTAAAAGGTAAGATTTTTTAATAGTGCTTGAAAATGCTTCTTTTCCCCCTATTTTGATACCATATTTTTTAAGTACCACAAATACATTTTCTCCTTTTTCAATATCTTTTAAAGCCTTTTGTGCATCTTTGGTATCATAACCACCTTTGAATTCAGGTACTAAAACAACAGAACTTCCATCAGATTTTAACTTGTATTTGAACTTGTCTTTTTCTTTGTATGTTACTACATCAACACCTTCTACTAAACCTTTCTTTTTAAAACTATAGTATTTATACAACGCAATTAAACCAGCAGATGCTTTGTTAAAATCAAATGTACCTAACCCTAAATCATTGTATTTCAATACAGGCATTTCCAAATCTGCTTTGGATTCCTTTAAAATATCTTGTATTCTGGGTTGAATATTTTCTTTGTATATCCTATTGTATTCATCCATTTCAAGATACTTTGTTCTTGATAATGCATCATCTAAAGAATTAGGGAAAGGTAACCCAAACCAAGAAGTATCTCTATCTCTAATTTGTGATTCAATTCCTCTTTTAGTACTATTCCATTCTTGTAGATATGTTGTCCCAGTATTTTGAGCAATAGGAATGCTACCCAATTCAATTTCATTGAAAAAGTCAAAACAATCCTGTAAAGTCCTGAAAGACTTTAAAGTACCATTAATAGTTTTTGGGACTTGTCCTGCAAATCCATGTCTTGATGGTGTTGCCATTTTTATTTTTTACCTTCCCCAGCTTTTGGGTCAACTTTGTGAATTCTAATAAATTCAAGGATAAATTCATCAATTGGGAAATCAGATGCTGCTAAATCTGCGGCATCAGTCTTTGCAATTCTTTGTTGTTTTGCATCAGGTAAGGTTGCAACAAAACTTTGTACGCTTTCTGCAAAAGTTTTTGCCATACTCTTACCACCTACCTTAATTGCTTCAATTGCGTAAGGTGATTTAATCTTTCTCAACATTTCTTGTTCAAATATTCTGTTGAAATTCAACATAGTACGCAAAGAAACTGATTCAATTGATGATGCATCTTCATCTAAAATGTCCCTTAAGATAAGTGAAACCTTGTACACAATAGTATAAGTTAAAGCCTGTTCTAATTTGCTATCGTAATTGATTTCATAAAAAGAACCTGCAAATCTGTCCACCAAAGAATAGTCTTGTCTGTTATTACCAGAAAAGTTTGCAGAAATTGTTTTCATATCCGTGTTACCAGTTGCCATTACACAGAAATTCTTATTTTTTCTAATTTTGTCACCCTTACCATCAGTAATTGTGATGTAATTAACTTTCAAATGCTTGTCACCTTCTTTCTTAATCTCAAAACCTAATTCTTTACCTTCAGAATCTTTTTTGATTTGCATTAACTTGTCATATTCTTCTTTAGAAATAATCATTTCGGTTTCTTGGTCAGCTGTTTGTGCCAACGCTTCGTTCAACAAACCTGCAGTATTAGGGTCTAATTTTGGTAATTCATCCAAAATCAATACACCACCTTTTTCCCAAGCCATAGCCAAAGCACCTTGCTTGTACCCTTCAATAGTTTGACCACCAATAATATTGATTGGACTTGTAAATTGGTTACAATTGATAACAAAGGTTTCTCTTTGTAATAGGTTTTGTGCTACCTTTTTTGCCAAAGTAGTCTTACCAGTACCTGCCTTACCATACAAGTACACATTATTACCTACCATAAGGTCGGTATAAATACCTGTAACATTGGTATTGATAATATCTGCTACTTCACTTGCTTGTTCCTGAATATCACTTGGTATATCCTTTTTTTCTGGAACTGGTAGTTTAATGTCTTGCTTTGTCATAAGAATGCTAATTAAGTTTGGCGAAAGGTTGGTTTCATCAAATTGAAACTTTTCTAATTGTTTGTTAATTAATTTTTTAATAAGGTCTTCTTTCTGACCTAAAATTTCACTATCAATTTCTTGTATGTATTTGTTAATATCCATTAGTTCTTTATTTTATAAGTCAATAATATTAGGAAGTCTTGTGCAGAATCTAAATCTAATGGTCTTGAAGGTACTTTTGATTGTTCATCAGAATCCTTTTCCCTTGCTTTCTTTTCAGGTAATTCAACTTCACCTTTTGAATAGCTTTTAAATACTTGACCTACAAAATCTAAATCTTCTGCATCAGGTCCAAATATTTGTTCTGCCTTTTGAACCCTGCCAGATAGTGCTTTTTCTACAATCATTCCAATTTGGAATGTATTTTTATTTTCAGCTACTGCTTTGCTAATTTCTTCTTTCAACTTAATTTTTTCAGTATCGGAAGTCAATGCTTGGAAGGTATCAGACACCATATCAATAATAGTATTGTCCAAAGGAACTAAACCATAGCTAATTGCTTCTTTGATATTTGCCCTTCTTTTTAAGTAAATAGTACCAAATGCAGAGGTTTTGACATACTTATCAAATTTTGCAAAGTCTTTTATTGCATCCTTAACACTATCGTATGGTCTTAATGTATTGTAACCAAATACACCTTCCCTTTCGGTATCTGTTTCTGATAATTCCGCATTAAATAAATCTTCCTTATTGTAAATAGTTTCATCACTATCTACCCCAGTTAAGGCAATATTGAATGGGTCTACTGAATAAATAAAAGTTAAAATATCTTCTAACTCTTTAGCTTTGGAATCTAAATATGCAGTAAATCGTAATACTTTTAAAATTACTCTTTTGCTTGACCCAATTGGTCTGTAGTATACCCTTGCTGATTGACAATTTATTCCTGCCAATCTTAACTTATCTTGTAATTCCCCATTTTCGTACAATTTTGAAAAGAACCTTTTATTCTTACTTTTAGTTTCCCTATCTGTTCCACCAAATATTACTATTTCAATATTTCTATTGATGTGTTCATATTGGAACTGAAAGTTTTCTGCACCATTTACTGTTCTAATAAATTGGTCTGTATTTAATAAGTCTTTTATTAATTCTTTTGAGCCTAATGGATACTGAACAGGTACTCTGCTTGGGACTAATGGTGTAAACTTTTTAAGGTTTAAATTAATTCCCAATCTAATTGATGTACCTTCTGCAGTTGTGAATTTCAAGAAGTTAATTACAGGACTATAAAGTACTGGGTTTCTTGATATGTAGTCTTTTGCAACTCCGTAAGCACCTAAAATATTGCCCGTTAAAAGCCTACGCATGGTTCTCTTATTAGGGTCAACTTCCCAAGCATTAATTTTTACAAGTCTTGGTATTTCAATATCTTTTGTTTTAACAACTACCCATTCAAGAACTTCCCTTCCTTTTGCAGTAGGTTTCAAAATTACTTTTGGCTTACCTGATAACTGACAGAAAATAAGTTCAATATTCATTGGACTATATTTTTCTTTTGCAGTATTAAGTATTCTAACACCTAAAAATCTTGCATTATTGTATTCAGATGGTACTCTTGGGTTGCCATCTTCATCATCTTCATAGCATTCATCAAATATTGCTGGAATTACTGCTGGTCTATTTGGTTTTAAAATCAAATCACCATTATTTCTTCTTGCATCAATTATTCCTAAAACTGCATTGTATTCATCTTCTAATCTGATTAATGCAGATTGTACCTTAAGATTGTATTCAGCTTCCATCTTCATTTTTTCCATTTCATCTCTTGCAGATTCATAATCTGGCAATTTGATGCTTTCAATGGTTTCTTTGATGGTTACTTCTTTGTATTGCTTTTTGTAGTCTGCAAGAAAATCTTCATAGAATTGGTCAGGGTCTTGTCCTTTGGAATATTCTAACACCAAATCATTTACCTTATCTAATTCATATGGCTTATCTTCTGCTAAAGCATAGTCATCTTCTTCATATACTGAAGTATTGAAAGGGTTGGTATTCAATCCCTTACTAACTAAAACTCTTGTTTTAATTGAAGCCTTTAAGTCAACAATATTTGTTTCCAAATCAAAGTCTGCACCTAAATTTTCTTTCTTCTGGATATATAATGCATTGATAGTATTGTAAAAATATTCTTGTTCATCACTTAATGATAGTTCAAGATTTCTTACAAACACCTCGATAATGAAGCTATTAGAAAGTTCTGCTAATTTGCCTTGTTCATCTTTTGGCATATACTTCACATACCCTTCGTTAGCTACATCTGAAATGAATTCATTCAATACTTCATCACCATACTTATTGATTACATCTTCAATTTCATTGCCAAAACTGTCTTTTAATGCAGATAGTTTAGCAGATTGTTTTTGGTTTGCAGTAGTATTAGCATCTAAACTTCTCAACTTTCTTACTAACATCAAAAGCCTTCTAATTTCAGAAGGTATTCTTGATACTGCATAAATATAAGTAGGGTAGTTGACCATACCTGTTCGGTTGATTCTACCTCTTTTCTGTACTTCAGTATTTACATCCAATTCCACTTGGTGAATAATCATCACTCTTGGTCTTTGGTCTGCAAATTTTGATGAACTATGTGCATCTTCACCTGTGCTACCACTTTCATTGATTAAAAGCACATCGTAAAAACCACTATTAAATTTTTTGAAAGTTTCCCCTTTGTTCTTTGGCTTTTTGTTGCTTTCTAACTTGAACTTACCATTTGGTTGTTTAACCAATGTGAATTTTCTACCAGTAACTTCACCAACAACAAAATTAGGACTACCATCACCATATGTATCCCATACAGGTCTTGCAGTACTTTCAATTTTATTTATAATATAGTCAATAGGACTTAAAGGAATGTCCAAATTGATTGAAAATATTTCATCTTTGATTTTGTGATAGGCTGCACCCTTATCTGGGAAGTCTTCATCTTGTATTACAATATCACCATCCACAACCTTTTTAGTGTCCTTTTCAGTAATTTCTTTCAAAGTAATTGCACCTGACAAACCATCTAATGCAAGTGCGTACACATACATACTAAAGTCTGCTTTGTCTAATTCTTGTCCTACTTCTAAACCTAAACTATAGTAAACACCTTCTAAAGTGTTTCTTACTGCAATTACAGGCTTTCTGCTTGATTTGAATTTTACTTTGTCAATTGTTAGATTTTCTAACTGATTATTTAAAAGTTGTGAAAGGGTTTGGTTTGCCACAAAGTCTGCTTTCAAAGCAAAAAGAAGTGTTTCAATAAATTGGAACTGATTTCTTTTAACTTCACCAGCAGTAAAAATGCTTCTGTAGAACTTACCTTCGTTTCTTTTTGTCCATTCTTTTTGTTCCTTACTACCTGAAGGCTTTTCTTCTGTAACTAATTCAACCTTATTTTCAAGTGCAAATTTTTCAATTGCATTCTTTTTAGCTAATAAAAAGTTTTCAGTTTCATAGAAGTCAACCAACTTTCTAAATAATTTTACTGCATCATCATATCTTGTAAATAAATCTGATTTTTCATCATCAGACATATAATTGTATTCCACATTACAATTTTCAAAGGTTCTTTCCCTTCTAATCATTTGACCTGCGGCTACCAAGTTGGATGCTAAATTTTCTGTAAGTCTTTCGCCACCTTCTTTAATTACTTCAATCAACTTTTTAGTTCCTAATGGACTATCAGCAATATCAGTCTTTAAAGCATAAATGTTCATATTGTCTGGGCGTTTAGAAAAAGTGGCACTCACGAAAGTGACACCCTTTACTAAACCAATAAGTTCAGACATAGACCTACCCACATCAGATTTTGTTCCAGCGGCATTATGACATTCATCCATAATTAAAACTGCACCAGAACCAATACCCTGTAGGTTGGTAATAAGATTTTTTAAGTATTCAACTTTTGCCTTTCCAGCCTTACCTGCCAACTGGCTATAAGTAAGCATAATAAAATCATACCCTTTTGGAAGTGCGTCTTTTGCTATAATTTTTTTGATTTCTTCTTGCTTGGGTGCTACAATAACTTCTTCCCCTTTAGCATTCAAAATTCCTGTTTCAGAAGGTTTTGGGGTTTTAATCATTTTACCATCTGCATCAAAAGTCTTGTCAAATCCCCCACTCTTGAAACCATTTAATATCAATGGGTAGCCATAGTCAATCTTTCCACCTTTTGTACCAATTCCCCCAACATCGCTAATATCACGATACATTGCAGAAAATAAGTTTGGTTTTTCGGTGATAAAAATTGGCACAAGTCCATTTGAAAATGCATATCTAATCATAGATGCACCTACCCTTCCCTTACCAATACCTGCCATATCAGCCAAAATGAATCCCTTGTCTTTTTCAATCTGTCTAATTGCTAAAGCTACTGCATCTGCCTGTTCTGCACTTAATGCTTGTGACAAAGCGTATTTGCTTGAATATTTTAATTTTTCAATTAAGTATTTATCAATGTCTGGAACTTCTTCCATCATTTTAAATTGTGCTTGTAGCGTTTCCCCTGCTAAATTCAATGGAATTACAGTCCCCATATTAGGTAGACTGCTCATAGGAGAATAAGGTATAGCGTTTTGGTCGCTTGATATAGCCTTTTCTATTTCTTTTGTTGATTCTTCCTCAACAAATTTATTTTCTATTGCTGTTTCCATTGTATAAGTTATAATTCAATAATAGATAATTGTTCAATCATAGATTCCAATGTAGTTTCTTCTGTGAAGTACTTTGCATTCATGTATGCAGGAGAAGATGTGTCCATTGTTGTCGCTTGATTGTAAATACCTCTTTGACCACCTGCAATAGTTTGAGGATAGTTTTTTACATTCTCTGCAATACCTAACAACCACTTCTGTGCTTGGATTGAATCAACTATAGTTTTTGCTAATGTTTCCTTATCTGTGTAAGGTGTCTTTACATTAAGATTGTCGCTAATAAGTAAAGCCAAGTCACTTTGTGCTTGGGCATATGGGTCATCGTATCCTAATTCTTGATTGTAAAGCATGGCTCTTTCCAAATATTCATCAATCATACTATTCACCCTATCAGAAAAATGGTCAGTAAAGTCTGCTAATTTGTAATTAGAATCTTTAGGAGCAACAAAACCTCCTATGACATAATCCCCATCTGATTGGAAAATATCGTCATTAACGAATACTTTGTCCATGTGTTTGTTTGTTTGTTTTGTAAATCAAATTTACGATTATTATTAGGAGTACAAAATATTTTCCGTAAAGTAAACCATTTTCGTAAGTTTCAATTGTTTTTCCATTATATTTTTCGTAATATCTATAGTACCCCCTTCTTCGAATTTCTTACCACCAGAATCGGCATTAATTTTTGATAAAATTTGTCGTGGAGTCATCTTTTTACCTTGAAAATTGTATAAGTCTTTACTTTCCATAGTTTTAACTGTGACTACTGCCTCACCCCCAGATAAACCCTGAAGCGTTGCAGATGGTAATTCACCACCATGATAGTATTTTTTAGACCTACAACCACAAACATGACCTACTTCACCCCCTTCGGCAAACTCTACACCCCCATATTTATGGTTAAGTTTAGATGCAATCTGCCTTCCAGTAAGTTTTTCACCATCTAAATCATATTTCTTATCAGAAGACATACTTTCCTTGCATAATACCCCTTCACCACCTTCTACTTCTACTACCTGACCTGTACTTTCAACTAAAAAGCGTTCACCTGTACCATTTTCGTCTTCTTCACTATGTCTTTTGCCAACTACAACCCCACCTTCTTTAAATTCTTCTTCAAAAGTGCCATTTGAAGGTTCTATTACCACAAGGTCATAACCCTGATTTTCCAATATTGGCTTTAATCCTTCATAAGTTGAATAAGAATCTGGCAAAGCAATTTTTTTCATTGCTTTTTCTAATACCTCATAATAATCAGGTCTTTCTTCCAAGTGATGTAATGCAATAGTTTCTGCGACTTTTTCATCAGTCGTATGTTCACTTTCTTCTTTTATTCCTTTTCGTAGTTGTTCTTCTAATACAGATAACGCAACTCCGTGAATATCAGCTATTTGTATTAATGTTTTTGGTTGTTTTAGTTTCATAGGAAAATCGTCAGTATAAAAAAATGTATTATCGAAACCACATTTGTGGCAAACATACTTATCATAATCATCAGATTGATTGGTATTCCAATTCCAGCCACAATTGACACAAACTACATCTTGTCCTAATTCACCACCATTTTCCATATATTTTTCAGATTTTCTTTTTGTACCATCTGCTCTTGGTATCAATCCTTTCGCTTTAAGGTGTGCTTCTGCAGTAAAACCTATACTTTCGCCTTTTTTCCATTTTGCTAATAATTCCTTATCGTTATAAATTTGCCCCCCTTTAGCCAATAAATCATCATCTTGTACATATGCAGCCTTAACTTTAGTTCCACCCTTTTTTAATAAAAACTTATTTACTCTGGCAAATGACCAAGCATTCCTACTATTAGGTGCTCCACCAGTAATTGTAGGTCTGTGACTTGTGCTATATGCACCTGCACCCCTTCTAAATACTGCTTTTAAGGTATTTACAGAAACTTTGTTTGTATGATTTTCATTGTATTTGTCAGCTTTATCTTTTAAGGTTTTAAGCACCTTTTCAGACACAACAATTGAACTTGCCGATTTCTTGGAAGCTGCTGAACCTGCCTTGTTGATTTTAGAACCTTTTATCCTATCTGACTTGGGTGCAGGGGTTTGTGCTGCAGATTTTCTACCCACTCTTTTCGCCATAATAAAATTTTTACCAAATTTATTTGTTTTTAATGAAAAAAAGGTATTTTTGAATGCCGAACATATTATTTACACAAAAAACAAACAAAAGATGGACTTTTTAAACATTAAAAGCGCAAACTTCTTGGGAGGTTCAAATGTACACAATGTAATAAAAATTGCACTTGCAGGATTTATTGCTTACAAGTTGTACAAAAAGTAATTTTAAATAAATAAACAAACAAAAACAAACAACATGGACTTATTAAATATCAAAAGCAGCAACTTTTTAGGTGGTACAAATGTACACAATGTAATTATCATTGGCTTATTGGCTTTTGCAGCTTATAAATTAAAGTAATCCTCATTACATAATTAGCAAGAGCCCTGTCAAAACGGGGCTATTTGTGTTTAACTAATTTTATATGGCTTATTCACTTGCTGTAAAAAACAAAACAAAGTGGTTTGTAGATACCTATGGTGATGGAATTGCAAAAGCCATCAAAGGTACGAACCTATATTTTCCAACTATCGTTGCTCAAAAGGCTTTGGAAAGTGGGTGGGGTCAATCTTCTTTGGCAAAAGACGATTATAATTTTGGTGGTATTAAATGTGCAAGAAATTTAGCTGGGGTAGTAGGTTGTGTTACAAAAGATACTACTGAATATATCGGTGGTAAAAAAAGATATGTAAAACAATCTTTCAGTAAATTTAAAGATGTAGAATCTGGTATTAGAGCCACTGTAGAAGTTTTGATGAACGACAGATACACAGATGCAAGAAATAAAGCTACCTCTGCAAAAGACCAAGTTTTGAGAATTGCTAAAGCTGGTTATACAACCACTCCTGCAACAAAATACTTAAATGGACTTTCTTCAATAATCGAAGCTACTCAAGACTATACTGGTCTTGGAAGAATTAAATAAATTGAAATGACAACAAAACAAAAAATAGCAATAGGAGTACTTTCTGGAATTGTAGGTACATACGCAATCATATTTATTTATCAAAGAATTCAAAGAAAGAAAGCTGATGAAAGCGTTGTAAGTGAGGATGAAGCCTATAAAATTTTAGATGAACTAAAAGTAAATAGTGGTTATGTAGAACCAGATTTTATGGAAGAAGATATTATTCCTATAACTGAAAGTGGATTAACAGACTTACAACAATTTGAGATAGAATCAGGAATGGGTGACTATTAATTGGTCATAATTAAATGTATTTTAATAGTTTTCTTTGATTAATTACATTTGACCTATTTATTAATTCAAGCACATTTTCTGGTAATTGCACCATCTGGTGTCTGTTAAGGTAGTTTTGCTTTTCATCTAATTTTATTCCTACAAATGATGAGCCATTTGCGTAGTCATTGACCTTTTGTGTATAGTCAAGATTGGCTGCACCAAATTTTACAGAAAGTTCATCCCTTTTACTTTTTGTTAATAAAAAGTCTTCATATTTGAATACATCAGGATGACTTGCGTGTTCTACCCACATATTTATCAGGCTTTCATCAATTTTCATATGGCAGTTAGAATTACCCACAGTCCCAGCCGTTAAAGCCCTTTGATAACGACTTGCGGCATTATTCAAAATATCCCTTACTACAACTATTTTAGTTCTTTCAATTCTGTCTTCGAGTCGGCTTACAGTAGTAGGCACATCTTCATAACTCAAAATGATTATTTTAGGATGACATTTCCAGATTTGGTACAAAAGGTGTTTATTCAAATTTTCTCCAGATGCAAAACGGCTATTGGATGCATCATTGATATAGTAAACCTTATCTAACCCAAATTCTTCTTCAAAATTTTTGATTAGCCAAGATATTACTGCGTGATGGCCACTTCTGCGTAGTCCATATATTTCAACGAATTGCATACGATATGATTTTATACCATATAAAAAAGCCAATAAATAAAATTAATCCAAAGACTAATACCCTACCTAATACTCGCCATTTCATTAGTAAATAGTTTTAAAATAGTTTACCCAAGCCTTACATACTTCTTTCCATTCCAATTTTTTAACCCAGTTGTAATTGTTTTCCAATTTTTGTTCGTGTTCTTTTTTGCCAATTGATTCTGCAACTTCCAACAAAGTTTCTGCAACTTCATAAGGGTCACATTGTTCCCTTATTACATTATCAAGGTTACAAGTAGGATTAATATTGTAAAGCATATAGCCATTTTTACCATAATTGGACATTTCCATAAAGGAAGTGGTGTAAGGTGCTACAATAGGAACTTTACAAGCCGCAGCTTCAGTAAATGTTAATCCCCAGCCTTCCCCTAATGTGGTGGTCAGGAAAACATCAGATGCATTAAATATTTTATTGACTATTTCTGTTTCGGCCATACTTTCTTCATATTTGAATGGCAATAATTGATAGTCTACATCTTCCTTTAAATCAGTTTGAATCAGAATACCTCTTAAATCCCAACCCAAAGGGTCTTTTGGGTGCATATGCAAATACAAGAAAGGTTCTGGTAATTCATACGGCCACATTTTCTTGGCTTCTATAAATGCAAATATTGTGGTAGGTATATCTTTTCTTGGTTGATTCCTATTCACATTAGTAATAATAAACTTGTTGGCATTTTTGCCAAAGTATTCTTCCCTGAAACTTTTAATGTCTTCTTTTGATATTGGGTAAAAGTCTTTAGAACTATTTCCGTGTGGTATAACCTTAATTTTGGTCTTCAGTTCTGGTCTTAACTTTACTACTTCGTTTCTACCATATTCGGTGTAAGTCACCAAAAGGTCGAAAAACTCAAGTTTGTGTGTTAATTGAGGAACTAAAGCACAATCTACTGGAAAGTAAAAAATTGATTTGAAACTTTTTTTATTAGCTTCCTTCTTACTTGCCTTGATATGTTCTATAACCTCAATGATAGGAACAATAATTCCTAAATCTTGGCAAATGAATATACCATCATAAGCATCGCTTTCCTGTAAGGCTTTTAAAAAGAAGTATCTGCCATAACTATCCTTATTACCATCATTTAGTGGTGCAGATATGATGTAATTATTGTGTTCATCGTAATAAGGTTCACCAAAATAATTAACGGCAACTATATCCAATAGGATATTTTCACCAAAATTGTTTTTAATTTCTTTTACAATGTTTTTGGAAACTGTTCCAAACCCAGTTCTTGCCACATAATCAAATAGGCATAGGACTTTTAATTGTTTCATTTATTTTCACTATTAAGACTTAAAATATTAAGTTGAATTATTGTATCTGAACTAATTTGATATTTTACATTGATTATTACATATTGTGGGTTTTCATTGTCCAACTCTATAATAGGCTCAAATGTAGACCCATTGTGTAATAAATTATAATTTTCATCAATCGTACAATGTTGTTTTTCGGCAATACTTTTAGCTTGAGTAAAGTTTTTGCTTAATAATTCTTTTATAATTGTACTCATTTAATTTATTTTCTAATAATTATTCCTGCTACCACGCCTACTCCCAAATATGCCCATTTCCCAAATTTACTTAAAAACAAAAGCGTCTTTTGTCTGTCATAAATCTTTTGGGTGTTATTGGCATAGTTTTTAAAATTGTTTATTTCAGACTTATAATCACTTTCTAACTTACTCCAAATTTTATCTTTAGATTGATATTTAGCAATAATACTATCTTTAAGGATTAGCCTATTTTCCAAAACGAGTATCTTATTGGTCGATAGGTCTAATTCCTTTTTATAGATTTTTCCAGTTTCAATCAGGTTGATAGCCTTGCGTAATTGTACATTAGGAATGCAGGTTACACTATCGGAGACTGTCTGCGAAATACCTTGATAGTTGGTTAGAACTAAAATTGTCAGCGTGATTATTAGCTTTTTCATAGTCACTTTTTAAGTTTTTAATTTTATTTTGTAGCGTTTTTACATCTTTTTGCAATTCCAAGTCTTTGTCTGTAAGACCAGCAATTTCATTTGATTTCCGAATAATTGCAAGTTGATTTTCGTAGATACTTGAATCCAACCTTCTATTATCATCCATTAATTGCTCATTTTCTTTCAATAGTGCTTGTATTTTAGCACTACTGGATACTTGGAAATTGTAAAAAAAATAAACTACTATTACAATTAATATTATTAAAAAACCTAATATTTTTGGAAAACTACTATTAAGTTGCTCAACTTTAGTTTTATAAAGTTCTTGTATTTTAGCCTTATACTTACCTTGCTTCATGTGCAGTTGGTTTGGTTTCTTTGTAAGATTTTCCATCTTTCTCAAAGTTCCAACATTTTAAACTATTAATTACACCTTCCTTGCCATTTTTTTCGTAGAATTTTCCTTTAATGTCTATATAGCAGGTAACATAATCACCTACACTATAGCTATCTGCCATAGGACAATCCGTACCCCATAATTCAAGGGAATAGGTATTTGCATACTTTTCTGCAACTTCTTCAAGCCAGATTACTCTTTTTTCAAATGTTCCGAAAGTTTCGATTGGGAATATTTCTTTTATTTTCCCTGATAATTTAATCATATACTGGTTTTAATTTTACTAAATTCCTTCAATTGACAAGACTTCTTCATCCTTTTGTTTAGCAGTCTGTATGTTTTTAGTTGGGGCTGCCTCAATAACTTCTACCACCTTACTACCTCTTACACCTACTACTTCATAGTCTTGTGAAAAGCCAGATTGACTAAAAGATTTCACTACTCTTGCTTCTGCTTCAGTTACTGACATAGCATCTACCAAGTACATTTCCTTCACGGTCTTAACTTTGGTTGCACCTTTGTAACCTTCTGTTTCAGTTTTAATGTTAACTGTTACTTCAAAATACTTCATTTTATTTATTTTTAATTGTTAATGAATGCTGTTTTATTTGGGATTTTAAATCGTGAAAGTCGTAAACATCATTTAAGTCCATCATATCAATTTCGTACAAATCACTCCCTGATTCAAATTCTGTACCATCCCCTCTTGTCCTTATTGTACCTTTTGGGTAAAACTTTCTTTTCTCGTGAAATTGTTCTTTTGAAACCCATCCACATATTGTTATTTCTTCTAATGTTTTATGATAACTACAAAAAATGTAAGCGTCTGGATGGAATTTGTCCTGAAAAGCCACAAAGTTATTTGTAAAATATGGCTTGACACTACTTTTTCTACCCATCGTCTTTACATCAATTTTAACCCCAGAGTAAACTATGTCTACCCCATCATCAAAACCTGTTTCACCCTTTACAAAGCCTAAATCAAAATAGTGCATTACTACACTTTGACCAATTACCCCTGTAAGTTGTTGTTCTTTGTCCCCATTAAATTCTGACCTTTGTCCGAAATCATATGTATCAATTTGGTTTTGGCAATATTCAATTAGTTTTTTTGGCACTTTTAAATTAATCATTCTTGATTTTTCTAATAATTTTTGAAATTATTGACTTGATGTATTCTATTATACCAGTCTTTTTTGTATTTGGATTACTTTCTATTGGACTTTTTATTTGAGTTGTTAAGTGTCCTTGTGATGTTACAACTAAATTTTTAGACTCATCCATATAGACAATTTCATCTTCAAAATACGAATTTTTGCTTTTAACACCCACCCTGACCTCTCTTTCACATTCAATCGTTTTGGGTATCAATAATACTTCAGATGCAGGTTTTGTACCATATATACGATGTTCCAACTCGCCTTCACCCCTTACATGGTCTTTAATCCAAATCTTGTTGCCAGTTTTCTTATTTGTTCTATAATGTCCTCGAACACTCCAACTATCAATATGCCTTTCATATTCTTTCTTTTTTTCGTCATTTAACTTACTATTTAATTGTGTCCTATAGATTTTAGTGTCATTTAGGTTAATGTAACCTGTGTATTTGTAAGTATAAGTTTCTTTCTTGGTAGTGTATTCCATATCTTCCTGACCTGAAAAATAAGATGAATAGGGTATTTCTTTTGGCTTTTCTTTTGTATAATAGCACATACAATCGTGTATTATGTCGATTGTATGCTCACACATAAATTGTAAAGTCATCTTTTTATCAAGTTGTAGTTGTTTAGTATAAGCCTCTTGATATTTAGCTTTTGGTAGTGATTCACTAATCTTATGAAATCTGTCCCAAGTTTTTTTTATCTTTTCATTAATTTCGTGATTTGTAAACTCACCTAACTTGTCAAATGCTTTCATATTTGCATAATCCAGCCTAATTTTAATATTCTTGAAATCTGGGTTGTCTTTTCTGTGATATGTGAAATCGGCTACTTTTTCTTGACTATAGTAGTTTATAATAGTGAATGAAGCATGGGTTTTTTCACTAAAATCAAACTTAAAACAATATCTAACTGGTTTAATACTCTCTTTGCCATCCTTAATTGAATCAACATACATAAGGTCATCAAGAACAAAAATCCCTTGTCTTACAAAATACGCTTCGTTTGCTTCATACCATTGGTTATAAAAATTACTTTTGCAGCATCCACAAAAATCATCCATATAATTCATGATTTCCATTGATTCTCCGTAAGTTGTGACGATTGTATTTTTATCTGACATTATTTTAATTTTAAAGGTATTTTTTGGGGATTTTCTAAATGATGGGTCATAGCCGCCATATATTCTTCAGAAAAGGAATGGCTTACTTCTCCAAAATTATCATCCTTATGCCAATAATTAATATCCCCAAGTTCTTTACGAATATTTGTCATTTTTGTACCACAATTAAGACATAAATTGCTATAATCGGCTAAAATGTAAATATTAAAATAATCATTTACTAACCCTTTAATATCTTTTCCTAATTTTTTTAAGTTATTGTTGTACTCTTTAATTTCGATTTCAATTTGTCTTTTTTCCACACCATTTTCATCACTATTACGGATATTTTTGGTATTTGGTTCTCCAAGTATTATGACATTAATGTGTTTTAAATAACAATATTTTACAGCCGAACCCAATAACTCGTATTCATTATGATTAAAAGCCGTATGTGAAAAGGACAATTGGGGTATTGATTTTTCACTTAATGAACGATGCACCATTTTTGCAAATTCAGGCAATATCATTTCTACATTAATCATCTTCGTTCAAAATTAAGTCCATTAAAAGGTGTTTTGTACTTTTCTTGGTTAGGTTCACCACCCCACATATCAATATAAAGGGATTTGTTGATTTTACTTTGTTCCAAAATAGTTGGGTCTTTTGCTAAAGAACTGGAATGCTTGTAAACCATTGGGTTTAGTTCAGGGGTATTTAAAACACTAATACCTTGTAACTTCATTCGGTATTTATAAGAATTATCTTCGTAATACGCTGGGAAGAAACATTCATCAAACCCACCAACCTTTTCGTAAATTCTTTTTGGAAGAATAAAAGCACACCAATCTGGGGTGGCTTTAAGTAGGCATCCTTTGTTCTTCTTTTTGTGCAAAAGGTCTTCAATATCCTTTTCCTTTTTACCTAAATAAATGTCATCATTCAGGATTAAAGCGTTTTCTGCAACTTGAAATATTTGCTTACAAAGCCAATTCCAAGATGCTCCTACTCCTATATTTTTTTCATTTTCTTTAATGGTAACACCATTTTGTGAAATCCCTTGATTCCCATTATCCAGAACAAATATGTTCGTAGTTGGAAAATCCCTTGTGTACAACATAAGGCTTGGTTTCAATAAATCATACCTATTAAGTGTAGGTATTCCTATTGCAAATTTTTGCATTACTTATTAAGATTTGGTTCTACTATTCCGTGTATGTCATTCCACTTTCTTGCTCTTGCTACTGATAGTTCCAAGAATTCTTCTTCGTTCTTGAATCTCTCATAATGCAATGCAATTAGTCTATCTACTGCTTCAAATTGAAAGTCATCGTTACAAGAATCAATTATTTTCATTACCCATGTTTTAATGTTTGTTTCCATTTTGTTTGTTTTATGTTATTTTCAAAAATAATTATTAAATGTTATTCTACCAAATAATTATTCAAATATTTCTCCTGTATCTACATCAAACTTAATATCATCATCATCTTCTGGCTGGGTAAATAATGTACCCATTGGTCGTGGGCCTTCTTCAATCAAATATACTTCCTTGAAATATACATCGGTTAAGTACTTGTCAACCCCATTCTTGTCAGTCCATAATTTAGACTTCATATAAAGGTTGCCTTTGATTTTGTCTTTTGGTTTTAGTTTCATTTCATTAATAATCTTGTCCTTCCAGTAACCAAAGACACCTATTGCAACAGGCACAATTTTATCACTCATCTTTTTTTTCAAGACGACTTGTGCGTATTTTTCATTAACGACCTTAATATCAAATATCCTTCCTGTTATTACCATAGCATAAAGTTAAGTAAATAATTCCGAATTAATGTTATTTAGTAAAATATCAATATTAACATTTTTAAAGTAGTTTTGA